>ENA-OQAN01000154-OQAN01000154.1-human-gut-metagenome-genome-assembly--contig:-NODE-154-length-37194-cov-1.544527_pt1 | contig 37194 bp, 45 predicted proteins | sample MGYA00242735_ERZ504527 | MGnify/ENA primary metagenome ERZ504527 (study PRJEB26092, sample SAMD00036230) | human gut metagenome | host: Homo sapiens | study: EMG produced TPA metagenomics assembly of... | reverse complement strand
AACAGAAAAACGTGTAGTCAATATCCCAACTAAGGTTGAGTTTGAATTCACTAAGAAACTTGAAGGTCGTCAACTTAAAGCTGGTGAGTTTAGCTTTGTACTTAAGGATAGCAAGGGTAATGTTATCGAAACTGTAAGCAACGATGCTAACGGTAAGATCAAGTTCTCTGCCCTTGAGTACAACGTGGTGAAGAAGGTAATCACGTCTATACAGTAGAAGAAGTAAAAGGTAACGATGCAACTGTTACTTATGATAAGATGGTAGCCACAGTTGTTGTTTCTGTAACTAAAGATGGTAAAGTCTTGACAGCGATTTCTCAATTGCCAGAAGATACTGAGTTCAACAACACTGTTATCCCACCATATACACCACCAACAACTCCACCAAACACACCTCCTACTACACCACCAACTACGCCTCCAACACCACCGACTCCTCCAACTCCAGTGGTTCCACCAGTGACACCACCAACTACACCAGAAGCTCCTAAAGGACCAGCACTTCCTGAAACAGGTGATGATGCGTCTATGGCAGCTATGGCTCTTGGAGGAATCCTTGCGGCAGCTGGACTTGGTTTGGCAGGAAAACGCAAAAAAGAAGACTAAGATAGTTCATAGGTTAAATCCCTCAACATAGTTAGTTAGACTATTTCAGTTTTCGAAAAAGAGACTCATCCCGATAGGTGGGTCTCTTTTGTATCTATCTTAAAGATGATTTGGTGTTTTATTAAAATATTAGATATAAGGTTAAGTAATAGAGATTTTAGGATTTATTTTATGCAAAACAGATCAGTGGTTTAAATTTCAGGAAAAGATTATTATAAATATTGATATGTACTAAAATACTTATGTGAAAAGGTTTATTGGTTGTCATGAAGTCCTAGCTGCAAATCACAACTCGTTTTTTATATTGATTAAAAATTAGAGAAAATACTTGCTTAATGATTAAAAAAAAGATACGATAGACTTTGGAAGAAGGTTAATAAATGTATAGAGTGCGTATTTTTTCAATAATGTCTTTGTTTTTGACGCCCATTTGGGGTACAAGGATTAATTTATAGGAAGATTTTGAATGAAACAAGCAAATCATGTTTTTGAAAAAAGTGACAAAATACGGCATTCGTAAGTTGTCGGTAGGTGTAGGACCAGTTGCTATCGGGACATTCTTGTTAGCAGGTGGTCTTTTCGTGTCTAAACCAGTTTCGGCAGACCAGGTTACTTCGGATGCATCGGTACACATGGCCTATGTCACAGAAAATGAATTAACAGCTGAAGAGCAGAAGCAAGTGGTACATGCTATTCCTAAGGAATATCAAAATGAGGATACTTTTTATCTGGTTTATAAACGTAAGGGGGACAGTCAAGCTACTCTTCCTCAGACAGGAAGTTCTGACTGGGCAGCGACAGGTTTAGGATTGGCAACAGCGACTATGGCTGTGTTGCTAATTTTCAAAAAAACATCGTAAAAAGATTATTGGCTTGGTCTTGATTGGGGCCGCTGGCAAAGTCTCCTTGTGCCAATAGAGGTTCTTGCCTTGCAAAACAAGGAGTTGCAGGCCTATAATCAGACCCTTGCTGTTGCAGACGAGGCGGACCTAGCTAAAGGTGTTATTGCAATTGATGGTTATGAGTATGTCGGTTATCTGCGTTACTCAGCTAAGCCAGAGCTTGAACAACCTTTGGAGAATACTTTGCAGGGGCTTGAGTCTTCAATAAAAGAAGAGACTACAGTAAATCAGGGTACAGCTGATAAGGATAGTGAGGGAATCAGTTGGAAAAAGGGAACTCAGGAGTCAGGTCACGAAGGCGAAGCTGTGGTTCAACCTGCTAATCCAGAGTATACAGGTAAACTGGAAGCCAAAGGTACACAAGAATCAGGCCTCGAAGGTGAGGCCACTGTTCAGCCTGCTAATCCAGATGTATACAGGTAAACTTGAAGCCAAAGGTACACAAGAATCAGGTCACGAAGGTGAGGCTCTTGTCCAAGCTGAGAATCCTGTTCATACCCCAGTTGTCGGCAGTATCACAGAGACTGAAACGCAAGCCATCGATTATCCTATCGAAGTGATTACGGATGATAACAAGTATGTGGATGAAGAAGTGGTCGAGCAAGAGGGTAAAAAAGGTAGCCAAGAAATCCAGAAAATTTACCAAACCATTGATGGTGTCAAGGTTGGTGAGCCGACTATTGTGTCAGGTAAGGTTATTGAGGTGCCACAACCTAGAAAAATCCGTCGTGGAAGCAAGCCTCTAGATGGCACAACGACCGAAGAATCTATTGTAGAGCTTCCATTTAAAGAGATTGTCCAAGAAGATGATAGTCTTGAAAAGGGCACTCTAAAGGTTGTTCAAGAAGGTCAAAAAGGTCAAAACAAAATCACCAAAGTCTATAAGACCTATAAAGGGATAAGACGTCTGAGGCACCAACTGTTACTGAAACCGTGCTAGTTCCTGTTCAAAATCGTATCGTTCACAAAGGGACCAAGGTATCTGAAAAACCAGTGCTTACGCTGACACAGATTGACAAGGATGACTTGGGTCGAAGTGCTAAACTTAGCTACAACTTGACTAATCCAGGTTCAGCAACTATCACGACTATTAAAGCGGTCCTTAAGCAAGATGGACAGGTTGTTCAAACGCTTGATATTCCTAGCACGACCTTGACTGCTGACCTAACCAACTTAGACTATTACAAGCCTTATACTCTTACAACAACCATGACCTTTGATCGTGGCAATGGTGAGGAGAGTCAGGTTTTGGCAGACCAAACTCTCCAACTGGATCTCAAGAAGGTTGAGCTTAAAGATTTTGCACGTACAGATTTGATTAAGTATGACAATCAAACAGAAGTGGATGAGACTCGTCTGACAGCTGTGCCTCAAGATCTCACGAATTACTACTTGAAACTGACTTCTGCGGATCAAAAGACGACTTACTTGGCAGTGAAAGCCATCGAAGAAACAACAGTTGATGGCAAGGCGGTTTATAAGGTAACTGCAGAAGCGGACAATTTGGTACAACGTGATGCCCAAAACCATTTTGCACAAACCTATAGCTATTACATTGAGAAACCTAAGGTTAGCCAAGCCAATGTCTACTATGATTTTGCTGAGTTGGTCAATGCCATTCAAGCAAATCCATCAGGTGAATTTAGACTGGGTCAAAGCATGAGTGCTCGTCACGTCGTTCCAAACGGCAAATCATACATCACGACAGAATTTACTGGTAAGTTGCTCAGTGATGGTGACAAACGCTTTGCCATCTATGATTTAGAGCATCCATTGTTTAATGTTATCAATGGCGGAACTATCAAGAATATCAACTTTGAAAATGTAGACATCAATCGCCCTGATCAAAATCAAATCGCGACACTTGGATTTAACCTTAAAAACAAAGGTCTGATTGAAGATGTTAAGGTGACTGGTTCGGTTACTGGTAACAATGACGTGGCAGGTATTGTCAATAAGATTGATGAAGATGGCAAAATTGAGAATGTCGCCTTTGTCGGTAAGATTAACTCTGTCGGTAATAACTCGACAGTTGGTGGGATTGCTGGTTCAAACTACATGGGATTCGTCAACAGAGCCTATGTCGATGCGACTATTACAGCTCAAAATGCCAACGCAAGTATGCTGGTGCCATTTGTTACCTACATGCTCAACAGCTGGAAGTCAGGAACTAAGGCCAAGGTGACTAACTCAGTAGCAAAGGGTGTTCTTGATGTTAAAAACACACGAAATGTCGGTGGTATTGTCGCTAAGACTTGGCCATACGGTGCTGTTCAAGACAACGTGACCTACGCCAAGGTTATTAAAGGTCAAGAAATTTTTGCTTCTAATGATGTCAATGATGAAGATGGTGGTCCTCATATCAAAGATCTCTTTGGCGTTGTTGGTTATAGCTCGGCCGAAGATGGTACTGGTAAAGATACCAAGAGTCCTAAAAAACTCAAACATTTGACTAAGGAAGAAGCTGACAAGCGTGTTGAAGGTTACAAGATTACAGCTGATACCTTTGTCAGCGAGCCTTACGCGTTGAATACCCTTAATAACGCTTCTAGTCAAGCAGATTTTGTCAATATTCAAGACTATAATCCAGCATACAAGCAGGCTTACAAGAATATTGAGAAATTCCAGCCATTCTACAACAAGGATTATATTGTCTACCAAGCAAACAAACTAGCTAAAGACCACAACTTGAATACCAAAGAAGTGCTCTCAGTAACTCCAATGAATGACAGTAATTTTGTTACAGACTTAAGCGATGCTAATAAGATTATTGTTCATTATGCTGATGGAAGCAAAGACTACTTCAAGCTTTCAGAGAGTTCAGAAGGGTTGAGCAATGTTAAGGAGTACACTGTCACTGATTTGGGTATCAAGTACACTCCAAATATCGTTCAGAAAGACCACTCAAGCCTTATCAATGGCATCGTTGATATCCTAAAACCGATTGAGTTGCAGTCTGATCCAATTTACCAAAAACTTGGTCGTACAGGTCCAAATAAGGTCAATGCTATCAAGAACCTCTTCTTGGAAGAAAGCTTTGAGGCTGTTAAGGCTAATTTGACGAACCTTGTGACTAAGCTGGTTCAAAATGAAGACCACCAGCTTAACCAATCACCAGCTGCTCAACAAATGATTCTTGACAAGGTTGAGAAGAATAAAGCAGCCCTCTTGCTAGGCTTGACCTACTTGAATCGTTATTACGGTGTGAAGTTTGATGATCTTAACATCAAAGAAATCATGCTCTTCAAACCAGATTTCTATGGTAAAAATGTAGATGTTCTTGACCGTTTGATTGAGATTGGCTCTAAGGAAAATAATATCAGTGGTTCAAGAACATACGATGCTTTTGGTGAAGTTCTCGCCAAAAATACCCTTTCTAGTGATCTGACCGACTTCCTTAATTACAACCGAAAACTCTTTACCACTATCGACAATATGAATGATTGGTTTATCGATGCTGCTAAGGATAAGGTCTACGTTGTTGAGAAGGCATCTCAAAATGAAGGTGTCGGTGAGCACAAGTATCGTGTTTATGACAACCTCAGTCGTGGTCTCCACCGCAAGATGATTTTGCCTTTGTTGAACCTTGATAAGACAGAGATGTTCTTGATTTCTACCTATGACACCATGTCTTATGGAACAGCTAACAAGTACAACACAACTCTAGAGAAGTTGAAACCTGAGATTGATCTAGCGGCCCAACGTCAAATCAACTATCTTGATTTCTGGCAAAGATTGGCTACAGATAATGTTAAAAACAAATTGTTCAAAGACATTGTCAATCCAATCTGGGAGGGTTTCTATGTCTGGGGTCATGGTTGGCCAGGTTGGCCAGAGCGCTACGGCCAATTTAAGAACAGTACGGAAGTCTATGCGCCAATCCGTGAAATCTATGGACCAGTCGGTGAGTACTACGGTGATAACGGAGCTATGGCTGGTGCCTATGCTGCCATCTACGACAATCCATATGATAATCGTGCCAAGGTTACCTTCGTTATGTCTAACATGATTAGTGAGTACGGTGCATCAGCTTCACTCATGAAACAACCCATATCAATGACCGTATTGCCTACTTTGGAGGTTTTGGTCGTCGTGAAGGAACAGACGTTGAAGCCTATGCCCAAGGAATGTTGCAATCACCAGCTACTCAAGGTCACCAAGGTGAATATGGTGCCCTAGGACTTAACATGGCCTTCGAAAGAGAAAACGATGGTAATCAGTGGTACAACACCAATCCAAACAAGTTGAACTCTCGTGAGGCCATTGACCGTTACATGAAGGGCTACAACGATACCCTTATGCTTCTAGATTCACTTGAAGGAGAAGCAGTCCTCAGTCAAGGCAAGCAAGAGCTCAATAACGCATGGTTCAAGAAGGTAGATAAACAGCTACGAGGCAATAGTAAAAACCAATACGACAAGGTGCGTGCTCTAAGTGATAGCGAAAAGGCTATTAGTTTGACCACTATTGATGACCTTGTGGATAATAACCTCATGACCAATCGTGGACCTGGAAATGGTGTTTATAAACCGGAGGACTTCTCCTCTGCCTATGTCAATGTGCCTATGATGTCTGCTATTTATGGTGGTAATACCAGTGAGGGCTCTCCAGGTGCTATGTCCTTCAAGCACAATACCTTCAGACTCTGGGGGATACTACGGCTATGAAAAAGGTTTCCTAGGTTATGCGACCAACAAGTATAAACAAGAAGCAAAAGTGGCTGGTAAGGATACCCTTGGAGACGACTTTATCATTAGCAAGATTTCTGATGGTCAGTTCAACTCCCTAGAAGACTTCAAGAAAGCTTACTTCAAAGAAGTCAAAGAAAAAGCGTCACATGGTTTGACGACAGTTACGATTGATGGCACATCAGTAAGCTCTTACGATGATTTGTTAGCCTTGTTTAAAGTGGCAGTTGCCAAAGACGCTGCAAGTCTTAAAACAGATAATAATGGCAATAAATCTGTGTCAACAAGCCATACGACAAAACTCAAAGAAGCTGTCTATAAGAAACTCCTACAAGAGACAGATAGTTTCACAAGTTCTATTTTCAAATAATAGATGAAAGAAACCCTTTTGGTAACTGCCAAAGGGGTTTTTGATACTTGTCGGGAATGCGGGTGGTAGGAGCCTTTAGGTCAGTGTTGGCAAGGGATTGAGAAAGATGTGAGTTAAGCATTAAAAAAATTCCTTTTGAAGGGAGAGAATTTTGAATTTTAATAAATATCACTATAACTAAAAAATATGGTTAGAGTGACGAAGGTTTTTAATAAAAGATGCTTTCATATAAAAGTATTTTAAAAATTATAAAACTGACAAAATAGGGAATTGTGCTAAATAAAAGCACGAACATTTTGATGTTTCAAAAGGACTTAGATAAAAGTTTTAAATTAATATTCTCTAATGAAAGTTAAACTTTAGAACAATAATCATTATATATTTGACAATTTAATAATTATAGTATAAAATGGAAACTGTATATAAAGTAATTTGGATATTGAGGAAATTTATTATTATGAGAGATATGTTTAATAAACGCCAACGTTTTTCATTAAGAAAATATAGCTTTGGTGTGGCCTCTGTCCTTTTGGGAGTTTCAATCTTCTCAAATGCACAGGGTGCCCAAGCTGACGAAACGGTAGCACCAACTACCGCAGGTATGGAAACAACTGCTGAGCCAGATGTCGTCGTGGAGCAATCAACACCAACAACAGCATCAGTAGCTCCAGCAACAACAGAAAACACACCAAGTTCAGTCTCTACTGTGGCCTTGGCTAGTGAACAACCCCAATCAGTAGCTCAAAACAGCCAAGCAACTTCAACAACTAGTCAAACAGCAGCTAGTTCAGAAGTAGCTTCTCAGGCTGCATCGCAAGCGAGCTCTGAGTCTGCAACAGCGACTGCTTCATCTGTAGCTACAAGTGCTCAAGCTCTTAGCTCAACAGCTGTAGCAGAAACTCCTGTTGCTGGTCAAGTATCAGCACAAACAAGTGCGGCTGCTTCAGTTGCGACTGTAGCAGAAACTGCCAGTGCAGAGTCTACGACTAACGCTGTAAATAGCGTCCTTAAAGTAGCGACTAGCGAGTTGGCTGTGACAAGCAGTGAATTGAATGCTGCTGAAGCAAGCCTTAACTCTGAAAATCTCATCAACGCTATGGGACTTGCGGTATCAAACCGTAGCCTTCGTACAGCTGATGCGGTTGCTGTTTTGACAAATGCTGGAGCAAGCTCAACAAACCCTGATTTGACAAACCTAGGCTACAAACTTGCCTATTTGCCAGAACGTCAACAATACTTTGTTAACATTGATTACATCAACAATCTTAGAGTTGGTCGTGATAATCGTGGGGTTATGAGACTTATGACTACATTACAAATGGTAACTACATGGTTGTCGTAAACTATGCCAACCTTGGTATTATTGACTACGTGGATGAAGCAGGAAACAAGATTCCTGGATCTTCAACCTACCGTATCAATAACTCAACTGAAACAATCACAGCAAACGGTAAGACTTACAATAAAATCTACGATGCTGGTGTAACAGAACTTCCACCAGTACCAGCAGGATACCGCATCAAATATGCCTCTGCTGACAAATCTAAAGCTAATGCTTATGTAGATGTTTTGAAGTCAGAACGTCAATACGACTATAATAACGGTATTGCAACAATCCGCTCAGAACGTGCTTGGGACCGTAACCAAAGTCGTGTGGTTGACCTTGTTCAATTTGCTAACGGTTCACAAGGTTTGGATGCTTCAATTGATGCCAATGGTGGTGGTCAATACCTAGCTCCAGGTTACCATTACCACATTATCGTTGAAAAAGACACTAGAGATGTCACTAAAGCAACAAGTCAAACAGTGACTTACACTGGTGCTGATACGAAGACACCAGCTGCCAACACTCAAAATGACTTTAGCTTCAACGGTAAAGAAGATCCTACAACTAATACAACAACTTGGACTGAAACGACTCACACTTATGGAACAGTTAAGACTCCAGTTGTTACTGGTTACTATGCCGATAAAGCTGTAGCAGGTGGTAAGACAGTTACTCCAGATGCACCAAATGCAACAGACACAGTGACATACAAAGCCTTTGGTAAATTTATCGCTGTGGATGAAAATGGAAATCCAATTCCAGGTGTATCAACAACTGCCTACACGAACGATCCTAATGATGCGACTAAGATGATTGCCATCGACAAGACGCTTCCAAGCATTCCTGGCTACACTGTTAAGGTTGTACCTGCCACACCAGGTGACTTGTCTAGCGATACTAAGGTTGTTTACGTTAAGAACGATCAAAAAGCAAGTGTTACTTACCGTGATGAAACAAGTGGTTCAATCCTTGAAACGGTTGCTTTGGCTGGTAAGTCTGGCGAAGCGATTAACTACTCAACAGCTGAACGTATCAAACACTATCAAGACCTTGGCTATGCCCTTGTGACAGATGGTTACCCAGCTGGTGCAAGCTTTGACTTGGATAGCACAGTTGACCAAGCTTGGACAGTAAGCTTCAAACGTGTAGCACTTGACTTTAATCCAGACAATGCACACGAACCAGGAACTCCAATCTACCTAACCAACCAAACGGTCCAAAATGGCCAGCTAAGGATGCTTACCTTAAAGATGTGACATACACTGTTCACTATGCAAGCAAAGATAGCAATGCTAAATTGCCAGCAGACAGTGTTCAGAAAGCACAATGGAAACGTTCATTGACGCTTGACTCTGTAACAGGTGATATTCTTACTGCAGGTGAATGGAAGGCAGATAAGACTAAGTTTGATCTCGTAATCACACCAATGGTTAACGGTTACTTCGCCGATAAAGGCGTGTGGCTTCTCAAGATGTCACTATGGACAGCAAGGTTGAGACTGTAAACTTACACTAAATTTGGTAAGATTATTGCCGTTGACGAAAAAGGGAATCCAATCCCAGGTGTTGAAGCAGTTACTTACACAAATGATCCTAACGATCCAACTAAGGCTGCCATGACACTTGTTCCTGAAGTGAAGGGTTACAAGGCCGAGAAGACTGCTGTGACACCAAGCAACCCTGGTGCTGATACAAAGGTTATTTATAAGTTAACTAACGCAGAACCCGCTAAACCGACAACTAACAAAGACCTTGGTACTATCGTTGTCATCTACCGTGATGAATATGGCAACCAAATCAAGATGCCACTCGTTATCACTAACTCTGTTGGTTCTGAAGTTAACGTTCACGGTGACCGTTATATCTACCGGAATGGTGTGAAATACGAATTGATTCGTCAAGAAGGTAAATCTACAGACAAGATGACAAAAGGTCAAACAGTCGTGACCTATATTTATCGTAAGGTCGAAGATGGCTCAACACCTTCAAATGGTAATAATGGTCAATCTGGAAATGGTGGAAATTCAACTTCTAAAGCTGTAAAAGCGGCCTCAAACGGATCTAAAGGATCTAAAGGAGTCTAAAGGTTCTGGATCAGGCAGCCGATGGCGCTTCAGATGGTAAAGGTTCAGATAAGAAGAAATCTGGAAACAAAGATGGTAAGAAGGCAGATGGTTCTGATAAAGCTAAAGAAGGCGATGAACAATTGCCAGTAACAGGTGAGTCAGATAATAACCTTGCAGCAATGGGTGTTGTTGTCATGGGACTCATGTCAGGACTTGCGGCTATGAATCGTCGTAAAAACCAAGACTAAGATTTCCACACCTTATCTCTCATAAATTCCAAAAATAAAATCTCTCTCGAGTGAATTGCTCGGGAGAGATTTTTTGTTTGTGGATAAAATTCACGGAATCTCCCAAGGTTTGTGAATCTTTTAAGCAGTATTTAGCTTGATAAGGTACAATAGAGTAAGACAAAACGAATGAGGAGACTGTCATGAAGTTTTTACATACGTCAGATTGGCATGTGGGGCGAACCCTCAATGGCTGGTCTTTGCTGGAGGAGCAGGAGTGGGCCTTTCAACAGATTGTGGATTTGGCTATTTCTGAACAGGTGGATGGGGTCATCATTGCTGGGGATCTCTATGACCGTGCGGTGCCGCCTGTGGATGCGATTAAACTTTTTAATAAGACCTTGGCACGTTTGGTCTTGGAGGAGCAGATTCCCGTCTATGCCATTAGTGGTAATCACGATGGGGCTGAACGCTTGCATTTTGGGAGAGACTTTTTTTCAACCTCAGGGTCTTCATTTAAGCACACGTTTGGAGGAGCCTTTGAGCCGATTGAGTTGGAGGATTGCCAGATTTTCCTACTTCCCTTTATAGATCCTATTGATGCTCGGATTTATTATAAGGACGATGAGGATAAGGAGATTCAGGGGATTGGTGATGCTTTAGCCTACATTCTTGAGGATATGGAGAAAGCTTTTGATCCCGACAAATCACATATTTTGGTGACGCATTTTGCGGTTTCTAAGAAGGATGATAGCGATGGTCAAAGTCTTCGAGAACTGATGTTGTCTGAAACTAGCAATACAGTAGGTGGGCTTACCAATGTGACCAGTGACCTTTTCAAGTCTTTCGATTATGTTGCCTTAGGGCATATCCATACGCGTTTTGCTAGTCCTACCAAGCGCGTGCAATATTCAGGCAGTCCAGTCGCCTTTAATGTCAAAGAAGCCAAGCGTAAGGAAGAAAAAGGCGTTTATATTCTTGACTTGGATGCAACTGGAGACTTGTCTCAGACCTTCCATCCTCTAGAAGTCAAACGACCGATTGTGGCCTTGCAGGCGTCTTTTGAAACCTTGATGTCACCTGAATTTTATAAGAACCAACCCTGTCAAAAGGCTTGGTTTGCCTTTGATATTCAACTGTCCAGCCGTAAGGAATTAGAGGGTATCAATGTGCGTGCCCGTCTGGAAGAAATTTATGGGACAGATATTGTAGAAATCACCTTCAGTCGTCTGGGTGATGTTAGGGAAGAAAACGTGACTGTTGATCAGCACTTAAAAGAGTTGGAAATGCAGTCGCCGCAGGAAATTGTCTCTGATTTTTACCAGACAGTGACTGGGGCGATGTCTTGTCAGAAAGACAGACTGCCCTTGTGGAAAGTATTTTTGAGGAGATTGGAAGGAGCCGACAATGAGACCAGTCCAGTTAGAATTGACCAATTTTGGACCTTATCGTAAGGAGGTCATCAATTTCACCCAGTTTGACCATGCTCCTCTCTTTTTGATTGGTGGGGACACGGGGGCTGGTAAGAGTACTCTCTTTGATGCCATGACAGTGTCCTTGTTTGCGACAACCAGTGGTGATCGTAATGTCGAGGAGATGCGGTCGACCTTCGCTAGTCCAGAGGATGATTTGACCAAGGTGACTTTTTACTTCCAACAAGGTAACCATCTTTACCGCATTGAGCGAATTCTCCAGCAGGAGAGGGCAAAGCGAGGCGGTGGCACGACCATGCAAAAAGCAACGGCTTCTCTAGTCATTGTGGATAAGATTGGTGGTCAGGAGATTGAAAAGCTAGGAGATAAAATCAAGGAAGTGAGTGACCAGATTGAGCAGATTTTGGGTCTCGATGCTGAGCAGTTCAAACAGATTATCCTTCTTCCGCAAAATGATTTCAGTCGTTTCTTGAAAGAAGATTCCAAGACCAAGACTCAAATTTTGAAGAAAATCTTTGGAACGGGTATTTTTGACCGTTTTCAAAAGAGTTTGGAAGAGCGTCTTCGTCAGAGTAATAAGGGTATGGATAAGCGCCAGGCTCAGCTAGATGGCCATTTTGCCAGTCAGGTTTGGTCTGAGGAGGAATTAGCTGTTCTGGCCCAAACGCCAGCCTCTGAAAAATTGGTACGTCTTGAAGACCTTTTGGCACAACGTCAAGAAAAATCTTGAAGAGCAGAAAAGCATTTTGAAGGATGCCCATGAGGATTTGGCTAAGCTGCAAAAGAGCTTACAAACTGCGCAAGATGTAGCAAAGATTTTCCAAGAATTGGAGCAAGCCAAGGAGCGTTACCGTCTGGAAATTGAGGAAGGTGCTCAGGAACAGGCAGAGGCTAAAGTGCATCTGGAGGAATTGCAGTTTGCCCAAGGGTTGCAGGAAACCATTAGTAGCTTGAAGCAGTATCAGAAGCAGTTGTTGCAAGTAGAACATGACCTTGAAATTGCTCAGGAGGAATTAAAGGCTAAGGAGCAGGCTTTTGAGGAAGTCAAGCTCAAAAAAGTGCACTTGCAGCTCAGACTGAGGATTTTCTTCAAAAAGAAGAGAAACTGGAAGCGTGGAAAGAGGCTATTATCTATGCCAGAGTCTTGCCCAAGAGCAGGAGAAAATCAAACGGTCGAGTGCTAACTACAAGCAGTTGGAAGAAACTTATCAGCAGGCTTCGAAAGAGATTGAGTCTCTAAACAAGTCTTTGACAGATTTGGAGCCAATCGTCTTAGTTTAGAGAGTTTACATGAGCTGAAAACTCTTCCAGTCTGTGGGCTACAGTGTGGATAAGCAACTGACTCAGGCCTGAAAGAAATAGAGGCCTTGAATCAGGAGTTAGAAAAGACGGAAAAACGTCATCAAACCTTATCTTTGGATAGTGACCAAGCTCAAGAAATCTTAAATGAACTGGAAGAGAAGTTAAGAACGACTTTGGCTTCACGTCGTCAACTCATGATTGCCCAGTTGCAGGCAGAATTGGAGGATGGACAGCCTGTATGGTCTGTGGTTCCTTGGATCATCCTAAGGTCGATGGGACACAGGCTGATGAAACGGCCTTGAAGGATCTCATGGACCAGGTGGAGGAGCTTCAAGCTCAAAAAGAAAAGCAAGTTGCCACCTTGTCAAACCGTCAGGCTACCTTGAGCGAAGTTGAGTCTAAACATCAAGATCTGCTTGACCAAGTGGCTAAAGTTAAGTTAACTCTTGAAAAACACTATCAAGAACTCGAAGAGCAAGTTAAGGGACAGTTTGATTTTAACTTTTCAGAGGATTATGGAGCTGTCCGTGGGCAAGCCTTGTTGAGTGCTGTTGAGAAGCATTATCAAGAACTCCAAAAACGCTATGATAAGGAAGAGGCAGACCGTGTCCATTATCAAGAGAAGTTAGGGCAAGCCCAAGAAAAAGCGATAGATTTGGCTAAGAGCTATCAAGAGGCCAAGGCAGCTCTCGATCAAGCTAAGGAGCGTCTAAAAGAATTGCAGGAAGCTCATCCAGAGCTGGAGTCTGTAGAGGTCTATCAAGAACGAATTTCCCTTGCGAAGCAGGAGTTGGACCTCTACAATAAGCAGGTCAAGGAAAATGGTGAGGCCTACAACCAACTTCACGCCGATATTCAAGGCATCAAGGGGCAACTTGAGAGCATAGCCAAGTCTAAAGAAAAGACCAGCCAAGAAACGAAGCGTTTATCGGTTGAGTTGGACCAAAGTCTTAAGGCTGAAGGGGCCCTCACCAATGACCTAGAGCAAATCCAGCTTTGGCTGCTTGAGGTGAACAATCAAGCTATTCCTAAGCTTCAGGCTCAATTGACAAGTTACCAAACCCTTAAACAAGAATTGCAGACCCAGATTAGTAAGAGCCAAGAGCTTCTCCAAAATCAAGAAAAACCAGATTTGGTCGCTTTAACACAAGAGGTCCAAACCGGTCAGGAAAGTTACGATACGCAATTGGCTCAGGTCTCTGTCATGGAGAAGGGGCTTAAGGATGCGAATGCTACCTACCAGGCAGCCAAAACCCTTCAAGACAGCAATCAAGAGGCCTTTAAGGCCCACCAAGAACTCAGTGATTTGGTGAAGGTGGTTAAGGGAGAAAATACTGCTCTGACTGGTCGTCTCAATCTTGAGGTCTACGTTATCCGTCAGTATTTCCAACAAATCTTGGACTATGCCAATGCCAACTACATCGGTCTCTTAACGGATAATCGCTATTCCTTTGTCTTGAGCGAGGAAGGACGCAGGCGCGTGATCACTTTGGTTTGGATATTAACGTCTATGACCAGTTGACAGGTAGTGAACGCTCCGTTAAATCCTTGTCTGGTGGTGAAACCTTTATCGCCGCACTGGCCATTGCCCTATCCCTCTCAGAAGTTGTGCAAAATACCAGCAAGGGTGCCGTTGTTGAAGCTCTCTTCATCGACGAAGGTTTTGGTTCGCTAGATAAAGAGGCTCTCACCAAGGCTATCGCGGTCCTAGAACAAATTGGCGAAAACCGTATGGTCGGTGTCATCAGTCACGTGGACGACATGAAAGAAGGCATCGCCCAGCAACTAGCCATCATCAAGTCACATGATGGTAGTAGCCGCATTAAAATTGTGGATAAGGGTAGGAAGAGTCGAGAGCTTAAGAGACCTCACTCAAAACCCTTTAACCTTTCTAAGAGATAGTTCCTCATTAGGGCTATCTTTTTTCTATCCCCTTTTGAGAAGCTTTTTAACTGTCAGTTTTTTCTGAAAATAAAAGGAAATTAGTTTGAAAAAAACCTCTCATAAAAAAGCTAATCTATTAGAAAATTAAGTGATACTATGGTATAATTTAATATGGTTAAGTCTCGATAAAAGCAAGGAAAAAGTGTATAGAGTGTGTTTCAGGTCCCTATCTCTTGCGACCTAAAAGTTGTTATTAAACTCTTAAACTGTCTCTGGAAAGCTTATATCAGTTGAGACAGGAAAAGAAAAATCTTACTAGCTAGAAAAAAATAAGAAATAAAAAATGACAGAAAAAAATTTCCGTAATTTCCCAGTTTTATAAATGACCATAGAATTTGACCAGGATATTAGAGGAAGAAGCGCAGAATCATCTGGAAGAAGCATTGCTAGGAGATGGGCATGAACTGGATGCGCTGATTGTTCCTAAGGAGTATCGGGAACAGGTCTATGCTCTGGACAAAGGAGTATGCGATCGTTATCTGTTCAGCGATGTGGCACATGTCAGGGAAAGTCTGCAGGAAGTGCTGGAAGTGGAGAATGGGGAAATGATATTTTGTTTTATCAGAATATTTCCAATATTCTTTCTGCGATTGGATTTGGTGATACACATGCAGAGCACGGAGAATCCTGGATTGATGCCAATGGGAATTACCGCATCGGCGTTCTGGAAGGAACGATCACCGGGGAATATCAGGCGCGCTTTATCGGGGTGCGTGCAAGGGAAAAGTACCGGAAGGAAAAGATAGAAGAATTGACCGGACTCTGCGAACAGCTCAGAGCCAGTGTTGAAGATTTAGAAAAACAATTGGCAGAAAACAGAGCGCGGACAGAAACATTGCAGGCAGAATGGAAGTCATTCCCGGGAGAGGAAGATTTAAAGACAGCGGCAAAAGAATTTTCTGATCGCGAATATAAGTTAGAACGAACGAATAAAAGACTCTGGGAGCATCAGGAACTAGCAGAAAAAGAAAGAAAAGCACTGGATGGGGTACGCATCAGGGTACGGGAGATCTGTGGAAAATGTTATCTTTCGCCAAGATTGGATTTGTTTACACAGGCTCTTTTGGCATTGCACAGATATAAAAGAAATTCTTTCCCAGCTTCAGGTTGCGCATGGCAAGTATCAAAATAGTCTCCGGTATATCATGAGCCAGAGAGACTATCTGGAAGAACTGGAGCTTGATCTGGATGATATTCGTTACGATTCAATCGGATCTGTCTGAAAGTCAGAGAAGTGGAAGGATTTCTTGCGTCCGTTCAAAAGCAGCTGGAACTGACAGATTATGAAGAAATCAAAGAACGACTGGATCATTGTGTAGAACGGCTTGGAAAACTTCCGGGAGAGCGAGAGGCCTGTGTCAGGAATCAGGCGGCACTTCGAAAAGAGACGGAAGTACTGCAGGAAAAAGAAAGAGAAAATGAACTCAGACAAAAGGAACTGCTTGAGAAAAAGGAAAAATATCAGAATGTATTTGAACAGGAATATCAGCTTGGGTATGTAGAGCGAGTATTTGTTGTTACAGAGGATATGGAAGATCAGGCGAAAAAAATCTGCAGCCAGTTTGCCGGAAGCTTTGGAAACAAGAAGCAGAGCGATCTGTTTGGAAATCTTCAGGAAGCCTATCATCAGAACAGAGGATATCTGCTGGATTACCAGATTACACTGCAGTCCCTGTTTGAAGAACTGGATGGAGAGGGCAGTTTTCTGGACGTAACTGTGAAGCGGATTGATATTTTGGCAAAATACCGCGGAATGCCGGTAAAATTTAAGGAATTGATTGAAAAAATGAATGAGGATGCCGAAGTACTGAAACGTCTTTTAAGTGATCGAGACAGAGAATTGTTTGAAGATATTCTGGCAAATACGATCAGTAAGAAAATTCGTGGAAAGATCCAGGCCAGCAAGCGCTGGGTGGAAAAGATGAATACACTGATGGAATCCATGCAGACATCAAGTGGATTAAAGCTGAGTCTCAGATGGAAAAATAAGAGGGCAGAAAAGGAAGAACAGCTGGATACAAGAGCATTGGTAGAATTATTGCAAAAAGACGTGGAAATTATGCGTGAGGAAGAGGTAGAAAGTCTTTCCAGACATTTCCGTTCCAAAATTGAAGAAGCGAGAAAAATTTCCGGGGATATGGGATCGGTTCAATCGTTCCATGCCACAATGCGGGAAGTTCTGGATTATCGAAAATGGTTTGAATTTCAGTTGGAATGCCAGAAAACGGGAGAGAAAAAGAAAGAATTGACAGACCGTGTATTCTTTACGTTTAGTGGCGGTGAGAAAGCAATGGCAATGTATGTCCCGCTTTTTTCGGCAGTGGTGGCAAAATATGCGGGGGCACGTCCGGATGCGCCGAAGCTGATTTCACTGGATGAAGCGTTTGCCGGTGTTGATGAGACCAATATCAGGGATATGTTCCGTCTGATGGTGGAGTTTGAATTCAACTTTATGATCAATTCTCAGATTTTATGGGGCGATTACGATACAGTTCCGGGGCTTGCAATTTATCAGTTGATCCGTCCGGAAAATGCAAAGTTCGTATCAGTGATCCGCTATATCTGGAATGGAAAAGTAAAGGTGATGCTTACAGGAGAGGAATCGTGAAAGCAGAAGAGAAACAGAAGTTGATGCAGGAGTGTTTACAGTATTTTCGTGAGCGCCCTGTGTATGAAAAAGTCTTCCAAAAAATGAGAGGAAAATATGAGAGCCTCGGACATATAGGCGGGAAAGTGGTATTGACCGGGTTAAGCCTTCAGGATAAGAGCCAATTGGGCGGATTTTTGCAGAAGGATTACACCGAGAATCAGTCTGTTACCATATCAGCGGAAGCTTTTGAAATCTGTCTGTCCAAAAGCAGGTTTTCTGATATTTCTCTGGAGGAATTGCTGGATGCTTATTTTGGGAAAAAGCTGACGGTGAAAAAAGAAGAGAGGCGAAAGAAACAGGAAGAAAGAGATGCCTTTTTTGCGGAAGTCCAAAGTGGGTATGAGGACACGACAGGAGGAAGATGGCTTCAGAATACGTTGAAAGAGCACACAACAGGCTATGAAATTTTGCAGCAGCAATACAACAGTGCTCCGGAAATTCTGCGGGAAATTCTGAAATATGTGTTTGAGGCAGTAAAACAGCTTCCGCGAATGGAAGAAAAAGAACTTTTACCGGTATTTGCGGCAAAGCTGACAGGAGATCCTCATTATTTTGACGCAAGCACAGTGGCGGAAAGATTGCTTTTTATCATTCTTTCTGCCTGTTGGCAGGAAACGAAAGACAGAGAATTATCAGAAGCGGAAAGAAAAAACCAGATTTTTTTACAGGGCGGGTATTTTAAAAGATGATCTGTCAAATGATACGCTTGTCTATGGAATCCGAGCATGGAAACACAATGGAAATCTTCATAAAGGAATCGAAGGATTTTTTCAGGAAAGAGAACCAGTCCGCCTGACGCTTCGAACGATTGGGACGTTTGGAGGGGTGCATGCAGAAAGAGAGAAAATTTATCTTTTTGAAAATCCGGCAGTATTTTCTGTTTTTGTAAAAAAATACCCGGACTGTGCAGCAATCTGCGGAAATGGACAGCCAAGACTTGCAACACTTCTTCTGCTGGATTTTCTAAAGGAAAATCATAGTTTTTATTATCATGGTGATTTTGATCCGGAGGGGCTTCTGATTGCGCAGAGATTGAAAGAACGGTATGGAGAAAGTATCTGTCTCTGGAATTACCGGGCAGACTGGTATGAAAGATATCTGTCGGATGTAAATCTGAGCGAAGTGAGAATGAAAAAAACTGGAGAAAGTATATCTCCCGGAATTGCTGGAAGTGAAAATGCAGATGCAGAAGAGAAAAAGAGCGGCGTATCAGGAGGCGATGCTGGATATGTTGGAACCCGAAAAAAATGAGTGGATCACAAGGAGTGTGAAGTGAGATGAAATTACAGAAACAAAGTGAAATGCAGGACTTTTTTGACGCACTGGGAATTGATGAAAATATATTTGAGCAAATGGCAGAAACATTCACTTCGAATTTTATGATAGAGGGGAAAACGACAACGGATCTGAACGAGATGCTAAGCCGGGCGCCGGAATCTCTGCTGGATGTAATTCTGGAAACCTGGGAGGAGGAAGCTCCTAAATTGCGGGCAGAAAAAGAAAAGTATGTGCAGGAGTTGATTTTAACTTCGTTTCAGAATGAATTTATTTATCTGGATAAGTTTGACATGGAAACGATGCTGCGGACGATGAATGGTTATCCACTTTCTCAGATGCAGATGTTGGCTCTGGAAGAAAACTACTGCAAAAAAGGCTGGGTATTTATGTTCTGTGATGTGGATGGAGTGCAGTTTGTTGTTCCGGATGAGATCAGAGAGTTTACTATCAAAAATCTGGAGACGGATAAGGTGCAAAATATACTTGGTCTTATTGCCGCTGTCCGCCTTTCCATGCGAGCGTGTTTAAATTTGTTTGGGATTGTAGAAAGAGCAAAGGTGGAGGACATTGCACTAAACCAGATGCTTGAATATCCATCTTTATCAGAAGAAGAGAGAAAAGAGCTTGAGTGGCTTCCGGAGAAACTAAAGGAAACAGTCGATATACTGTGTGAACGTGCAGACGGTCCATTCTGGTGTGATGAACAGTGGATCATCAGTGAGCAGTTTGAAAATGAAAAAGAGTACAGGAAATTTTTACGACAGGTATCAGGTCAGGAATACTATATTCCGAATCAAAAAGAGATAAAATTATATGCAGAGAATCTGGTTGATGTAAAAAATCCATTTTATAAGAAAATTCTGGCAGATCTGACACATCTGATGAAAAACAAGACACGGGCAGACAATCTGATGTTGGAGTTGGAATATAGAGTAGCAGAGGAAGATTTGAATGCTGCAGGAATTATGAATCTCTTGTTTGAGCGATATGTTGAATTCCCAAATCGTACAAGGGGAAATCATTTTGTGGAAAACTGCAGTGAATGGGTGTATTCAGTCCGGAAATGGAGTAATCGCGGATTTACAGACCGGGAACTTGGCAAAGAAAAGATTATTCCAAGTGAAATAGGTCTGCCTGAAATATCAAATCAGGTCACGAAGAAAAAAATCGGGCGAAAATGATCCATGTCCATGTGGAAGCGGGAAGAAGTATAAGCATTGCTGTGGAAAATAATTGACTACATTGCGCGTAAAACCCGGAATACAAGAGCGGATGTTGTGAATGCTTTGGGGAAAAAAAGACTTGAAAAAATTTATGATTTGGCTGATGTGTATCATAGTGACAATATAGAGCGAGTGAGCGATGATTTATTAGAGAAGCCGATATTGAATCGGGAAATTTTGATAATGTGAAAGATTGTAGTTATTCGATTCCGTCTCATTGGGATATAGGAAAAGTATATAAAAGGCTGATAAAAGAAGTTGCGAAAAAAGAGCGGGATTGAAACAATAGATGCTTTGATAGAGGTGTACAATTCATTTATCAGTCCTAAAATTGATGATTATAATAGCAGTATGTATTATGAAAATCCATCGTATTTATCGGAATGCTATTTTGAAAATAAGGTAATTTAATAAAATATGTTCCAAAGTGTATATCCATCCGGGCATCCCTCAACACAGGCCTTCGGCGGGCGAACTTTGTCCGATAAGGGATATAAAAGAAGATATTAGCAATGTAAAGTTTCAGCAAAAAATCATAGCTGAATCGCTCATATCGTGGTAAACTAAACAGGAACCAGAAAATCAGGATCGGCATACCGGCCGATCGAATATTCTTATTGAAATTATAAGAAAAGAGGGTATACACATGATAAACGTGAAAGAATACAGCGGACACATTCGAAACTGGTCAGCACTTTGCGAACGACTGGGGATCGATCATTCTTTATCCAGAGAGGACAGAGAAGCACAGATTCTCATCAAAGCATATGAGACATGGGGAAATGAAATGGCAGACCATATGCATGGGATGTTTGCCTTTGCCTTGTGGGATGATGAGAAACAGGAATTATTCTGTTTGAGAGATCAGTTCGGAACAAAGCCGTTTTATTATTATGAGACAGCAGATGGTGAATTATTATATGGGACAACCATCCGTCAGATCATGGAAGCAGCCGGGGTTTGTAAAAGAATTAAACGAAGAGATGCTGCAGTTATATTTAAGCCTTACCTATGTTGCAGGAGAGATGACATTTTTTAAAGGTGTCAAAAAGCTTCTTCCGGGACGGTATCTGATCTGGAAAGACGGAAAACTTGCGATCACCCGTTACTGGAAGCCGGAATTCCACCCGGATGAGACTAAAACATTAGAAGACTGGGCTGATGAGATTCACAACACACTGACAGAGATTATGCCGGAAGTGAAAGAAGAGAGTGAGTATGCAGAATCGTTCTTGTCAGGCGGTAGATTCTTCGTATGTTCTGGCAATGTCAGATGTGCAGAAAACAGATTCTTGCGGATATGAAGAAGAGCGATTTGACGAATCCGGACTTGCAAGACAGACAGCAGAGCTTCTTGGAAGAGAGAGCCAGCGTTGTGTGATCACACCGGAGGAATATTTTGGTATTGTGCCGGATGTAATGTACAACATGGAACAGCCGCTTGGAGATGCCTCGGCAATTGTATTCGCACTTGGATGCAGAGAGACTGCAAAGCATACAAAGATCTGTTATTCCGGAGAAGGTGCGGATGAATTCTTCGGTGGATACAATATGTATCGAAATGCAGAATGCTACGCGAGAATCTGAAGAATTTCTATGTCGGAAATACGAACATCATGAAAGAGGATGAAAAGCAGAAAATCTTGAAACATTATGATCCCGATGTGCTTCCAATCGAACTCGTAAGAAGTATTTATGAGGAGATGGAAGGATTGGATCCACTTAGTAAGATGTCCAATGTAGATATTCAGATCTGGCTGGAAGGAGATATTTATCTGAACGTGGATAAGATGAGCCGGGCAGCAGGACTGGAAGTTCGGATGCCTCTGACTGATACCAGAATTTTCAGCATTGCATCCAGAATGCCGTCCAGATATAAAGTCAACGAGGAGCAGAACAAAGTCGCATTCCGTACAGCGGCAGCAAAAGTGCTTCCGGAAGAAATTGCATTCCGCAAGAAACTTGGATTTATTGTGCCGATCCGTATCTGGATGGCGGATGAGCGATACAATCAGGATGTGCGTGACAAGTTCCACAGCGAGATGGCAGCCAAATTCTTCAATCTGGATGAGATCAATGCGATTTTTGAGGATTATATCGGAGGAAACTCGGATAACTGGAGAAAAGTGTGGACAATTTATACATTCCTTGTATGGTATGAGGAATACTTTGTGAAGAGATAAGAAAAAACCATGGAAAACGGGATAAGTTCCCGTCACTTCCATGGTTTTTTAAATTAAGCTTTTTTCATTTCCGTATAAATTTCACGACCATACTGATCCAACAGATCGATCGTATGCTGCATATCTTCCTGTGTTGCTTCCGGATGGATCGCGCAGATTCGAAGTACGGTCTTTCCATTGAGAACAGTAGTAAATATCGCTGCATAACCGCTTTCGAGGATCCGATGGGAGATCTTTTCATTCAAAATGTCCTGTTCTTCCTTTGTCAGATCTTTTGGGGCATAGCGGAAGTTGATCATTGCCATCTGTGCAGGGGAGACGATCTCCCAGTCTTTTTTTGGATTCAGAGCTTCTTCGGCCCAGACTGCCAGCTGGAATCCATGCTCAATGGCAGATCCGATCAGATCACTTCCGAGCACCTGCAGAGTCAGCCATAGTTTTAAGCCGCGGGCAGGGCGGGTCAGCTCCATTCCGATATCCCATGTATTGACATTGTCGATGTCATTTTCCAGATCTTTTAAATACTCTGGATTTACATGGAAGCTGTGGAACAGGTTACGGATATCTTTTACAAGAACCATAGCACATCCGTACGTCTGGAAGAGCCATTTGTGTGCATCCCAGCTGATACTGTCAGCAAGCCCGGTTCCAGTTAACAGAGACTTGTATTTCGGGCTTAACAGTACAGAAGCACCGTAAGCCCGTCAATGTGAAACCACATATCATGTTTTTTACAAAGTGCGGAAATCTCTGTAAGTGGATCTATACTTCCGGTGTTCGTGGTTCCCGCGGTACCAATGACAACAAACGGGATATAGCCGGATTTTTTGTCTGTTTCAATGGCTTCTTCCAGTTTTGTCGTATCCATCTGGAAATGGGAGTTTGTCGGAATTCTGCGGATCCGGCTGTCCGTGATTCCGATGATGCGCAGTCCTTTTGCGACGGAGCTGTGTGTCTGATCCGAAATATAAGCTGTTCCCAGATGGAGATTGATATCTGTTAGCTTATTGTCCCGGGCGGCAGTCAGAGCGGTGATGTTTGCCATAGACCCTCCGCTTACAAAGACACCTCCGGGATTCTCGGTAAATCCGACCTGTTTTGCCAGCCATTTTAACACTTCCTGTTCAATACAGTTGACCATGGGGGCAAGTTTGCTTCCGCCGGCATGAATGTTGTAAGCAGATGTCATGATATCTCCCAGCCAGGAAACCGAAGAAGCCGGTCCCGGAACGAAGCTGAAAAAAACGTGGATGGTTGGCATCTCCGCGGTAGCGGTACACTTCGTTCATCATTTCAGAGACAACTTCGTTTACCGGGCGTCCTTTTTCCGGGATTTTGATCTGTTTGATTTTGTCCTCCTGATGTTCCTTTGCTTCAACAACAACAGCTGATCGTGGATCTCGTGTTTTCTGCACAAAAATCATGCACAAATGATTTGATGGCTCTTCCAACTGGGTACTGTTTAAAATATATTCGGTTCCGATCATAAAGGTATTCCTCTTTTTCTTAATTACTTGACTCATTTCGTTTGATAGTCTACACTAAATTTACATATTATGTAAAATTCATAGATTTCATATAATATATTAAAAATGTTAATGAGGAGAGACGGATGGAAATCAGAAATATTTTGACGTTTCTAAAAGTGGCAGGCACCCAGAATTTTTCCAAAGCAGCAGAGCAGCTGGGGTACTCCCAGTCCGCAGTGACCATTCAGATACAGCAGTTGGAAAAAGTAGCTGGGAACACAGCTGTTTGAGCGGATTGGAAAGCGTGTATATCTGACGGAAAAAGGGCAGGAGTTTATTGGCTATGCAAGTGAGATCATGCGTGTGACAAATGAAGCATTGACATTTGCCGGGGAAGAGCATACGACAAGAGGAACATTGAAGATCGGCGGCGTGGAATCTACCTGTACGGCACTGCTTCCGGAACTTTTGCTTCAATATCACAGACTGTATCCGGAAGTTGAAGTGATCATTAAGTCCGGAGCTACAGAAAATTTGATGGATCTGGCGAAAAGTGATGAGATTGATCTGATCTTCACGCTGGATAAGAAAATTTACAGTTCACAGTGGATGTGTGCGGCAGAAAGAGTAGAAGATACGATTTGTGACATCAGACAGGGTATTTGCACAAAAAAGTAATATTCATCTGATACAGCATCTTGCAAAAGCGGCATTTCTTCTCACGGAAACAGGAGCCGCCTATCGATATGAACTGGAGCAGATGCTGGCAGAAAAAGAGATTGAGATTGTACCGGTTTTGGAGATCGGCAATACAGAAACGATTATCAATCTGCTAAAGCGGGGGATGGGGATATCATTTTTGCCGGAATTTACTGTGAAAGAAGAAATAGAAAAAGGTGTCCTTTTCGAGATACGGACGGATTTGCCGGGAGTGAAGATGTACCATCAGCTTTTGTATCACAAGAACAAATGGATGACACCACAGATGAAAGCGTTTCTGGATCTTGTGCTTGCACAGCCCGGATTTCGTGAAAAAGCGGCTGTGCAAGCACATAAAATTATTTTCCGGTTACATATTCATGCATGGATTTTGTGAGATAGTGGTTGACCGGCATTTTTTCCGTTGTAATATATCCGGCAGGAGCATCGATCAACATTGGAATGCGGTTGACCAGTGTGGCGCAGGTTAAATTCCACTGTTGCCGGGCGATTTACGATCACCGTTGTATCCGGTTCACCGTGGAAGCTCCATTCATTTTTATCAAAATCCTCAGGACCATAGACATAACCGAGACATTGTGTTTCCAGTGTGATTCCTTCTTCTGTTTCTGTTGTAACGATGGCGGACATTCCGGTAGCATCCCCTGCTTTTACCGTCATATTCAGCGTACTGGAGTACAAATCTCCGTCGTGCGTGATCGGTACACATTTTTGTGTCTGTGAAGTAATGTGAAGACCGAGCTGGCTGCAGAGCCATCCGTTCTGATTCCACATATAAGATGGAACGACGATGCCCTCATCAATTGCCTGCAAGGTCTGGTGATAATCCAGATTATTATATGCTCCGATCTGGCGTTCGAAATCTTCGATATTTAATCCGGCGCCATGGCCCTCTGCAAGAGCAATTCCATAGTCTTCCACATTATAGCTGCTGCTTCCGCAGATTTTTGTAATGCGATGCATAGATCCTGCCAGAGTTGTGATCAGAGAACCCAGTACATATCCGGGTATCCGCTTCCGCACAATGTACAGTTGTTGGCTTTGGCAAGTGCATCCAGTTCTTCTGTAATTTCTTTTGAAGAGTTCCACGGATAGAGTGCCTCTTCGCAGGTAGAAATCGCGTTGATTCCGTTTTGTGCACATACAGAAAATGCTTCTTTTAATTCGGCCATAGTGGAGCGGGTTGCGATAATGCATACATCTGGTTTTTCTTTGCTTAAAATTTCAGAAGCATCTTTAGCATCGCTGATCGTTATGCCAAGTTTTTCCATTCCAAGATGAGTGCCGATATCCGTACCGATCATTGCAGGATTCATGTCAAAGGCAGCCACCAGTTCTCCGCCTTTTTCTAAAACATATCGCATCAGATAGTGACTCATTTTTCCGCATCCGTATTGTGCGATTCTTATTTTTCTGTCCATAAAATCATATCCTTTCTTTGAAACATTATGTTCCATAGTATAGCCAGGAACTCTTTATCTTATGTTGATTGTAAGTCCTGTTGCCGGAATAAAGTCAATGTAAAATTGTAGTCTGCTGACAGGCAGAAAAAGGCTATTTCAGATGAGAAAACTGTACAAAATGATTGAAAATAGAAGTGGAATCGGCTAAAGTAACATTATACTAAGAATAAGGTTTGGGAGGACACAGAATGCAGATTAAAAATGCAGTTTCCATGATTCCCTATGGTCTGTTATCAGGAATTGTCGATGGACAGGAAGTGCGCATCACACAGCTGGGAGAAAACGGATTTGTATTTCGGATGGCAAATCAGGCTGAGAAAATCCATGAAATCTGGCTGCAGTTTTTTTCGCAAAATGAGGGTGCTATAAGAAGCTTCTGAATTCCTGCAGACCGGATGAAAAAAATGGAGGAGAGCCGATTTTTTACAGAATATACGGTATTGACAGAAGACAAAGACTATCAAAAATATGTGCGTCAATTACTTGCTGATTATTGGAAGTATATTTCTTTGAAAATGACAGGGGAAGACGGGGAAGTCGCGGCAGCATACACGGATTACCCTGTTCATCTGGATGAAGACTATGCAGAATCTCTGGAAGAGCAGAAAGAGGAGTGGTTTCAGGAGGCAGCAGAGAAAGCAAAAGGGCAGAAGCTGTGTGAAAATGTAGAGCTGGCTCTGGAGTTGGATACTCCGCAGTTATATGAAGCGTGGCTAAGGGAACCGATGGAAACATTTGCAGAAAAATACTGGAAAAAATGGGGCTTGCAGGAACATCCGATTGCGAAGAAACCGGTGGAACGTGTTTATATAGGCAATACGTTTTGTCCTCATTTATTTCCGGAGAATGACATATTACATGCCATGTTGGAAAAGGCAAAAATTGAAGGAATTTCAGTGACACTGACATTTTCGTGGATCAAAGAGAGTCAGATAGATTCAATCAGAGAATTGCTGAAATTTCTGGAACAGAGAAAAGAATATATGCCGAATGAGATTGCAGTAAATGACTGGGGCACCGCACATCTGATCCGTAAATGGAAACAGGAAACGCAAAACTGTGTGAAACTGAATCTGGGTATTCTTTTGAACCGGTACAAAAAGGACAATCGGTCCCGTTATCTGAAAGAGGAAACAAATTGCTTTCAGGAGACCAATTTAAACAGTGAATTTTATCAGCAATATTTAAAAGAGAACCAGATTGAGCGGTATGAACTGGAAGCCTGCGGACATGAAATCGTGATTCCAAAAGGAAAACATAGCCTGCATCTGCCGTTTTTTCAGACCAATACAGCACAGTTTTGTACACTGTATGCGAAGTGCGCATGTGGAGACCGTGGCAGACAGAAATCTGTAGAACAGTGCCCCGGATACTGCAGGGGATTGGTATTTTTATATCCCAGGCATCTGGAGATGTTTGGAAAGTATAACACACTGTTTGGATATGACAGAACGAGTCTGGAAGAGATGGAGTATCTGAATCAATCTGTCAGACAAGGCATTGACCGGATTGTGGTAAACCTATTGTGAGAAGTGAGGCGTGAAGATGAAGATTACAGCAGGGCTTGGAAGTGTGGATGATTATCCAATGTATGTGGAGGCAGGGGCAGATGAATGTTTCTGCGGGTATGTTCCATTTGCGTGGGCAGAAAAATATGGAGTGCTAAATCCATTAAACAGACGAGAAGTGCGCGCTTATAATGTGCAGATCGGTTCTTATGAAGAGTTGAAGATTCTTGGAAATATGAGGAAATACTATCAGGTGCCGGTAGCCATCACGTTCAACTCATTATCTTATACACGAGCAGTATCCTGTTGTGGGGGAGATCATTGGACAATGCCATCAGGCAGGATTTGATACGATCATTGTGGCAGATCCGGCGCTGCTTTTGTATATCCGCAGTCAGAAGATCCCCTGTCGGATCCATTTGAGCGGAGAATTTGGAGAGATCAACAGCCAGATGGCAGATTTTCTGGAAGAAATGGAAATCTGCAGGGTGATCTTTCACCGCAAAAATACAGTAGAAGATATGAAATCCTGTATTTCCAATCTAAAAAAGAATATCGAGTACGAGGCGTTTGTCCTAAATGAACTGTGCCATTTCAGTGGAGGATTCTGCAATTCGCTGCACTGTGATGAACTGGGGCATCTCTGTCGGGTTCCATATCGCGTGGGGAAGTTGAACAAAAAGTGTAAGGGCGTTCTGGAACTGTCAAATCAAAAAGCAGATGAAGTGGAAAACGAGGATTTGGATGTGGAAAACTATCGTACAGGAGCAGGTGGATGTGGATTGTGTGCGCTGTACGACCTACAAAAAGCGGGAATTACATATTTGAAGATTGTGGGCAGAGGAAATTATACAGAATTCATGCAGCAGGATATCATCCGGTTGAAAAAAGCGCTTATGATTTTGGAAACAGCGGAAACGAAAAGAGAATTCCGGGATCGTATGAAACAGGAATTGTTCCCAGATGGGTGCAGTCAAAACTGCTACTATTGACAACAGTTTTGACTGGTATTCCAGAATCGTTTGATCTCATCAGGAGTTAAAGTCTCGATGAATCGCTTTTTAATGGTGATCAGTTCTTCCAGATCGTAGAGAATTCGATAGAGAACTGCACGGTTTTCAAACTCGGTTCTTGTCACTGGAAGCGGTTCTTTTTGCATGGAAGTCTGCATTTCGGTCAGTTTCTGCATCAGTTCCTGTGTATTATTGGATTCATGAAATTTATACTGACATCTTCGATAAATGAGAGATGGCATGCGCCTGAATCGGAACATCATGTAAAAGTCGGATATTCTGACAGAGTTTTTCAACTACCAGCTTCTGGTTTTTTTCGCATTTCTACATATTTCACAAAATACTGTTCATCTGACAGTAATGTATTTCCCTGATTTTCGTGCGCCTCTTTTTCCAGTTTCTTTAAAATCAAATCCAGATCGGACAGATCAAAAAAGGTGCAGGCAAGTTGTTTGTCCATCACAATATCACGGGCGATCCGGTGGAATGTATTCCGGAATATCTGTTCCAGCTCGGATTGTGCCCGTCGGATTTTTGCTGAATTTCCGGGCATGTAGAGATTCATCAGAATCCCACAGGAAGTTCCGGTCAGAAGCAAAAGCAGTTCGTTGACCAGGAGTGCGGGATGCACAGACTGGGCAGCATACAGGTGCAGTACCAAAACGGTGTTGGAAACCAGTGTATTTTGCAGAGAAAATAATTCACAGATACCGGCAAACAAAATCAGATAGACAAAAATGGATGGAATCATGGTATCCCATCAGATAAAATACCACTAATAAGCCAACAGTCATGGACGGAAAGAAAGAAAAAATACGTCTGGCGACAAGAGAAAAGGTTTCCCTTCTTGTATTCTGCAGGCTTAAGATGGCAATAATACCGGCAGAAGTTGGTGTCTGCAGTTGGAATAGTACTGCAAGAAGACATCCGATGGACGCGGCTGCAGCAATTTTAAAAATACGCAGAAAATCAATTTGTTTTATATTCATATCGGTTCTCCCCAAGATCATAGTAAGGATATTCATTCTAGCATATACAGTTGCAAGAGTAAATAACCAGACAAATGTTAACTTATAATAATAAAAGGTTGACAATAGAGCATCTCTTTCGTATACTGGAACAAGAGTGTAAAGAAGGAGAACAAAACACATGGAGACAAAAGCAAAATTTCTCACAACGAAACAAATGACGTTGATCGCATTGATGACAGCGCTGACCTGCATTCTGGGGCCGTTAAGTATTCCACTGCCGTTCAGTCCGGTGCCGATTTCATTTACAAACCTGGTGTTGTATTTCTCGGTTTTTGTACTGGGAACAAAATTCAGCACCATCAGTTATATCGTATACCTCTTGATCGGTCTGGTCGGACTTCCGGTATTTTCCGGTTTCAGCGGCGGTCCGGCAAAAGTGGCAGGGCCTACGGGCGGATATCTGGTCGGATTTGTGTTTTTGACAGTGATCGCCGGATTTTTTGTGGAGCATTTTAAAGGAAAACTGTCATTTGCCGTTCTTGGAATGGTACTTGGAACGATCGTATGTTATCTTTTCGGTACAATCTGGCTTTCTATGCAGTTGAATATCGGATTTGTGGCAGGACTTGGTGTCGGAGTATTTCCGTATATTCCGGGAGATCTGGTAAAAATTGCAATTGCCTGCATTATAGGGCCGAAAATCAGACGTGCTGTTGTAAGATAAAGGGATAGAATCTGCACTTTCGGACAGAATAAACAAGACATGATTTGTAATGGAAAGTGGGGAAATGATATGGAAGAACAGACAGGAAAGCTTTTAAAAGAATGCAGCAGTGGCTGCAAGATGGCGATCAACAGCCTGAATCAGGTGCGGGATTTTGTGAAGGATGAAAAGCTTCATCAGCTGCTGGATGAATACGACAAGAAACATAAAGCACTGGAGGAAGATATCAGCAGACTGCTGGAAAAACATGGAGAACAAGAAAAGGATCCTCATCCTGCCGCAGCTGCATTTTCCAGGATTACAACGGATGTGAAGCTGATGCTCCACGATGACAGCTCTCAGATTGCGAAGCTTCTGATGGATGGCTGTAATATGGGAATCCAGTCCATCGGAAAATTTCTCAATGAGTATGAAGAGGCGTCTTCTGAGAGCCGTTCGCTTGCAAAGAAGCTGCTCCATATGGACGAACAGCTGATGAAAGAATTGAAACCATTCTTATAAAAACAGGATAAACAGTTAAAAAACTGACAGCAAAAGTTAACTCTCCATCCATTGGAGAGTTTTCTTTTTCTTTGATACAATAAAAGCAGCAAAAGATCAGAGAAAAGAGAGGTGCAGATGGATGGAATTGAAAATTGGAAAACGAATTCAAGATCTTAGAAAACAAAAAGGACTGACGCAGGAACAGGTGGCAGCAGCACTCAATATTTCAGCGGCAGCAGTGTCCAAGTGGGAGACGGATACGACATATCCGGATATTACAATCCTAAATCCACTGGCAAGGCTTTTGGGCGTGAGTGTGGATGTTCTGCTGGACTTTCAGGAGCAGATGACGGAAGAAGAATGTATGAAGCGGATGGAGAAAGCGGATACACTGTTTTCGACAAGAAACTGGGAAGAAGGACAGCAGTACTGTGAAGAGCTTCTGAAAGAATTTCCGACAGACTTATTTCTGAAATTTCGGGTAGCTTCGACTTATATGCAGTATGCAGGTGCAAGCTTACAGGAAGAAATTTTGAAGCAGCAGATGGAACGAAGCATTACGTTGTTTGAAGAGAGCACAGCCAGCGAAAATGCGGAGATTTCCGAGACGGCATGGTATGTTTTATCCGGCTTATACTGTATGAATGAGGAATATGAAAAAGGGCTGGAAGCCGTAGAAAAACTGCCGCAGCCGGATTTTGATGCAAGAAGCATGAAGTCCAGTATCCTGTATCAGATGGGAAAACTGGAAGAATCAGAAAAACTGACACAGCGTTGTTTGTATGAAGAAATCCGCAATGCAGGTTTGTCTCTGGTCAGTCTGGCGAAAATTGCCGGAGAAGAAAGTGAGTATGAAAAGGCGTTTCGATTTCTGGATGCCGCACAGGAGCTGGAGACCTTATTTGAAGAAAGCCGTCTCGGAGGAGTCAATGTTATGGTATCCCAGATGAAACTTGGAATTCTGGTGAAGCAGGGGAAAAAAGACCAGGCACTTTCAGAACTGAAGCATCTGGTTATGGGGTATCTGAATATTGTACAAGGAAGAAAGACAGAGACTCCAATTTACTTTGACAAACTGGAATGGAATGAAAGTACTTCACCGAAACGGGGATATCTACTGGAAAATCTTCTGTGGCTGTTGGAGACAGAGGACGTATATGCAGAATTAAGAGCGGAAGATGTGTATCGGGAAATGGTGGAAAAAATTCAAAAGGAACTGGAAAAAAGCAGATAAAATTCGCCCCGCAAAAGTGGAAGAGAGCTTTTGCGGGGCGACCTTGTTTCTTATTTAATCTCAGCTCTTGCAGCTGCATTCTTGTAGTATTTGAAATCTGTAAAGATTTCTTCTTTGTAAGGATTCTTTTTCTTCTTTCTTGCAGTTCTTATAATGTAAATAAATGCTACAATATTTACGATCAGTGCAAGGAGACTGACAATCGTCATCATGGTCGGATCTGCATTTGTGCTTCCGCCGGCAGTGATTCCGTTTAAAGTACCGTCAGCATACAGTTTTGGAATGGTTGCCCATGGGAATACCTGTTTTCCGTCAGAGAATGTCTCCTGGAACAGAGGGAATACCTGCGCGAACATACACCAGATACAAAGCGTGTTGGCACGGTTCATGATCCAGCCGCCTTTGTTCCAGAGCAGTGCTGCGATTGTCGGTGCAAGCAGAAGTGCAACGCCGCAGAACCAGGAATGTGTCGGCAGACAGTTGTAGGTATAGGCGAAATTCCATACATCATAGACCAGGATGTAAACCCAGATCATATCCGCCAGATCATGTCTTTTTTGTCTTTGGATGTGTAGACAGCCCACCATCGGTCATACACAAAATATTGATGATTCCGGCAATTCCGTTAAATACGTTGTGCCATCCTCCGTACAGCCATACATCTTCAGAGGACAGCCACCAGGAATACCATCCGTTGATGGCAGATTCAAAATCACTTGCAACGGCGATCAGAATATTGATGGCAACGATTGCAAACGGATACGCTTTGAACCAGTGAGCTTTTCCGATTCCCCATTCATATTTGATCATCATAAATCCGATACATCCTGCAAGTGCGGCATAAAGCTTGGCGTAGTGGAACCATCCATTCATATATAGATATGTCTGGTTATTGAGTGCCCAGGAAGCTCCTGTTTTTGCCCCGACGGCAATTGCAATAAAATAAACAGTCAAAATAGCCGGGATGACAAAAAACATTAAAATACCGCCGGCTTTGGTCCGTCTGGAACTTCGTTTAACAGAATCAGTGCAGCGAGTACGCCAAGCATCGCGATCCACTGCGGCAGGGCGTTTTCACCGTAAACATGAAATAACATAATCTTTTTCCTCTTTTCATTCCTTTTATTGTGCTTCAATTTCCTTGATATTACATTCATCTCCGCACACGAGATACGTGTTCGGGCTTTTACAATATGGGCACTGTCTGCCGAATTCCACTGTAGGATACGTCTGGCGGCAATCCTCACAGTAAGTAGTGGCAGGGAGTATCTCGATTTTCAGTTCTGAATGTTCGATCAGCGGAAATTTTTTGCGGTAGTATTTCCAGCAGTCTGTCAGGTAATCAGGGACGATTGTGCTCACTTCCCCGATTTCCAGAGTGACAGAGCCGATTTCGCTTAAATTGTTTTCTTTTGCAACATTTTGAAGCGTTTTTGTAATGTGAACAATAATTCCCAACTCATGCATAATGTGTTCCTTTATGATTTCTTTTTCAGTTTGATCTTAATGGCACGTTTGGCTGCATAAGGAAGGATTCCTTTTAGCTTGTCTTCTGCAGTACGCATCCGGCTTGCCTCAGGAAGATCCCGGCTTAAATGGATGGCATCAAACTCGCATTTTGTGGTACAGAGTCCGCAGCCGATGCATTTATTTTCATCCACGACAGAAAGCTCCGCATCCGAGACAGCGACCTGCTTCGATCTTGACTTGTTCTTCTGTGAGAGAAGAACGCAGATCGCGGAAGGTTTCTTTTGCGATTCCGGATTTTTTACCCGGTATCTGTCTTTTTGCCGTGTCAAATTCTTCGATGTCAAGGTTGTTTTTATCAAGCTCGACAAACTGACGCAGATCACGGCCAAGTGTCAGCGAGTGGCCTTTATGTACAAAGCGGTGGATGGATACGCAGCCCTGTTTTCCGGCAGCAATCGCATCAATGGCGAATTTCGGCCCGGTAAAGACATCACCGCCGACAAAAATATCCGGTTCTGCGGTCTGATAGGTGACAGGATCTGCCTGTGCAGTCTGATTTGGACGAAGCTCTACAGCGGTGTCTTTTAACAGATTACCCCAGAGGATCGTCTGCCCGATGGAGAGCAGTACATTTTCACATTCCAAGGTGATACAGTCATTCTCATCATAGACCGGAGCAAATCTGTGATTTTCATCAAATACAGAGATACATTTTTTCAACACGATACCTGTTACAGCTCCGTTTTCAGTGAGGATTTCTTTTGGTCCCCATCCGCACTGAATCTGGATATCTTCTTCTTTTGCCTCTTCTACTTCATCACGGGCTGCCGGCATTTCTGCCTCGGATTCCAGACAGTACATGGAGACAAGCTCACTTCCGGTACGAAGCGCGGTCCTTGCAACGTCGATGGCAACGTTTCCGCCGCCGATCACCACAGTACGGCCATTCAGATGAACAGAATCTTCATTCAGGTTTACACTGCGTAAAAATTCCACACCGGTTGTCACGCCTTTCGCATCTTCCCCCGGGATTCCGGTTTTTCGTCCGCCCTGTGCACCGATCGCAATATAAAACGCCTGATATCCCTGTGCACGGAGTTCAGGGATCGTGATATCTTTGCCGATTTCCACGTTGTAACGGAATTCAATTCCCATTTGTTTTAAAATGTCAATTTCTGCTTCAATTACTGATTTTTCCAGACGGAAGGGTGGGATTCCATTCATCAGCATACCACCTGCACGGGATTCTTTTTCAAAAATCGTAACCGGGTATCCTTTTGTACGCAGATAGTAGGCGGCGGACATTCCGGCAGGACCGGCACCGATTACGGCAATTTTCTGAGTGAATTGTTTTCCTTCATGATTCTCGCAAAGCGGAACAAAGCGGGTATTTTCCTTTAACTCCTGTTCTGCGATAAACCGCTTGATCTCATCAATAGCAACAGCCTGATCAATGGTCGCTCGGGTACATGCATCCTCACAGCGGCGGTTACAGATTGCACCGCAGACTGCAGGGAACGGGTTTTCGGTCTTGATCAGTTTTAATGCGTCAAGATAGCGTCCCTCAGCCGCCATCTTAATATAGCTGTACGGGAAGATGAGCAGGACAGGCAGTCTTACAAGGAGATGTACCGGTGTCATAGCAGTTGATTTTGACATGATCCCGGTAATCCGGAGCCCATTTGTCCGGTCCCCATTTTTCCGTATCCGGAAGCAGGGATTTCGGATAGGAAATCTCGCCTTGTTTTGTACACAGCTTCTGCAAGTTTGGCAGCGCCTACTGGACAGACCTCCACACACTGACCACAGGCAACGCATTTGCCTGCTTCCACATGGGCACGGTAGGCAGAGCGGGACATATTCGGTGTGTTGAACAACTGAGATGTACGCAGTGCATTGCAGACACCAGGTGCACAGTTGCAGATGGCGAAGATCTTATCTTCCCCGTCAATATTGGTGATTTGATGTACAAATCCGTTTCTCTCGGCGCGCTCCAGAATTTCCAGAACTTCCTCCTGTGTGATGTAATGGCCTTTTCCTGTTTCTACCAGATAATCTGCCATATCACCGACACCGATGCACAGATCTCCTTCGATTTCGCCGCAGCCTTCGCCACGCACGCGTTGCTGACGGCGGCAGGAACAGGCGCCGACTGCATATTTGTCCTGATATTTTTTCAGCCAGTGGGAGATATGCTCCACACTTGCGGATTCCTGCTTTGCAGGAATTGCCTTTTCTACAGGAATGACATGCATTCCGATTCCGGAGCCTCCCGGCGGTACCATTGGTGTGACCTTTTCCAGAGGCAGTCTGGACATATTTTCAAAGAAATCTGCCAGAATCGGGTGTTCTTCCACCTGCTTGTCATTCATCATCATAAATTCTGCGCAGCCGGGAACAAACATCGGCAGGACATACTGCTTATGATGGTCGGCGTTCTCCCAGTTATATTCGATCATGCCGATCACGGACATTTCATCCAGCAACTTTTGCACACGTTCTGGATCTTTGCCGGATTTTCGGGCAATCTGTTCCAGTGTCATTGGTTTTCTGACCTTCATGGAAAGACAGACCTCTGCCATTTCATCAGTCAGAACTTCCGCGAGTCCCCAATACTCGGGATCCTCCACTGTGACTTTCACACCGACACGGTCAGTGATCATCTGTCCCAGCTTCAGGATCAGTTTACGTTCTTCTTTCATTCCTTTACTCCTTTTTCATTTGATTCATTCCAGGAACTGGTTTCTTCTTTCAGCCAGTCGATCCATTCGTCCATGCCCTCCCCGGTGCGGGCAGAGATCGGGATGATCTTCATATCCGGATTCAGCTTCAGTACCCGCTTTTTACATTCTTCCAGATCAAAGTCAAAGTAAGGAAGAACATCGATCTTGTTGATCAGAAGGCACTGGCATACCTGAAACATCAGTGGATATTTCAGTGGTTTATCGTCTCCTTCCGGAACACTTAAGATCATGGCATTTTTCACAGCGCCTGTGTCAAATTCTGCAGGACAGACCAGGTTGCCCACATTTTCCAAAATGGCAAGATCTACATCACTGGTATCCAGCTCCAAAAGCCCTTGCCTTGTCATATCTGCATCCAGATGACACATTCCCCCTGTGTGCAGCTGAATGACTTTGGCTCCGGTTTCGCTGATCGTATCTGCATCTACAGCGCTGTCAATGTCAGCTTCCATGACTCCGATGCGAAAATCATGTTTCATAGCATCTATTGTTTTAGTCAGAGTGGTGTCTTCCCTGCTCCGGGAGACGACATCAGATTTAAAAGAAATGTTTTGTCTTTTTTTAATTCTGTCCGCACTTTATCTGCTTCCAGGTCATTGTCAGCGAAGACACGCTGTTTGATTTCATAAACTTTGTACATAATCCTCTCCAGTCCTTTAAATATTAAAAAAGTATAAATAAAGTGTAAAGCAGAACTAAAAGAAAGTTAAATGTTTTTTGGACACAATGTATAAGAATTAACTTTCTAAGAAAGAAAAATAAGACAAATACAACATGATATAGACGAAGTGTTGAGTAAAATAAAAAGAGCCAAAGCTCACGCAATCATTGCGTTTACTTTGGCTCTGATTTTATGAAAATTAGAAATTAAACTTCCGGACCAGCAGAAACTAAAGCTTTTCCAGCTTCATTTCCTTCGTATTTAGCAAAGTTCTTAACAAATCTCTGTGCAAGATCTTTTGCTTTTGTCTCCCACTCAGCAGCATCTGCATAAGTGTCACGTGGGTCAAGAATGTTTGTATCTACACCTGGAAGCTCTGTTGGTACTTCGAAGTTGAAGAATGGGATCTTCTTAGTAGGTGCATTTACGATGTCTCCGTTTAAGATTGCATCGATGATACCGCGAGTATCTTTGATAGAGATACGTTTTCCTGTTCCGTTCCATCTGTGTTCACCGTATGCTTTTGCTTCCGTTTG
>ENA-OQAN01000153-OQAN01000153.1-human-gut-metagenome-genome-assembly--contig:-NODE-153-length-37428-cov-2.629795_pt1 | contig 37428 bp, 41 predicted proteins | sample MGYA00242735_ERZ504527 | MGnify/ENA primary metagenome ERZ504527 (study PRJEB26092, sample SAMD00036230) | human gut metagenome | host: Homo sapiens | study: EMG produced TPA metagenomics assembly of... | reverse complement strand
TCAGACAGCGGACTTTTGAAAAACAACGCAGATTTCCGCCAGCAAGAATCAGGCTCCCCTCCCTGCAGAGTCCGGCGACAGGCAGCACACGCCTCACGGCTGGTTTTCAAGGCGGCAGGAGGATGGCTGCTCGGGAGTTTGGGTGTAAATGTTGGGTTGAGTGGTCTGCCGGGAATGCGATGAGGCATCAGCGCTGCGCTGGATGCTGGGAGGAAAGGCTGAGTTTCCGGTTGTCTGACGGTAGGGTGGCCGAGGCGCTTCGCTGTCGCTGGTAGAGCGATGTGATATGGTTTATAAAAAATGCCGGTGGGGGTTACTCCACCGGCAGATCTCTGTGTTCTACGCTGGTGGAGAATACGATCTGTGTTTTGGTGCGGCCGAACTGCTGGAGTTCGTTGATGAAGTGGTCCAGTTCCATGGTGGAGCGGAAGGCTACTTCGATGAGCATGGAGTAATCGCCGGTGACGCAGTTGCATTCGATGACATTCGGGATGGACTGGATGAAGGGATAGAAGTCTTTTTTCTGGTTGGGTTCTACTTCCAGGTTGATGAATGCTTTTATATGATAACCGAGAAATACCGGGTTGATCTGGGCGTGGTAGCCTGTGATCAGCCCGTTTTTTTCGAGGTGTTCGATCCTGGCGGAAACAGCGGGGGATGAGAGGAAGACTTCCTTTGCGATTTCCTTTACCGGGGTGCGGGCGTTTTTTCTGAAGCATTTCGATGATCTTTCGGTCGATGTTGTCGAGTTTGTGTTCCATGTAGGATGTCTCCTTTCGATGAAAAAATGTCATTTGTAACTGGTACAGAGCTGCGTAGGGAAGTGGATTGAAAATATGTTTTTCTGTATTGATTATACTGCGTGTGTTATCACAACACAAGAAACGACTTAATAAAAATAAGAAAAAAATAAAAAGAAACTCTTAAAAAAGATTAATAATAAACTATTGAAAAAACACGGATAATCATGGTTTTCAATTAAAAGTATTTACAAGCCACAAAGAAAGTGTTAGTTTCTTAGGCGTCAGAAAAACAGCTGCTGATAAAAATGAAAATAACAGAATGATTTGTAAACAGTGAATATCCGTCGGACTGAAAAAATGAGATCAGAGGGCGGAGCAAATCAGATGTGCACAGGATCAGAAGAAAGAAGAGGGATGACAAAATGAAAACAGAAGCAAGACTGGAAGCAGATTCGATCGGAACTATGGAAGTGCCTGCAGAGGCTTATTACGGAGTTCAGGCTTTAAGGGCAAAACAGAATTTTCCTATTACAGGTACAAAGCTTCATCCGGTATTTATCAGGAACCTGGCACAGATTAAAAAAGCAGCAGCTATCACTAATAATAATGCCGGGCTTCTTCCGGAGGATAAGGCAGACGCCATTGTCAGAGCCTGTGATGAAGTGATCGCAGGAAAATTGGCTGAGGAATTTATCGTAGATGCCATTCAGGGTGGTGCCGGAACCAGCGCAAATATGAATATGAATGAGGTGATCGCAAACAGAGCCGGTGAGATCCTCGGATGTCCGAAGGGTAGCTATAAAATGGTCCATCCAAATGATCACGTAAACATGGCGCAGTCCACCAATGATGTGATCCCGACGGCCGTAAGCTTACCGTTCTGGATCTTCTTGCACCTCTGGAAAAAGCACTGGTAAGACTTGAGAAGGAGCTTGCAAAAAAGGCAGAGGAGTTCGATGATGTGATCACTATGGGACGTACACAGCTTCAGGATGCAGTTCCGATCCGCCTTGGTCAGGTGTTCCACGGTTATGCGTCCATGGTTTCCAGAGACAGGAAACGTATCGAAAAGGCTCACAGGGAAATGTACACCGTAAACCTTGGAGGAACTGCAGTGGGAACTGCTATCAACGTTTCCGACTCTTATTTTTATAAGATCGTGCCAAATCTGGAAAAGATTACAGGTTATCCGCTGAAACAGGCCGAGGACCTTTTTGACGCAACAGAAAATCTGGACGGCTTTGTTGCCGTATCCGGTGTAGTAAAAACCTGTGCGGTGGATCTTTCCAAGATGTGCAACGATCTTCGACTGATGTCTTCCGGCCCGAAAACCGGATTTGGTGAGATCAATCTTCCAGCAAAGCAGAATGGGTCTTCCATCATGCCAGGTAAGGTAAATCCGGTCATTCCGGAGGTAGTAAGCCAGGTCGCTTTCCACATCGTAGGACATGATACCACCATTACCATGGCGGCAGAAGCCGGACAGCTGGAGCTGAATGCTTTTGAGCCGGTTGTATTTTGTAATCTTTTTGAATCCATTACGACTCTGGAAAAAGCAGTGGATACATTGAGCGTAAACTGCATCACAGGAATCACCGCAAACCGCAAACACTGCAAAGACCTGATGGAAAGCAGTGCAGGAATCGCAACGGCTCTCTGCCCGCATATTGGCTACAAGGCGTCTGCAACCATCGCAAAAACTGCAGTAAAAACCGGCAAGTCTGTCCGGGAACTTGTTCTGGAACAAGGGATCATGACTGAGAAAGAGCTGGAAGAGGTTCTTGATCCGTATCTGATGACAGAAGTCGGAGAAGAGCGGAAAGAGGATGAAGCAAGAAGGAAAGCCTGCTGAGAAGGTTATCGGTACTAACGTATGTCGAGAACATCTGACACAGCAATTCTGTGCATCGCGAAGCGTGTTACTGAGAACGGAGTGAACAGTAACATTGACAGGAATAAGATATCAATGAATACACACAGGAGACTTGCCACAGTGCAGGTCTCCTTTTATAATGGAAGAAACGCGATAAGAAAAGAAGGGAAAGATACATGCTTAAACGAACAGCCATCCGGGCACTTTGTAATACAACGGCATATCAGAGAGGTCTTGATATTTACCGTACCGGAAAGAGGATCCAGTCGCTGGATATTAAGTCGGAAGGAGCTGTGGATAAAATATCTGCAGCGGTGAAGGGAAGTGGGCGTAATGTATACAATACAGGCTTTCAGTATGATACAGAAGCGGACCGCATAAAAGAAGCATACTGTGACTGCCCGGCTTTTCGCAGCTATTCCGGAATCTGTAAGCATTGCGTGGCAGTGCTTCTGGAATATGGAGACCGTAAGGCCTATGAGCGTGTGGAAATCCGCAGACAGCAGGATGAGGAACAGAAGCGGGCAGAGTTATTTGGCGGAACAGAATTTCCGGCTGCTTTATCCGGATCAGGCAGCCTGCAACGAAAACCACCGTTGAGCTGAAAAGCCTCCTTAATCGCCAGCTATACAGCCGTATGCTTCCGTTTTCCGGGGATCCGTATTTTGGCAAGGTAGAGCTGGAAACCTGCCTGAAATTTAATTCTGTGAGAAATTGCTTTACCGTGAATTCCGTGTTGGCTGTGAGAAAAAATATATCCTTAAGGACGTGTTGGCCTTTGTGTGGAATCTGGATCATAATGAGAAGGTTTCTTATGGAAAAAATCTGGAATTTATCCATTCAGATGAAGCTTTTTCAGAAGGATCCAGAAGCGTGCTGGCCTTTATCAGGGAATGGGTCGAGAATCATCACGGCACTTACATGTCCAGATATGAACAGCTGAAGAATATAGCTGTGGAAAAGGTGAGGGATCTTACCGTTGACAGAAAAGAACTTGAGGATCTGCTTCTTATACTTGGCGAAAAAAGTTTCAAGTTCAAAATGAACAATGATCCGGAGACAACATGGCATTCTGTCAGAGAAATTCCGGACAGGACGCTGATGATCCGGAAGAAGGATCAGGGGTTATCTCTTGAGATCGCGCCGGTATACAGTGTGACAGGCATACGGTATCATATGTATTTTGATAATGCGAAGGTATATCTGGTTTCCAGGCAGGAGCTTGGAGCAGTGGAGGAATTTGTTACCTGTCTGGAGCGGCTTCCTGCAGGCCGAGGCTTTATTGATGAACCGGATGTGCCTGCGTTTGTGCGTGAGCTGCTTCCTTCCTTGAAAAAATTTTCACTGTGATCTCAGGGATTTCTCGGAAGAAACAGGTCTTGAATGCTACAAGGCTGCATATGAGATCTATCTGGATGCGCCGGAGCGTGACTGGATCACCTGTAAGGCATTTTCTGTTTACGGGAAGGATAAATTTTCGATTTTTGACCGAGATGTGTCTGCCCGCACCAGGGATATTCCGGGAGAGCTTGGTGTGTTTGCGCTGCTGTCAAAATATTTTAACGGATATGATGCACAGAGGATGGAGCTGGCATTGGATTGTCGTGCCGAGGAACTGGAATCTTTGTGCAGGGAAGGTTCAGGGAAGCCCGACAGTGTGAAAGCTTCCGAAGAAAAGCTCTACCAGCTTCTTACTGAAGGGATCCCCGCCATGCAGAAAGTTGCAGCTGTCTATATTTCCCAGTCCATCAAACAGATGCGGGTGACAAAGCTGCCAAACATCCGTCTTGGCGTTTCTCTGTCAGCCGGACTTCTGAACCTGGATCTGGATGTGGAGGGGATGGATCAGGCGCAGCTTTTTGATATTTCTTTCCAGGTACGATCGCAGGAAAAAATATTTCCGCCTGAAGGATGGCAGCTTTCTGGATGTTTCCGATGGTCAGCTCAGGGAGCTTTCTGCTCTGAAAAATGGACTGCAGATCAGTGATCGTGAACTGAAAAAAAGGAAAAGACTCAGGTTCCGGCCTATCGTGCTATGTATCTGGACAGTCAGCTGAAGGGCGGCGATCTGATCAAGGTAGAGAAGGACAATGCCTTTCGTGCGTTGATCCGGAACATGCAGACAATGGAAGAACATAAATTTCAGATTCCCAGGGAGCAGGAAAAAATCCTCCGGGGCTATCAGAAAGAGGGCTTTTACTGGATCAAAACTTTGAAGCATAATCAGTTTGGAGGGATCCTGGCAGATGATATGGGACTTGGAAAAACCCTCCAAGTGATCACATTTCTCTGGTCAGAATTTCAGGAATCTGCGCCGGGAGAAAACAGACGTGCCCTTGTGATAACGCCTGCTTCGCTGGTGTTTAACTGGATGAACGAGATCGAACGTTTTGCGCCGGGACTTCCGGCTACCGTTGTGACAGGTGATGTGAAGGAGAGGAAAGCACTGATCAAAAATGCGGGAGAACGAGAGGTTCTGATCACCTCCTATGACCTTCTGAAACGGGATCTGAAGGCTTATCAGAACCTGGATTTTGCTGTGCAGATCATTGATGAGGCGCAGTATATCAAGAATCACGGAACTCAGGTGGCAAAGGCTGTGAAAGAGATTCGGTCGGAATTCAGGCTTGCGCTGACCGGTACACCGGTGGAGAACAGGCTTAGTGAGCTGTGGAGTATTTTTGATTTTCTGATGCCGGGATTTTTGTATTCTTATGAGAAATTCCGCAAGGAAATAGAGCTTCCAGCTGTGCAGTACAGCAATTCCGATGCGATGGAGCGTCTGCAGAAAATGATCCGTCCTTTTGTGCTGCGGAGATTGAAGAGGGATGTGCTGAAGGATCTTCCGGATAAGCTGGAAAAAGATATGTTTTCCCCGTTGGAAAGCGAGCAGAAGGAGCTGTATGAGGCCCATACGGAACGGCTCCGCCTGATGCTTGGAATGCAGTCCGATGCGGAATTTCGTACTTCAAAACTGCAGATCCTTGCAGAGATCACAAGGCTTCGGCAGATCTGCTGTTATCCGGGGCTGGTATATGAAGGATACAAAGGGAATTCTTCCAAGCTGGAGATGTGCATGGAGCTGGTTCAGAATGCGGTGAACGGCGGACATAAGATCCTGCTTTTTTCCCAGTTTACTACCATGCTGGATGTGCTGGCTGTCCGTCTGAAAAAAGCAAAAGTTTCTTTTTATATGTTGACCGGATCGACTTCCAAGGAAAAACGGGCGCAGATGGTACATGCATTTAATGAGGACGATACTTCTGTTTTCTGCATTTCTCTGAAAGCAGGAGGAACAGGCCTGAATCTTACGGCAGCTGATATTGTGATCCACTACGATCCCTGGTGGAATCTTGCCGTGCAGAATCAGGCAACAGACCGTGCCCACCGCATCGGTCAGCAGAACGTTGTCAGTGTCTACCGCCTCTTTATGAAAGACACCATAGAAGAACGAATCCGGGCTCTTCAGGAAAGAAAACGGGAACTGGCTGATGAAATTTTAAGCGGAGAGGGAATCGGCCAGGCTTTGATCAGCAGAGAGGAAGTACTGGAGCTGCTAGGCAGGTAAAATTCTTAACCGAATCAAGTAAGTTCCCTGCTTCAATTACGAAAAGCAATACGCGGTGAGGGGACTTGCTTGTATCGGGAAGAATGCAGCTGTGAATATCCGCCTGACTCAACAAAAACACCCCCGATGGAAATCGCGTGTGTAAATCACATACGATATCCGTCAGGGGTGTTTTATTTAAAGTTTTATTTTATGCAAAAAACTTATCGTACAGACCAAAGAAGAAGATAAACAGAATGATCAGCGGCAGGATATAAGTGATGTATCCGCGCATCCATTTCCGGATTTTCATGCCTTTTCCGGTGTTGGCTTCTTTTGTGAAGTTTTCCCAGCCCCAGCCACGTTTGGAAACGCAGAAAAGCAGGTATACAAGAGAGCCAAGCGGAAGCAGAAGGTTGCTTACCAGGAAATCCTCGAAGTCGAGAACCGCACCTCCGAATACATCGAATCCGCTCCAGCTCCATACGTTGTAACCAAGAACGCATGGCAGAGAAAGAAGGATGATCACGATCGCGTTGATAAGACTGGATTTCTTACGGCTCCAGCCGGTAAGCTCCATACCGCAGGAAATAATATTTTCAAATACAGCCAGGATGGTAGAGAAAGCTGCAAATGACATAAAGATGAAGAACAGGCTTCCCCACAGTCTTCCAAGCGGAATGTGGTTGAAAATATTCGGCAGTGTGATGAAGATCAGGCTCGGTCCGGAAGTCTGGTCAACATTGAATGTGAAACATGCCGGGAAAATAATAAGTCCGGAGGTGATCGCAACAAAAGTATCCAGAAGCGCAATATTCATGGATTCACCAAGCAGTGCATGATCTTTTCCGATGTAGCTTCCGAAGATAGCCATAGCACCGATACCAAGGCTGAGAGTAAAGAATGCCTGGTTCATAGCACCGGTAATGGTAGAAATAATACCGATCTCTTTCATACGCTCGAAATCCGGGATCAGGTAGAATTTCAGTCCCTCTTTGGCACCATCCATGGTAAAACTGTTGATGGCAAGAACAACCATGATCACCAGAAGAGAGATCATCATAACCTTGGTAACTTTTTCAAGGCCGTTCTGAAGACCGCGGGAGCAGACAAAAACACCTGCAATAACAACAACGATCATCCAGAATCCCATAGTAACGGGCTGGCCAAGCATGTTGGTAAACTGTCCTGCAACACCGTCGGAATCAAGTCCCTGGAATTTACCGGTGGCTGTCATATAGAAGTAATTCAGCATCCAGCCTGTAACAGTGGTGTAAAACATCATCAGGAGATAACATCCGATCAGAGTGATATATCCATGGATGTGCCATTTCTGTCCTGGTTTTTCCAGTGCGTAATATGCTTTGACAGGACTCTTCTGGCTGGCACGTCCAACAGAAAACTCCATAGTCATAACAGGAAGTCCAAGAAGGGCCAGGAAGATCAGGTAAAACAGTACGAATGTGCCGCCACCGCCCTGTCCGGCCATGTAAGGGAATTTCCAGACGTTTCCGATTCCGATGCACAGCCAGCAGAAATCAGAATGAATCCCAGACGGGATCCAAGTTTTTCTCTTTCTTTCATAACTCACCTCATTATTGCAGTATGGTAAACTGCTATTTGTATAAAGTCGCAGGTTTTATCTTAACACATTCCGGGATATTGCACAATAAAAAGAACTTGCATTTTACATAAAACATATGTTAGAGTAAAATGTAATTTTAATAAGATGAAGCGGTGAAACGTTACGCTTTAATGATATAAAGATCATATGCCGATAGAACCTGGATAACTGTTCTTTTCAGTCAGGGATACAAAGTTTTTTGGAGAGATTCCGTAATATTTCCGGAAACATTTGCTGAAATATCCGGAATCAGAAAATCCGCATAAAGAAGCTACATTTTGAATGGAAGGGCTGTCTTCCAGAAGAAACTGTCTGGCTTTTTTCATGCGGCAGACATTGATATATGAGGTAAGTGTAACTCCGGATTCCTGACTGAATACAGCAGAGAGATGCTGGGGATTGACAAAAAAATGGGAAGCAATGGTTTCAAGACGAAGATCCGGCTGATTAAAATTCAGACAGATATATTCCTGAACCTGGGATACAAGAGCTGACTTCCGCGGATTTTTTTCATCAGCAAGAGAATCCAGAACTGCCTTGCAGGTAGACTGGAGCAGTTGTTTTAACTGCAGGGCACTCTGGCAGTTCTGGTAAGTATTCAGGGCGTTTTCCAGAAGAGGAAAAAGCGTTTCAACGCTGACTGCATCCGTGATAAAACCGATCAAGTACAGTAAGAAAAGCAGCAGCTACACTCCAGGTCTGCCGGATATGGATTTTTTTGGTGATGATATCGTTGAAATATTCATCAATATATTTACAGAGAGCCGGTGAATTTTGCTGGCGCAGAAAGATCAGGATATCATTATAAACCAGAGGCTTTAATGTAAAATCACCGGAATGGGACTGGGGCGTGAAATAAAGAAATCCGGAAGAAGACGCAGTTCTGTTATGAAAAACAGAAAGAGCCTCTTCATAGGAATAGCGGATTCCTTCCACGCCTTCATGAGGTGTTCCACAGCAGAAAAAAGTGGAAATCTGTGCGATATTATCATATATCCCGGCAAGTCTGAGACAGGATTGTTCCAGATCGGTAAAAGAAAAATCAGAGCTTTTTTCCATGATGATATACTGTCTCATCTGAGAATAGTCAATGTAAATAAGCTCTTTGCACACAGGCTGTAAGATTTCCCTGCATATATTTTCCAGGATGGTGTGGAGCAGAGAAAAATCACCTTTTTCATCCCATATTTCCGGATTGGCATTGTGGATCTCCATAAGAATGGTAAGATAATCGGAAGTTTTATGAATCGGAATTTTTTCCAGATCATCCGGGGAAATGGTTGTTCCGCTGATCACCTTCTGGAAGAAATTAAGCTGCATTTGCCGTGTATACAGATCGCGGAACTGAAAATAATTATTCACATAACTGTTTCTGGAATTTTCCTGATCGATCTCGTCACTTACTTTCTGGAGTGTCTCCATAAGCTCCCGGTGATCCAATGGCTTCAGGAGGTATCCGCGGACCTGAAGAGAGATGGCTTTTTTGGCATAGTCAAAATCTTCGTATCCTGTGGAAAGGATGAACCTGGTATGACAGTCTGTTCCAAGAGCTGCGATCATATCCAGACCGCTCATAACCGGCATGGATATATCCACAAGGGCAATATCGGGTTTAACATTTTCAATAAGCCGGATTCCGGCCTGTCCGTTATTAGCTTCCCCTGCAATGTTATAAAGGTTTTGTTTTTCAAGAAAATTGATCAGAGATTTTCTGAAAAAAACTTCGTCGTCAATAATTACAAGTGTTTTCACTTTATATTTCCCCCTCGATCAGATTTTTGTCAGGTATTACTATGGTTACAGTGGTTCCCTTTTCAGGTGAACTTTCGATGGTAAGTCCGTAATTCTCACCGTAGAGAAGAGCAATCCTGTGGTTGATACTTGGAAGCCCGAAAGAATGTCGGGCAGTTTTGAAGTCTCTGATAGAACGGTTAAGTTCGGCAAGTTTTTCCGGCGGGATACCGGAACCATTATCAGAAACAGAAATACAGATGGTACCATTTTTGATAGAAACAATTAAGTGAATATGGCATATCTGGCTGGTAAGTCCGTGGACAAAAATATTTTCCACAACAGGCTGTATGGTCAGCTTGGGTATCTCTGCCCCATGATCCTCCCAGGACGGCTCATAGATGATCTCGTAATCAACAAAATCCATATACCGCAGATTCTGGATATAAAGATACTGTTCTGTAAGAAGCAGCTCCTGGCGCAGAGGAATGATAAACTGTCCCTTTGAAAGAGAGTTTCTGTAGAAAGATGACATGGCAGACACTGCTTTTACTGCGGTATCATTCATATCAATTTCTATGAGAGACTTGATGGTGTTTAAAGTATTATAAAGAAAATGGGGATTGATCTGGGACTGTAAAAGACGTATTTCCATTTTCTGTTTGGCATTTTGTTCCTCATAGATATCGTTAAGTAATGTCTGGATCTTCTGCATCATAAGGTTAAACTGGTTATAGAGAACTGCAAGTTCATCATTTGAAGAGTAACTGGCAGAAATATTCAGCTTTCCGGCAGATGCAGATTTCATTTTTCCACAAGTTTCTGTATAGGTGCGGTGACAGTACCTGTACATAATATGGAAAAAAATACAGATAAAATAAACACTACAATGCTGATCAGAAGAATGTTGTGCAGGATCACCATATGATCCAGAGTCAGGCTTTCCAGAGGAATCAGGTTGATCACATTCCAGTTTAGGTCAGGATAGGATTTGCAGATAAAAAGAGTGTCAGTGCCGTCTACGGAAAAAAACTGCCTGTCGGTTTCTGTCAGGGTTTTATAATTCTCTGAACTGATTTTTGTATAGGATGAGAAGTCTTTATAAATACCTCCGGATGAAGAAGAGGAAAGTATCTGTCCATTTTCATCAGTAATATAGAAATCCCTGGAAGAGCTGTCCGGAAGGTCGCGGAATGCAGAGGAAATATTTGTTTCTCTGATCAGAAGGACCAGGGCGCCCAGATATTTGGTGTTATCAATGTTTGTAATACTTTTTAAGGCTACAAAGGTTGGCTCCCCACTTATCTGGAAGGGTCCGAGAAACTGAAAGGCCAGATTAGTCTGAAGGCTGTCAAGGACTTCGGGACCTAAAATGGAATCAAGCTGATCTGTTTCTGTGGTACTGCTGTGAAACCAGTGGTTTTCTGTATCCAGGATATCCCAGGCATAGATGTTTTTGTGAAGTCCGATGATACGCTGGGCCTGGTCTGTAAGCTCGGAATTTACCAGAAAATGTTCCAGTGTGTTTTCGGGAACTGTGGGATTTTCTTTTAAAACATCGGCGATATTGCTGTTGATGGAAAGGGTGATGGCATAGTTTGATATATTATCGATCTTTTCTCCAAGGTTGCTGGTGATCAGGGATAGCTGCTGCTGACTGGAAAGTGCGGCACGCTTGATCAGTACTTTTTTGGATGCAGTATAAAAAAACACGGAAGTAAGCATAAGTATCAGAGAACTGAGCAGCAGATATGTAATAAAAAGCCTGCGTTTCAGACTGATTCCTAAAAATAATTGAAACGCCTTTTTTTTTTCAGATTTTCTATCATGGAATCCCCCTCCTGATTTTATTGGCTACATTATATAATAAGGGAAAAATTCTCACAAGTGTTGGGAAATTATTGGAGAAAATATTCCAGGTACAGCGAAGATTTTCCATGTATTTTTCCGGACGGATTTAATATAATGGTCTCATCGATAAGGAAAGCGGAACAAAATATTCAATCCGGATGAATAGAAATGTACCAAAAGGAGGACGAAAATGAAATTAAAAAAAGTGATGGCTGCTACACTTGCCACAATGATGTGTCTCTCTTCATTCAGCATGATGAATGTGTGGGCAGATAAAAAAGAGGATTCCGAACCACTTGTGATCAATTATATCAGTGCCAGGGGCGAAACAGATGCGGCACTGAAAACATTGAAGAAGCTTGCAGAAGATTATAAAAAAGATCACCCGGATTTTGAATTCAATGTAGAGTCTATTGCAGACAGAGAAACATATCTTCAGAAGATCAAGATCCTTGCATCCAGCAATGAACTGCCGGACTGGTTTGACGCAGATCCGGAGGCATTTTTTGAAGGACTTTGCAAAAAGGATCTGATCTACAGTGTGGATGACCTTTATGATGAACTGGGTATCAAAGACAAGTTCTTTGATATTGCACTGAATTATCCGAAACTCAGTGACGGAAGCAATTACCTTATGACCTGGCAGGGAAATGTAGAGTATTTCTGGTATCACAAAGACATGTTTGAAAAAGCCGGAATTACTGAAACACCTCAGACACTGGAAGACCTCTTGGATGTGTGCAAGAAGCTGAAAGATGCGGGAATGACCCCGATATCCGCAGGAAATTACGACATGATCATGCGTTATCCTGCATTTAAGGCTTTCAGACTGGAAGGAAATGACTTCATTGACAATGCAAGAATGGGAAAAGAAAAATTTAATTCTGAGACAGGTATCGCAACAGCCCAGTATACACAGGATATAGCCCAGTATTTCAGTGAAGGATGGACAAGTTCAGATACTACCGCACAGATGGATCTGTTTCTGAACAGTGGTGCGGCAATGTTATACACCGGAACATGGGATACACCGGATCTTGTAGATGATGAGGGAAATCTTAAAGATGACATTTCCATGTTCAAACTTCCTGTAGACAGCGAAGGAACCGCTACAGGAGAAAATGATTACTATGCGAATTGTGGAATCGGAACTGCCATTCTCAAGGATTCCATGAGTGATGAGATGAAAGATTTCATCAGTTATGTATGGGATAATTTTGCTGATACGGCAATGTATGAGTTCAATATGCTTCCATCCATGATGCCAAGTGATTCGGAGAAGCTTCCGGAGCTTACACAGCAGATTTTAAGTGATCTTGAGAACTGCGGCACTTTTGCCCAGTGCTGGGATGTTCGTCTGGATCCTTCTACAAACGAGGTTTACAGAAAAGAGTTGGCAAGCCTTGGAATGGGAGAATCAACTCCTGAAGAGTTCTGCGAAAACATGGACAAAGCTGTAGAACAGTATGCATCTGATTATTTTGACACTGAAGAATAACTGAGAGAATACGCAGATGCGGAATTTTATCTGCATCTGCGTATGAAAGGGGAGAGGATATGAAGCCCAGAAATAAAATCCAGCCTTTACCGTTTGTTCTTCCTGCACTGTTCGTATATATTCTTACTGTTATCATCCCAATTCTGTGTCAATGGGTTACAGCCTTTTTTCCTGGAATGGAATCGGTGATATGAAGTTTATCGGACTGGAAAATTATGTGAGGATGTTTCAGGATGAGACATTTCGTGAGGCTGTTGTAAATAATCTTAAATTTGTTGTATTGGGAAGTTTGTTCCAGTTATGTGCAGGACTGATCCTGGCAATTTTGCTTACACATATTTCCAAAGGTGGAAATATTCTGCGGGTTATTTATTTTATTCCATGTATCATTTCATCTATGGCGATCTGCCAGATTTTTTCCAAAATGCTTTCTGTCCAGCCCCAGGGCCTGTTTGCTATGTGATGGAAAAACTGGGAATGGAACCTATCGCTTTGCTGGCAAATTCCCATACAGCGCTGATTACCATAACCCTGATCGATGGATATAAATACTGTGGTCTGTACATGATCATTTTTTATTCCGCATTTGTATCCATATCAAAGGATGTGATCGAGGCATCTACAATGGATGGCTGCAATGTTTTTCAACAGTATCGTTACATAAAGCTTCCACTGGTGAAAAATATATTCAGCATTGTCATTGTAATGCTTGTAAATGGTTGTCTGAAAACCTTTGATGTATTCTATATTCTTGACAATAAATCCAGATCAACAGAGATGGTGGCAACTTATATGTATAAAACCGCTTTTAATTCGGCTGACTTTGGCTATGGAAGTACATTGTCCGTTTTTCTGGTCATTGAATGTCTGGTAGCAGTAGGGATTATACAGAAATGCCTGGGATCGGCGAAAGGAGATGGGTCAGAATGATAAAATCAAGAAAAAATATACCTATTCGTGCTGTGTTCTATGTAGTGATCCTTATTTTTGTCATGATACAGGTCTACCCTATTTTCTGGGTTATCTGCTCCAGTCTGAAAACACCGGATGAAATGACATATACTGCACAGTATGCCCTGCCATCAGGATTTTATCTTGGAAACTATATCAGCGCACTGACGATCTCATCCATTCCAAGATATTTTCTTAACAGTACGGTTGTGGCAGTTCTCACACTTCTTGGCATCGTAGTCCTGGGATGCCCGGTTGCATTTGTGATCAGTAAGGTAAAGGTAAAATATGCCAATGCACTGATGGCATTTTTCCTGTTTGGAATGATGGTGCCTATTTTTTCCTGCCTTGTACCCATGTTCCAGATTTATAACAGGATCGGACTGAGAAATACATACTGGGCACTGGTGCTTCCGCAGATCGGGTTCGGACTTCCAATGTGTATCTATCTTTACACCGGATTTTTTAAATTTATGCCGGATTCTCTTCTGGAAGCGGCAGTTATTGACGGTGCCACAATGGGAACCACATTCCGCAAGATCGTGGTACCTATGGCTAAAAATACTACAATGACAGTTCTTACATACAATTTTGTTTTTGTATGGAATGAATTTACCTATGCCAATACGTTTATCTCATCTTCTGATATGAAAACTCTGCCAATTGGCTGAATGACTTTGTGGGGCAGTTCGGAAGAGTGGACTGGGGAAGTACATTTGCGGCGATCGTAATATCGATCCTGCCTACACTGATCGTGTATTTTATTCTTAACAGGAACATAATCGAAGGTATGGCTGCAGGTGCGGTCAAGAGTTAGGAGGCTGAAATGGAAACAAGGATTGAATTGAAACAAGGATGGAAAATTTTGCAGGATGTTCATGATACAGGGGAAAAGATCGGGCTTTATGCTGCCAGGGAAGCAGATACTTCCGTAGGTTCCCAGGTGTCTGAATGGGAGGAACTGGAGGAACTGAAACATCTGCAGCTTATCTATGCCAGACAGCCATATTTCGGGCGTGAACTGAGATATTTCAATCAGGCACCCTGGTGGTACAAAACAGAGTTTGAAGTTCCGGATCAGAAAGTTACGGATGCTGTCCTTAAATTTACCAATGTGGATTATTATGGAAAAGTATGGCTTAACGGAGAATTTCTTGGAGAGCATGAAGGATATTCCGCTCCATTTTCCTTTAATGTAAAAGATAAGCTTGTTTTTGGAAAGAAAAATTATCTCATTGTAAAGGTAAGTTCTCCATGGGATGATGAGGTGGAGCTGGATGCACAGGATTCCAGAACCACCCTGGTAAAAAGAAATATGGTAAAAGGTACCTACGAACATTCTGATACATTTATCCAGAGAGATGTAAATCCTGTAGGAATCTACGGAAAAGTGGAGCTGATCCTGACAGAAGAAGGTGTTCTGGAAGATCAGACAGATCTGAAGTATGAACTGGATCCAGATGGAAAGAAAGCAGACGTATATGTGGAAACTGAAGCGCGAGGTCTGAAATCCGGGGAGACATATGATTTTAATGTAAAGATCCGGGAAAAAGAGTCCGGTCTTATAAAGGCAGAAAAAACTGTTCAGATAATGGCAGAGAAAGCAGAGACAGGTTTTAAATGTGAGCTTAAAGTGGAAGATGTCAGACTGTGGTCCACATGGGATCATGGTTATCCCTGGATGTATCAGGCAGAACTTACGTTAAGCAGGGGAAAAGACATACTGAGCAGCAGAACAACGAATTTTGCTTTCCGGGACATTCAGATTGAGCGTAATGAAAAAATAACAAGATTCTGGCTTAATAACAGGAAGCTGTATATAAGAGGAACCTCTTATTTCCGGATTGTTATATTTCCGCAATGACAAGGGAACGGTACCTGAGAGATCTTCTTAATGTAAAGGCGGCAGGTTTTAACCTGGTACGAGTACATGTCCACACAGAGCAGGAAGTTTTTTATGATCTGTGTGACGAGCTGGGAATTGCAGTTCTTCAGGATTCGGAGTACAACTGGACGCATCCTTCAACAGATGAATGGGCGCAGAGATTTGCAGATGTTTACAGAGAAAATGTGAAACTTCTGAAGCATCATCCGTCTCTGATCTGCTGGATCATTATGAATGAACCGGGATGTGTTGATCCGGATGGAAATGTGAGAAGGAGATTTATGGAGGAAAATCCGGGACCTGCTCTGTATAGGGAGGTACAGAAGATGGATCCGGGCAGACCGATCATCAAGGGTTCTTTCTGCGAAGATGATCCGCTTAGCGGGGACAGCCACAATTATCTGGGTTCTTTAAGCGGTGGAGAATATGCAGATATTTATGAGCAGACAGAAAAGCTGAATACAGAGTACGGATTTGATGCACCGGGCAGCAGTGAAAATCTGAAAACTGTTCCGGCGGTATATCATCGTCTGGAAAAACTGGTGGATGATATCCCGAAGATCCAGGAATATCAGTATAAGCTTCTGAAATATTATACAGAGCATTACAGGATCCAGAAATATGAACCTTGCTCAGGATATGTACAGTTTATGTTTATCGACTGTGTCCTCAGAGCTTCTACGGTTTATATGACTGGTGGGGAATTCCCAAAAAGGGTCTTCAGGCTATACTGGAAAGCAACGCACCAGTGGGTGTTTTTGCAAAGCACAAAGATTATCTGGACAGTCTGTATATTGTAAATGATACAGATGGAGCTCTGGGAGAGTGTGAACTTACATGGATCATTACAGAAACATTGAACGGAGAACTGGTGGAAAAGGGAAGTGTTAAAGCAGAAGTTCCGGCAGACAGCCGTGTCATGGTAAAAACCTTTGAGAAAGAATACGGAAAAGGCAAGAAGTGGAACCTTACACTAATTCTTTCTGATAATAGCGGTAAATGTATGGCAAAGAATACCTATCAGGATATCTGTACTTTGCTTTCAAGAGTTGATGGGCATCCGGACCGTATGAGCCATGAGTTTGGAATGAGACTCTACTGGGCCTGAGATATCTGCAGCTCACAGGCACTTTCATCCTTGACTTGTGTCAAAAATCACAACATGTTATACTTTGTGTATAAAGGAAGATTTTCGGCGTGGAAGGAGCGATATTATATGCGTTTACAGAAAGTACAGGATGCTCTGAACAAAAAAAATATCAAATTCGAATACACAGAGGAAGATGGTTGCGGAAGTCTGGATTTCATGTTCCGTGGACTGAAATTCCATGTATGGGAATACGAGGACAACGGTTGGGGTGCCGAGACCAATATTTATGCGGCTGGAAGAAGTGAGGACATTGACGGAGATTATGAAGAGAAGATTTCTGCAGAGATTCTTTCCTGGCCGGATATGATCAATAACTGAATATAATAATATTGAATAAAGTGGCTGTAACTGAACGGATACGCTCAGTTACAGCTACTTTTTATCGGAGAAAAGTTTTCTGAAGAACTATAGCTGTACGTTCAGGTATTCACTGGGAGACATCTGACAGTTCTTTTTAAAAACCTTGCTGAAGTAATTTCCATTGCTGAAACCAAGATGCCAGGCAATGTCGTCGAGAGTTATATCCGTAGACTGCAGAAGCCGTTTCACCTCGGTGAGCTTTAACTGCATAGTATAGGAAAAAAGATTCTGACGTTTTTTTAAAACAATCTGGACAGATGCTCCTTACTTAGAAAAAAGATTCTGCAATATCGGCCAGGGAGATATTTTCCAGATAATGTGCATTGATATAATCAAAAACATCACTGATTACCCTACTGGTGAACGCAGAGCAGGGTTCGGGTGATGAAGCAGAATCGGAAGTCCCAGTTTTGCCTGCTTCACTTTCCAACTGAGAAATTGTGGCTGAAAGCGCATTGTTCAAATTCTGGGGATCAACAGGCTTCAGTATGTAATCAATAACACCGGCCTGGATCGCAAGTCTTGTATATTTGAAATCGCTGAATCCGCTGATCACACTGATTTTGCTGTCGATGTGAAGTTCTTCCGGCTTTTTTTTAGAGCTGTATTCCGTCCATGACGGGCATTTTCATATCTGTGATAATAATGTCAGGATGCTCTTTGAGAATGATCTTCAGGCCATCTTCGGCATTATCTGCTTCCAGAAGATCACTGTTTGCTCGGATTTATCCCATGGTGTTTTGAACTTCCGGATAAGGGATATGAAGAAGCTTGGGAGCAGATTGTGAATCCGGAAGGTTTTGCCTCCCCCTGTGGCCCTACAACTGCGGAACAGAGACATCCACGGTACGGAGGCAGATTATGAATGTCTGTGGGACGGTCCATCCTAGCCATTTTCAACGACACAGACACAGACAGCAATGGCAAATCTTCTGAAAGATTATCCGCAGACTTATGTGACAAATATGGTCTATCCGTAAGGTTTTTGGTTGTTACTGAAAAAGATTTCATGGTTCAGGATTCCACATCAGTGACATTGATCTCATCCTGGAATCCGTCCGTATAATGCAGTTCATAATCTTCTGTGATAAATACAGCCTGCACGCCTTTTTTCTCCGCAAATTTCAGTCCGTCCTCCAGACCAAGGGCGAAACAGGTGGTGCTTAAGGCATCGCCGTCCACAGACTGGTCGGAGATGATCGTCACAGAAATCAGGCCGTTTTCATAAGGATAGCCGGTTTGGGGATTCAGGATATGATGATATAATTTACCGCCCTGCTTAAAGCACCTCTCATAAATTCCGGAGGATACAACAGATTTTCCGGTGATATCCATAACGGCTTCGGTTTCGTTGCGATCTGCAAAGGGCTTCTGGATGCCTACTTTGAAGGGAGTGCCGTCAGGCTTCGAGCCGATGCAGAGGACGTTGCCGCCAAGGTTGATGATGGCACTGTTTACGCCTTTTTTTACCAGAAAATCTTTCAGGCGGTCTGCAATATAGCCTTTGGCAATGGCGCCTACATCGAACTGGATGTCATCAGAGGGAAGTGTGATATCCTGACCATCAATGGTGACGCCGTCGGAGCTGCACAGGGGGAGAACTTTCTGGATATCTGCATCATCCGGAGCCTTCGGGTCTTCTGCTGTGAAATCCCAGAGAGAGGTCAAAGGCGCAATGGCGATGTCAAAGGCACCGTCGGATTCCCTGGTGATAGAAAGTCCTTGGGAAAGCAGAGCAGCAAGGTATTCGGATATATGCCAGGTGTCTGCTGTGCCGCTGACCGGATATGGAGTAGTCTGCCCGTCAGCATTGGGATCTTTATCCGATGTATCTTTGCGGTGATTTAATTTATAAAGCTCGCTGTTCTCATTTGTCCGGCTGAAGATCAGCTCATACCTATCGCACAGTGCCAGACAGTCATCCAGGAGGGATTTATCCTGGGAATCGTAAATTGTGATCTGTACAGCTGTATTCAATTTGATACTGCTGATACTGATGGGCTGATTTCCGGTGGTGGATGTATCTGCATCCGTGATATTTCCGCAGCCTGTGAAAAGGAGCATTGGACAGACAAGAACTGTGCACAATATTAAATAGAAGAAACGGGAATGCGAGCGGCTTCTTTTGGAATGAAAAAAATAAGTTGACATAATATTCTCCTGTTTTCTGATTGACTGACTTAACTGAAGAGCATTTATTTGATGTAAATCTATGTAGTACATGTGGATGGGGTTATTCACTTGACCGGATCAAGTAGCGACGCGGATTGCGGATATACGCTTGACCGACATCGGACAGATTTATGAAATCTCATTATACCATGTATTTCTGAAATCAGAAAGGCATATGCCTGTCGCAAAAATCATTGTATTTTGCAATAATATAAGATATAATTTCTCCGAAAAAAGAACATATTTGCTATGGATGATATGGATCCGAATGATTGACCGGAATTTTTACAGATAAAAGGAGAAATTTTTCATGATAAAAGTAATTGCAAGTGATATGGACGGCACACTTCTTGGTGATGACCATAGGATCGCACCGGAAACCCTTGCAGCGATCAGGCGTGCCTGCGATGCGGGAATCCGTTTTATGGTTGCCACCGGCCGGAATTTTCCCGGTGCCATGGAGGAGCTGAAGGGAACAGAGCTGACCTGTGATTATGTGGTGAGCAGCGGTGCTGAAGTACGGAATCCGCAGCAGGAGGTTGTAAAGAGTACACCGATCTCTATTGAGCTGTGTGAGGAGGTCTACAATACGGCAAAAAAATACCCGGTATCTGTAGCATTTTTTACGGATCGCTATGATTACCGTATTGGAACAAAGAAAGAAATTGAAGACGGGATCATTCAGCAGATCCGTCTTTTCAATATGGACATAGATACCAGCGAGGAGATTGTACGGAAATCCCCGCAGTACCGCAGGATCGCCGGAAACACGAAAGGGATTTCCGATATCCGTTCCCTGGAGAGCAGCGGTGCGCCGGTATATAAGATCTTCATTTTTGCGGCAGATGTGGAGCAGCTGGAGAAACTCAGCGATGAGCTGAAAGAAAATCCAGCCGTTGCAGTGGCTTCTTCCTTTATATATAATCAGGAGATTACAGCAGTAGAGGCGCAGAAAGGCCCGGTGCTGAAAGAATATATCGAGTCTCTGGGTTATACCATGGATGAGGTCATGGTCCTTGGTGACAGTCTTAATGATTATTCCATGATTTCCATGAATTTCGGCGCAACTGTTGCAATGGAAAACGCAGTTCCGGAGATTAAAAGAGCAGCAAAATACATCACAAAGAACAACAATGAATTTGGTGTGGCCTATGCTATTGATCAGGTTTTGGAACGCCAGGGAAAATAGTTTTTCCCCCTTTTGAAAAAGTGTCATATATATTATAATGTAGAAAGATGAATACAGAAAAGCGAAAGGCTTGCGTTCCGGTGTATGAAGCAGAGTGGAATGAGAAGTTTCGCTTTACAAAAAACACAGACAAAGAGAGGAAATCACGATGGAAAAAATGAAAAATGTTTATATTATGGATCACCCGCTGATCAAACACAAAATTTCAATGCTCCGTGATAAAAATACAGGAACAAACGAGTTCCGTAAACTGGTGGAGGAAATCGGAATCCTGATGGGATATGAGGCGCTTCGTGATCTTCCTACAGAGGAAGTGGAAATCGAGACACCGATAGAAACCTGTAAGACACCGATGATCTCAGGTAAGAAGCTGGCAGTGATCCCGGTCCTCCGTGCAGGACTTGGAATGGTAAACAGCATTCTCACACTGGTACCGTCTGCAAAGGTCGGACATGTGGGACTTTACCGTGATCCGGTAACACATGAGCCCATGAGTATTACTGTAAGCTTCCTGAATCTATTGACGAGCGTATTTCAGTGATCGTTGATCCGATGCTTGCAACCGGCGGTTCTGCCGAAGCTGCCATTGATTTTGTCAAGAAACAGGGCGGAAAGAATATCAAGTTTATGTGCATCATCGCAGCTCCTGAGGGACTGAAACGTCTCCATGAGGCACATCCGGATGTACAGATCTACTGTGGTTCCCTTGACAGAGAGCTCAATGAGAACGCTTACATCTGCCCGGGACTTGGAGATGCCGGAGACCGTATTTTTGGTACTAAATAATTTTGAAAAAATCTTAAAAAATACTTGACACACCCGGCACTGTTATGGTATTGTACTTAAGAACGCTGCCGAAGACAGTAGGTGCCGTAAGGCATAAGGATCAAAACGCCTACCGAGGTCCAAGTATTCTGAGTTAAGATTACACAAGGCCTTATTGCGAAGCAGTAAGGTCTTTTTTTAAACAGATTGACTTATTGCGACGGCGGTATACAAAATCTATAAGGAGGTGTACCATTTCATGGCAAAAGTAGAACTGAAACAACCAATCGTAGAAGAGATCTCTAACAGCATTAAAGACGCACAGTCTGTTGTACTTGTAAACTACAGCGGTCTTACAGTTGAGCAGGATACAATTCTTCGTAAAGAGTTAAGAGAAGCTGGTGTTCAGTACAAGGTATACAAAAATACCATGATGCGTCGTGCATTCGAGGGTACAGCATTTGAGAGCCTCAGTGATCATTTACATGGCACAAATGCGATCGCTATCTCCGAGACAGACGCAACTGCTCCGGCAAGAATCCTTGCTAAATATGCAAAACAGTTCCCGGCACTGGAGCTGATCGCAGGTGTAGTTGAAGGTAACTACAATGATCAGGCCGGAATTCAGGCACTGTCCACAATTCCTTCAAGAGAGGAACTTCTTGGAAAACTGCTTGGAAGTATGCAGTCTCCGATCGCAAACTTCGCTCGTGTGCTTAATCAGATCGCAGAGCAGAATGGCGGAGCTGACGCAGCAGCTGCTGAGTAATCCCAGCAACGTGCAATTGGCGGCATAACGACCGCATGATTATTAATTAAAATTTATAAATGGAGGGAAATTAAAATGGCAAAATTAACAACAGAAGAATTTATTGCAGCAATCAAAGAATTATCTGTATTAGAGTTAAATGACCTTGTAAAAGCTTGTGAGGAAGAGTTCGGCGTTTCCGCAGCAGCAGGTGTTGTTGTAGCAGCAGCAGGTGCAGCAGGCGAGGCAGCTGAGGAGAAAGATGAGTTTGACGTAGAGCTTACAGAGGTTGGCGCTAACAAAGTTAAAGTTATCAAAGTTGTTCGTGAGGTTACAGGTCTTGGACTTAAAGAGGCTAAAGCTATCGTTGATGGTGCTCCGAAGGTTGTTAAAGAGGGCGCATCCAAAGCTGAGGCTGAGGACATCAAAACTAAACTTGAGGCTGAGGGAGCTAAGGTTACACTTAAATAATCCGATCAGATCAGAAGTTTTAAAGGCTGTTGTGACTGCCGGTTTACCGGCGGCACAGCAGCCTTTTTTTAGTGAAAAAATCCAGGGTAAATCTTGCTTTTTGAAGAAAAAGAAAGGATAATAAAGGAGATAGGAAAGGGTGGATGGAATATGAAACGAAAAATAATGGCCTGTATCCTTGCTGCTGCGTTGGGAATCACAGGAGTTTCTTTTCCGACGTCAGCCAAGACAGTGTCTGTCGGAAAAAATGTAAAAAATATAACTGTAAACGTGAAAAATCCTCTGGATGAACTTCGGGCTCAGGAAGCTGCAATGCAGCAGCAGGAGGAGCTTGAAGAAGAGGAAAATATGCCGGAACAGGATCTGGATCCGCTTGTGCTGGATAACGATGGCAGTGTGGTTCCTGCATCACAGGCATCCTGGACAAAAATAGAGTCAGGTGCTGTAGAAGCAGTGGATGTATCAGAGGCACCGGGGGATGAGGAAATATCGGAAAATTCAACTGAAGACGCATTTTCAGATGGAAGCACAGATGGAGATTTTGACACAAATAAGAATATTTCTGACAATGCAGCAACGGAAGCTGGCAGTGAGGATATTCAGACAGCAGATGGCAGTATCAGCGGAGAATTGCCGGCAGATTTTCCGAAGGAACGGAGAACGGCGATAACGGTTCCGAAGAACTTCAGCTTCAGCAGGAAAACGGTAATGTAGAAAACGTCGCAGAGCCGGATAATAATAAAGCTGATGAAGGCGCAGGTCAGGCACAGACTGATTTTACAGATGATGCCAATGCTGCTGGGGATTTTTTCCGCAGGAGATGCTTCAGATGGAGAACTTGGAACTTATCAGACTGTGACTCTGGAAGTTGAGGAAGGACAGGATATCACAGCACCCTTGAACACACTGTTTCTTGAACTGAAAGATCAGGCCACAGATGAAAATCCCTGCAAGATCATAATTCCACCGGGAAATTATGAACTGACAGGTACACTTTGCATGTACAGTAATATGTACTTATATGCAAGAGACGCTAATATTACAAAAACGTCTACCACCAAACATCTGATCCTCCGTCTTGGAAATACCAAAGATTCAGAAGGCGGATATGATGGATATCGCAACATTGTGATCGATGGAGGAACCTGGGACTACAATTATCAGTGTGTGGAAAATAAGGATGCACCAGGCGGATTTGTGGGATTTTGCATTGGACATGCTACGAATGTTACGATTAAAAATGCTACATTTCTTAATAATCTGAAATCTCATTTTCTGGAATTTGGCGGAGTGAAAAATGCCAAGATCACAGGCTGTACATTCAGTGGCTATTATAAGAATTATGTGGAAGGCGGACAGGAATGTATTCAGATCGACTGCTGTACAGATGAGAGCAATGTTTTTCCGCAGTACAGACCTTATGATGGAACGACCTGTGAAGATTTTGTGATCGATGGAAATGTGTTCGAAGATGTCTTTACAGGGCTGGGAACGCACAGTATGATGTCCGGAAAAACATATAAAAGGATCACAGTTACGAATAATACTTTCCATAATGTAAAAAAACGCTGTATAAGGTTTATGAATTATGAAGATTCTACAGCAGAAAATAATACCATGGTAAATGTGGGAAATGGAGTGGACATTTCTTCTGTGAGCAGCAATACACACCAGACGCCAGGCTATGATGATGGGCCGGACATGCTGAAAAACAGGATCTTCGTGTGGCAGGAAACTACATCAGTCTTGCCAGAACTACCAGCATTGGTGGAATTGCATGGATCTGCAGTGGTATAAAAGTTTCAGGCTATAATATGAAAAAAGATGGAGCTGTGCTCCCTAAAAAGATATATCCGGTGAAAGGTGTGACTGTAGAAGATAATCAGATCAGCGGATATGGAAACGGAATCAGCATGTCTCTTACTGACACAGATACCGTAACAGATAATCAGGTAACAATGAAAAAAACTTCTTCATATTCCAATTTTGGGATTTATGCCCAGGATTCCAGAGGAAGCGTTATCAGCAGGAATACAGTGTCCGGAACTGCAAATACGGGAATTTATCTCTCCGGTTCTGTCTATGCAGCAGGATCAGAACAGAGAAATCTTGTAGAGCAGAATACTGTTTCCAGAGCAGGCGGAGATGGAATTTATCTGCAATCTGTAAATACTTCATCCACTGCACAGAAGAATACTGTTAAATCAGTGGCCGGCTCGGGAATACGTGTAAATGCAGGAAAGAACAATAATGTTCTTGGTAATATCTGTTTATCCAACAAAAATCATGGCGTGAAAATTGAGTATGTGGCCGGCGGAGTCAGGGTAAAAAGCAATCGTGTGACATCAAATGCAAAAAAGTGGTATTTTGCTCTGGAAATCAAAAGTATCCGAAGTATCAGGAAACCGTGCGGAGAAAAATAGGGGGAATGGTGTTTATGCATATGCATCTGTAATACCGGTCATGAAAAAGAATACATTTTGTGAAAACGGAAAGGTTCAGGCGGTATATGTAAAAAGCTGCAAAGGATGGACCGGCATCAACCGTCCTTCATGCAGAGCTGTTACATCAAGAAGTACAGCTATAAGCGGAACTGCATCAGGCAGCCAGACAGTTATTGCCTATGCGCGGCGTTCCGGAAAACAGACAAAGCTGGGTGTCTCATCCGTAAACAAAAAGAAACAGTACGTTATTAAAATAAAGAAGCAAAAAAAGAATACTGCTCTGAAACTTGTCTCAAAAGATAAATACGGAAATACAGTAACAGTAAATACTATTGTGAAGTAAGTATGTGTGATAAAAAAAGATTCTGTTCCGGATATCCATACATCGTATGTATAGAAGGAACAGAATCTTTTTTTTTGAAAAATGTAAAAAAATCAAAAAAAGTGCTTGACACACTTTTTTTTCTTAATGTTAAAGTGGAGGATGCTAATATTATGGCTAGATATGCCTGCCTAAAGGTCAGGCGGGATCATGTTGTAATAAATAATAAAAAAACAGGGGTGAAACGTCAATGGAAAAAAACAGAATTCGTTCTGTAAAAACTGGAAAAAGCATGCGTATGAGCTACCAGAGACAAAAAGAAGTCCTGGAAATGCCAAACCTGATCGAAGTTCAGAAAGATTCCTACCAGTGGTTTCTTGACGAAGGTTTAAAAGAAGTATTTGATGATATTTCTCCGATCGCAGATTACGGCGGAAAGCTCAGTCTGGAATTCATCGATTTCACATACGATGAAAAAGATGCAAAATATTCCATCGAGCAGTGTAAAGAACGTGACGTGACTTATGCCGCACCTTTGAAGGTTCGAGTAAGGCTGATCAATAAGGAAACAGAAGAGATCAACGAACACGAGATTTCATGGGAGATTTACCGCTGATGACAGCTACGGGTACCTTTGTTATCAATGGTGCTGAGCGTGTTATTGTCAGCCAGTTAGTACGTTCCCCTGGAATCTACTACGCGATCGCTCATGATAAGCTTGGTAAGAGACTGTTTTCCAGTACTGTAATTCCGAACAGAGGTGCATGGCTGGAGTACGAGACAGATTCAAATGATGTATTTTATGTACGTGTAGACAGAACAAGAAAGGTTCCGATCACTGTTCTGATCCGTGCACTGGGCATTGGAACCAATGCTGAGATCATCGATCTGTTTGGTGAAGAGCCAAAGATCCTTGCCAGCTTTACAAAGGATACCTCCACAAACTATCAGGAAGGTCTCCTTGAGCTGTATAAGAAGATCCGTCCGGGCGAACCGCTTGCAGTAGAGAGCGCAGAGAGCCTGATCATGGCAATGTTCTTCGATCCGAGAAGATATGACCTTGCCAAAGTCGGACGTTATAAATTTAATAAGAAGCTTCATTTCAATAAACGTATCGTAGGCCACAAGCTTTCTCAGGATGTTGTAGATACAACAACAGGTGAGATCCTTGCTGAGGCTGAGACACTTGTTACAAAAGAGCTTGCTGATACATTACAGAATTCCGCAGTTCCGTACGTATGGATCCAGGGTGAGGAGAGAGAGATCAAAGTCCTTTCCAGCCTTATGGTTGATATCCGTCACTATCTGCCGGAGCTTGAGGATCCGAAGTCCCTGGGTGTTACAGAATTAGTATACTACCCAGTGCTCGAAAAAATTCTGGAAGAAAATGACACATTTGAGGACAGATGTGATGCGATCAAACGTGATATCCACGACCTGATCCCGAAACACATCACCAAGGAAGATATCCTTGCGTCCATTAACTACAATATGCATCTGGAGTATGGCCTTGGTAACGATGATGATATCGACCACCTGGGCAACCGTCGTATCCGTGCTGTCGGTGAGCTGCTTCAGAATCAGTACCGCATCGGTCTTTCCAGACTTGAGCGTGTGGTACGTGAGAGAATGACAACACAGGACACAGAGAGTATTTCTCCGCAGTCCCTGATCAATATCAAACCTGTAACTGCAGCAGTAAAAGAGTTCTTCGGATCATCCCAGCTGTCACAGTTCATGGATCAGAACAACCCGCTTGGAGAGCTGACTCACAAGAGAAGACTTTCCGCACTGGGACCTGGCGGTCTGTCACGAGACAGAGCCGGATTCGAGGTTCGAGACGTACATTATTCCCACTATGGAAGAATGTGCCCGATCGAGACCCCTGAGGGACCGAACATCGGTCTTATCAACTCCCTTGCATCCTATGCAAGGATCAATCAGTACGGCTTCGTAGAGGCTCCGTACAGAAAGATCGACAAAACAGATCCTTCCAACCCGCGTGTAACCGATGAGGTTGTATACATGACAGCGGATGAGGAAGATAATTACCATGTAGCACAGGCGAATGAGCCGCTGGATGAAGAGGGACACTTCATTCATAAGAACGTTTCCGGTCGTTACCGCGAGGAGACACAGGAGTACGAGCAGCACATGTTCGATTACATGGATGTATCTCCGCGAATGGTATTCTCCGTTGCTACAGCCCTGATCCCGTTCCTGCAGAACGATGATGCGAACCGTGCGCTGATGGGATCCAACATGCAGCGTCAGGCCGTTCCGCTTCTTACAACAGAGGCTCCGGTTGTTGGTACAGGTATGGAGACCAAGACAGCTGTTGACTCCGGTGTATGCGTTGTTGCAAGAAAAGCAGGTACAGTACTTCGTTCCACATCTACAGATATCTCTATCAAGAATGATGACGGAACAAAAGATGATTATCATCTGACTAAATTCATGCGAAGCAACCAGAGCAACTGCTACAACCAGAGACCGATCGTGTTCCAGGGTGAGCATGTTGAGGCAGGACAGGTTATCGCGGATGGCCCGTCTACATCCAATGGTGAGCTTGCACTTGGTAAGAACCCGCTGATCGGATTTATGACCTGGGAAGGTTATAACTACGAGGATGCCGTTCTGCTTAGCGAGAGACTGGTACAGAATGATGTTTATACATCTGTCCATATTGAGGAATATGAGGCAGAATCCCGTGATACCAAGCTGGGACCGGAAGAGATCACACGTGACGTTCCGGGTGTCGGCGATGACGCTCTGAAGGATCTGGATGAGCGCGGTATCATCCGTATCGGTGCTGAGGTACGTGCCGGTGATATCCTTGTCGGTAAGGTTACTCCTAAGGGAGAGACTGAGCTTACTGCTGAGGAGCGTCTCCTTCGTGCTATCTTCGGTGAGAAGGCAAGAGAGGTACGTGATACTTCCCTTAAGGTACCGCACGGTGAGTATGGTATTATCGTAGATGCCAAGGTATTTACAAGAGAGAACGGCGATGAGCTGAGCCCTGGAGTAAATCAGGCAGTACGTATTTATATTGCACAGAAGAGAAAGATCTCCGTTGGTGATAAGATGGCTGGTCGTCATGGTAACAAGGGTGTCGTTTCCCGTGTACTTCCGGTTGAGGATATGCCATTCCTTCCAAACGGACGTCCTCTTGATATCGTGCTGAATCCTCTGGGTGTACCTTCCCGAATGAACATCGGACAGGTCCTGGAGATCCACTTGAGCCTTGCTGCCAAAGCACTTGGTTTCAATATTGCAACACCTGTATTCGATGGCGCAAACGAGGTTGATATCCAGGATACTCTGGAGCTTGCCAACGATTACGTTAATACGGAAGACTTTGAGGAATTCCGTGAGAAATATAAAGACATCCTTGCACCGGATGTTATGCAGTATCTCGATGAGAATAAAGCTCACAGAGCACTCTGGAAGGGCGTTCCGATCTCCAGAGACGGTAAGGTAAGACTTCGTGACGGACGTACAGGCGAGTACTTCGACAGCCCTGTAACTATCGGTCACATGCACTACCTGAAGCTGCATCATCTGGTAGATGATAAGATCCATGCACGTTCCACAGGTCCATACTCCCTGGTAACACAGCAGCCTCTGGGTGGTAAAGCTCAGTTCGGTGGACAGCGTTTCGGAGAGATGGAGGTTTGGGCACTGGAGGCATATGGTGCTTCCTACACACTGCAGGAGATCCTGACAGTGAAGTCTGATGATGTGATCGGACGTGTTAAGACCTATGAAGCAATCATCAAAGGTGACAACATTCCTGAGCCAGGTATTCCTGAGTCCTTTAAGGTACTTCTTAAAGAGCTTCAGTCTCTTGGTCTGGATGTACGTGTGCTCAGCGAGGACGGATCAGAGGTACACATTATGGAAACCTCTGATTACGGAGATACTGATCTTCGTCATGTCATCGAGGGCGATTCCAGAGGACGCAGAGATGAGGAGTCCTTCGGTAAACACGGCTACACCAAGCAGGAGTTCAGCGGAGAAGAGCTTGTCAATGTAGAAGAAGATGAGGACATGGAAGACGAAGATGATATGATCGAGTTTGAAGAGTCTTTGATGATGAGGAATAAGAAAGGGGAAAGAATACATGGCAGAAACAACCAACGCCAATGAAACATATCAGCCAATGACTTTCGATGCCATCAAGATCGGACTGGCGTCCCCTGAGAAGATCAGAGAGTGGTCACACGGTGAGGTTTTAAAACCTGAAACGATCAACTACAGAACCTTAAAGCCTGAGAAGGATGGTCTTTTCTGTGAAAGGATTTTCGGACCGAGCAAGGACTGGGAGTGCCACTGTGGAAAGTACAAAAAAATTCGCTATAAAGGCGTTGTCTGCGACAGATGCGGTGTTGAAGTAACCAAATCTGCCGTTCGTAGAGAGCGTATGGGACACATCGAGCTTGCAGCTCCGGTGTCTCATATCTGGTATTTTAAAGGAATTCCGTCCCGTATGGGTCTGATCCTTGATATTTCTCCGAGAACACTGGAGAAAGTGCTTTACTTTGCTAACTATATCGTTCTGGATCCTGCAGATTCCGGACTTATGTACAAACAGGTACTCACCGAGCGTGAGTACCAGGAAGCACGTGAGTCTTACGGAGAAGGATTCCGTGTAGGTATGGGTGCCGAGTCCATCATGGAGCTCCTTCAGGCTATCGATCTTGAAAAGGATTCCGAAGAACTGAAGGCAGAGCTTGTGGATGCAACAGGCCAGAAACGTGCAAGGATCATCAAACGTCTTGAGGTTGTGGAGTCCTTCCGTGAGTCCGGCAACGTCCTGAGTGGATGATCATGACCGTTATCCCGGTTATCCCGCCGGATCTTCGTCCTATGGTACAGCTGGACGGAGGACGTTTTGCAACATCTGACCTGAATGATCTTTACAGAAGGATCATCAACAGAAACAACCGTCTGAAAAGACTTCTGGAGCTTGGTGCTCCGGATATCATTGTCCGCAACGAGAAGCGTATGCTGCAGGAGCTGTAGATGCCCTGATCGATAACGGACGCCGCGGACGCCTGTAACAGGCCCTGGAAACAGAGCTCTGAAATCCCTTTCCGATATGCTGAAGGGTAAATCCGGACGTTTCCGTCAGAACCTTCTCGGTAAACGAGTTGACTATTCCGGACGTTCTGTAATCGTCGTAGGACCTGAACTGAAGATCTATCAGTGTGGTCTTCCGAAAGAGATGGCCATTGAGCTGTTCAAACCTTTCGTTATGAAAGAGCTTGTTGCCAACGGAACTTCCCACAACATCAAAAATGCCAAGAAAATGGTAGAGAAGCTTGAGCCGGCAGTATGGGATGTCCTTGAGGACGTCATTAAGGAGCATCCGGTTATGCTGAACCGTGCACCTACACTGCATCGTCTGGGTATCCAGCATTCGAGCCGATCCTTGTAGAAGGTAAGGCGATCAAGCTTCATCCGCTTGTTTGTACCGCGTTCAACGCAGACTTCGATGGTGACCAGATGGCCGTGCATCTTCCGCTTTCCCAGGAAGCACAGGCAGAGTGCCGTTTCCTTCTGTTATCACCGAACAACCTTCTGAAACCGTCAGATGGTGGCCCTGTAGCCGTTCCTTCACAGGATATGGTCCTTGGTATCTACTACCTGACTCAGGAGAGACCTGGAAATAAGGGTGAAGGCAAGTTCTTCAAGAGTGTCAACGAGGCAATTCTTGCATATGAGAACAAGGTCATCACACTCCAGACAAAGATCATTGTCCGTTGTCATAAGACAATGCCGGACGGAACTGTTTTAAGCGGCAATGTTCAGTCCACACTGGGACGTTTCCTGTTCAACGAGATCCTTCCGCAGGACCTTGGATTTGTGGACAGAAGCGTACCTGGAAACGAACTGCTTCTTGAGGTTGATTTCCTTGTAGGTAAGAAACAGCTGAAGCAGATCCTTGAAAAGGTTATCAATACTCACGGTGCAACAAAGACAGCCGAGGTACTTGACTCCGTTAAGGCTATGGGTTACAAATACTCCACACGTGCAGCCATGACCGTATCTATTTCCGATATGACCGTGCCGCCGCAGAAGCCGGAGATGATCAAGCAGGCTCAGGATACTGTTGACCGTATCACAAAGAACTACAAACGTGGTCTTATCACAGAGGAAGAGCGTTACAAAGAGGTTGTTGATACCTGGAAGAAGACCGATGATGAGCTTACAAAGGCACTTCTTACAGGTCTTGATAAGTACAACAACATCTTCATGATGGCTGACTCCGGAGCCGTGGTTCCGATAAGCAGATCAAACAGCTTGCCGGAATGCGAGGACTGATGGCTGATACAACCGGTCATACCATCGAGCTCCCGATCAAGTCAAACTTCCGTGAAGGTCTTGACGTACTGGAGTACTTCATGTCCGCTCATGGAGCACGTAAAGGTCTTTCTGATACCGCTCTTCGTACAGCCGATTCCGGATACCTGACAAGACGACTTGTTGACGTATCCCAGGATCTGATCGTTCGTGAGGCGGACTGCTGTGAGAACAGAGCAGAGATCTCCGGTATGGTCGTTCGTGGATTCATGGACGGAAAAGAAGAGATCGAGAGCCTTCAGGAGCGTATCACAGGACGTTTCTCCTGTGAGACAGTTAAGAATAAAGACGGAGAAATCCTTGTTAAAGCAAACCACATGATCACACCGAAGCGTGCAGCCCGTATCATGAAAGAGGGCGTAAGCAACCAGACAGGCGGACCGATCGACAAACTGAAGATCCGTACCATCCTTTCCTGTAAGTGCAAGGTTGGTGTCTGCGCAAAATGTTATGGTGCGAACCTGGCTACCGGTGAGCCGGTACAGGTTGGTGAGTCTGTTGGTATCATCGCAGCACAGTCTATCGGTGAGCCAGGTACACAGCTGACCATGCGTACTTTCCATACCGGTGGTGTTGCCGGTGGAGATATCACACAGGGTCTTCCTCGTGTCGAGGAGCTTTTTGAGGCAAGAAAGCCGAAGGGTCTTGCGATCATCACAGAGATCCCAGGTGTTGCCACGATCAACGACACTAAGAAGAAACGTGAGATTATCGTAAACGATCCGGAGACAGGCGATTCCAAGACTTACCTGATCCCATACGGTTCTCGTATCAAAGTCCTTGACGGACAGGTTCTTGAGGCCGGCGATGAGCTGACAGAAGGTAGTGTAAATCCGCATGATATCCTGAGAATCAAGGGTGTGCGTGCAGTTCAGGATACATGATCCGTGAGGTTCAGCGTGTATATCGTCTGCAGGGTGTTGAGATCAACGATAAGCATATCGAGGTTATCGTTCATCAGATGCTGAAGAAGATTCGTATCGAGGATAACGGAGATACAGAGTTCCTGCCAGGAACACTTGTTGATGTCCTTGATGTTGAGGAAGTTAACGAGAAACTTGAGGCAGAGGGCAAACAGCCGGCAGAGGGAAAACAGGTTATGCTTGGTATTACCAAAGCATCCCTTGCTACAAACTCCTTCCTGTCAGCAGCATCCTTCCAGGAAACAACAAAAGTCCTGACAGAGGCTGCTATCAAAGGTAAGATCGATCCGCTGATCGGTCTGAAAGAGAACGTTATCATCGGTAAGCTGATTCCTGCAGGTACAGGTATGAAGCGTTACAGTGAGATCAGTCTTGACACAGGAATGCCGGAGGTAAAAACAGCTTCCGAGGAGCCTGAGGATACAGAGGAAATTTCCGTAGAGGAAGAGAAGACTGAGACTGCCAGTCCGGAGAAGGAGACGATGCTGTTGAAGAGACAGCAGAGGAAACTGCACCGGTAGAAGAATAAGTCGATATACCTTGCTAATATAAATAAATCTCCCCCCGGAAATCCGGAGGGAGATTTCTGTTTATAAGCAGGGATTTTCTGAGAGAGGAGGGATTGCGATGGACAAGGAACTGCCAATTTCCCCGTGGCCGGAATGGAAGATCGTAAGCAAGATCGGGGAAGGCTCTTTTGGAAGAGTGTATAAAGCTCAGAGAACTGAGAAGGGACGTTCTTTTTTACTCGGCAATTAAGATAATCACAATCCCCGCCAGTAAAGGGGAGCTGGACAGTGTGCGCTCAGAATCCGGTGATGAAAAATCTGTCCGCGGTTATTTTGAAAATCTGGTGGAGGAGTGCATTCAGGAAGTAAGCACCATGGAGTATTTCCGGGGAAATTCCCATATTGTATCTGTAGAAGATTACAAGGTGATGGAATATCTGGACGAGATCGGATGGGATATTTTTATCCGCATGGAATATCTCACAAGCTTCATGGAATATTATGCGGGAAAAAATCTCACAGAAAAAGAAGTGATGAAGCTGGGTATCGATCTTTGCAGATCACTGGAATACTGTGGGCAGCTTCACATCATCCACAGGGATATCAAACCTGAGAATATTTTTGTATCCAGGTTCGGGGATTTCAAGCTGGGGACTTTGGAATCGCCAGAGAACTGGAAAAAACCATGAGTACCTTCCAAAAAGGGAACTTATTCCTATATGGCGCCGGAGATGTACAGGGGAGAACAGTACGACAGCAGAGTGGACATTTATGCACTTGGCCTGGTGTTATATAAACTGATGAATCATAACAGGCTTCCGTTTCTGAATCTTGAAAAACAGCTGATCACATACAGAGATAAGGAAAACGCACTCACGAGGAGGATGTCAGGCGAAACACCGCCACCACCTGTGGATGCAGGAGAGGCTTTCGGCTCCGTTATCTTAAAAGCCTGTGCTTATGATGCAAAAGAACGATATCAGACTCCTGAGAAGTTTCGGGAAGCACTGGAAGAAATCCGGTATGGAGCAGCAAACAGAGAACAGGGAGTTCATGAGAAACCGAAACCAGTGGAGGAAAGACCTGTTCCGGAGTCCATGCCGAAGTTTCTCCAGGAGGGTGCAGCCAGACAGCTGGCAAGAACGAGTCAGCTGAATACGGATTCGATCCGTCAGGCACGTAAAAATCCTGTGCCGGTATCCATACAGCCGGAGAAACCGACAGCCGGAGAAATAGCAAAAATGCAGCCCGGAATACGCCAAAGGCTCAGAGCACAATACAGAAGCCTCAGAAATCTGCATCCGGAAAAACAGCATCCGAAAAGGATAGCCTGTCCGGTTATCCGTCAGGACGTTCCCGTCAGTCAGATCCCGGTATAAGAAAAACCGGAGCTGTAAAGCTCAGAGTTACCTCTATCACAGATCTGGAAGACGACCGTGACCAGAATCTCCAGGAGTGGGAAGGATCCGTACCAGAGAATGACGGAAATGACGATGACAGAAGGAAACGGAAAGGTATTTTCAGAATGCTTATAACAGCCGGGATCCTTGTTGTGTTGATCGGCGGGATCCTTGCGGTACGAACGATACGGAAACCTGTGGATAACGGGGAACCTTCGTATACAGATTCCGATGATTCTGATGCTCTGAACAAAGGAAATTTCGGTACTGCAGACAATTCGGATAAAAGTTTCGCACAGGCAATGGAAACGATACGTGACCATGCGACAACCATAGAAAATGCTCTGGACAGCTATAGACGTGAAGGTACAGAGGGGGATCGCCTGCGCTTTTATAATGGATCAGGAGAGATCGCCAAAGTACTTGTATATCCCGGCAGTTCCGCAGATGGCGTTTATGAGGAATATTTTTACTGGGGCGAGCAGATGTTTTATACTTATGTATGGGACGGAGATGAGAAGCAGTATTTTTATTATCAGGACGGCCTTCTGATCCGATGGATCGATGCAGATGGTAAGGTTCATGATAAAGAGAGCGATAACGACAAATATGTAGAACTGGGAGACAAATACTGGAGTAATTCTGTAGTGGAGCTTCAGCAGTAATGTCGAAGGGTTTTTACGAAAGGAAAAAGAATGGCCTATCAGATTGATTATGCGTATACATGTCACACCGGAAAGGTGAGGACAAATAATGAGGATAATTTCTGGTGCTGCGGAGTGCGCCTGCCGGTGCACAACCAGGGGGTTGACGGAATCCTGGCAGGTCATACACAGCACTGGCAGCTTCCAATGCTGGCTGTTTTTGACGGCATGGGCGGAGAAAGCTGCGGTGAAATGGCAGCTTCTGCAGCTGTGGAAGCGCTGGGAGGCTTCTATGAAGAAAACAAAAAGACCCTGAAAAAAGAGCCTGTGGTTTTTCTGACAGGAGCCTGCGAAAATATGAATGAGGCAGTATGTCGCTACAGCAATGAAAACCGTATCAGAAGCATGGGAACAACCATGGCACTTTTGTCTTTCAGCGAAAAGGCGATCTATGCCTGCAACCTTGGGGATAGCCGTATCTACCGTCATTTTCAGGGGAAGTTCCAGCAGATTTCCACGGACCATGTGATCGGCGGAAAAATGCTGGGAAAAGCTCCGCTGACGCAGTATCTGGGCTTCCAGGAAGAAAACATGGCACTGGAGCTTCTATCGTGGAGATCGGTTATCAGCCGGGAAGCTCGTATCTGATCTGTTCAGATGGAGTGACAGACATGCTTTCTGATGAGGAGCTTCAGAAGATCCTTGACGGGACAGAAACCGCAGAAGAAAAAGTAGGTAAGATCCTGGAACAGGCATTGGAAAGAGGCGGCAGAGATAATGTGACACTGGTCCTTGCACAGATCAGCGGCTATGAAGAAAAAAATATTCTCAAACGCTGGGCAGAGCGCCACAGTACCGGACGGTAATAAACCCGGGGAGTAAGAAAAGGGATAAGGAGAAAATTTGCGATGAGAAATCGAATGCAGGATCTTGATTTTGAACAGACAGTTGCCTTCGATTCAGTGAAGGACTTTGAATTTACAAGAAAGGCGGCACAGAAGTTCCGCCAGGTTGTCAGTCTGGATTCCTTTGAGGATGAGGATGCAGATGTTATTTTTCATTATCTTTACAAGGAGATGGAACTGGTTTCCTTTGGTGACTATCTGAAACGATATGTGTATGAGCGTGCAGAGCTTGAGGAGCCTTTTTCCCAGGTGCCGCAGGAAGTCTACAGAGAGATCGTTGTGGAATCCTTCAAGGAAACCTACACACCGAAATCCATGTCACCTACATCAGCCAAGCTGAGTTCTCTGGTGAATAACTGGCTGACTCAGGCATCTGTAAAGCGTGAAACAGTTTTTCTGCTGGGGTTCGGACTTCGGATGAGTACAGAGGATGTTTCAGATTTTCTGACCCGGGTGCTTCGTGAGCAGGATTTTGATTTTCATAATCCGGAAGAAGTGATCTACTGGTATTGTTACCGGAATCATCTTGGCTATTATAAAGCGGAGGAATATAAAGAAACCTACAAACAGATGACTCCGGTGGAAAAAAAGACCGGAGAGATCGTGTATGGCACAGGGCTTTGTCTGGACAGTGAAGAAAAGCTTCTGGAATATCTGGCTTTTCTGAAAGGAAGACATGATGATCCGAAATCAGAGAAGAGCCAGGCTTTTCAGGAATTTATGATCCTTCTGGAGCGGGCAAGGAAGATCATTGCAGCCATGTATCAGGAAGATGAGGAAGAAAACGGTGGCAAAAAGATCTGGAAGCCTGAGAATATCAGTGCTTCGGATCTGGAAAAGGTTATCTGCAGCGGGATCCCCATTAATAAAATGGGAAATCTCAAAAAGATGTCCGCATCCATTCTGGCAAAGCATTTCAGCCAGAAGCGCTTCAGCCGCCAGAGGATCAACAATATCCTGAACCATAAATTTCCGGTGGAGCGGTTTGATCTGATCACGCTGGAGTTTTTTGTAATCTCTCAGGAGATGGCAGAGGATGATCCGTATACGAGATACCGCCATTTCCTGGAGGAGATCCAGGAGATCCTGGCCCGCTGCGAAATGAGTGAGATCTACATAGTGAATCCATATGAGTGCTTTCTTCTGATGTGCCTGCTGACAGACTGTCCGCTGGCAGTATTTTCCGAGATTTGGGAAAAATCCTATGAAGAGGGAGAAGAAAAGAACTGAAAAAAGGATGATGCGTTTCGGTGACGCATCATTCCTTTTTTTGTGCGCGCCCGGCGGTCGCACTGTTCTAACGGGTTCGCAAGGTCCGAATCCGCCTGGTAGTGGGAAGGATATAGCCGAAGGCAAG
>ENA-OQAN01000152-OQAN01000152.1-human-gut-metagenome-genome-assembly--contig:-NODE-152-length-37508-cov-2.845991_pt1 | contig 37508 bp, 38 predicted proteins | sample MGYA00242735_ERZ504527 | MGnify/ENA primary metagenome ERZ504527 (study PRJEB26092, sample SAMD00036230) | human gut metagenome | host: Homo sapiens | study: EMG produced TPA metagenomics assembly of... | reverse complement strand
CTTGAACGATTTATTTGCGTGTTCGGGATTAGCCCAGACCCGCAAGTTATTGACAAACTTTTCAAAGAACTCATTTTATTTACTGCCAGAGCCGCTTAGGCTTGGCGAATTTTTGACGAACTATTGACAATGTGAGAAGGATTTTTTATCAGTTTACTTTTTTCAGTTGATAATTCAGGTTCGACTGACTTTTTTCCAGTTTATCATTCAGTAAGGTAAGAGTTTGGTCATTTTCTACCAGGAAATTAAAGGTCTGCTTGTGGCCGTTTGTTATAAGTTGCCATACGGTAGCATTTTCATTTCCGGCCATACCACGTAAAGTGAAGCGTTTCCCCTCATAAGTAAATGTCTTATCTTTTCCGTTTTCAGCTTCTTTGTAAGTCAAAGCCAACGAAAATGTTCCGTCTCCGCTATGCTTTTTACTTTTGATGGTTAACGAATAGAATATCCCGGGACCGGAGGCGGCAGGAAGCAATCCTTCGTAAGTAAGAGTTTGCATTGGACCTAGTTCATCTCTACTCTGAGTATAGATAAGTTTATTCCTTTGGCTGATAGTCCATACACCATCAATGAAGCGTATATTTTTGGTATCATCATCTTCGATATTCCAAGCATATTTGCCTGTAGGTAATGTACGTCTTTCCAAGATTTCCTTAGGCTGTTCGTCAGAAAAGAATAGCTCTGCTAATGTCGAATCGGGGCTGAAAACAATAAAGGCCGATCGTTCACTTTCATCAGCCGCATCGACTCGTATTCCCTTCTCAAAAAGACGGATACAATCTTTCTGTACTTCGCTCCACGTATATCCGGCTGAAGCAAGACAACCATGCTCATCTCGGTCGTTTCCTACTGCTTGTGGGATATTCTTTAAAGAGTCACTATTGTTATCTGTTTCTTGCTTTTTTTGAGTATTGCAAGCAGCCAGCAATATAGCTAGACATATTGTAATTGTTGGTTTCATATTTTTTCTATTAATCATTAAAACTTTGTTCTTATATATAATTTATTCCCGGCGTTGTACGATGCGTGAACCAGCTGGTACACTTTCCGTTACCCAAATGTTACCACCAATTGTTGCACCTTTACCAATGGTGATACGTCCTAAAATAGTTGCATTAGAATATACGATGACGTCATCTTCCAGAATGGGGTGGCGGGCAATACCCTTTATCGGGTTTCCGTTTTCATCGAGTGGGAAACTCTTGGCTCCCAATGTAACTCCTTGGTAGAGCTTTACATTATTACCAATGATACACGTGGCACCGATTACTACACCTGTACCGTGGTCGATAGTAAAATGATGCCCGATCTGTGCTCCGGGATGAATATCAATTCCGGTTTCCGAGTGAGCCATTTCGGTAATGATGCGGGGAATAAGCGGAACATTCAGCATATACAGTTCGTGTGCAATGCGATAATTGGTAATTGCACGGATAATAGGATAACAACAGATGATTTCTCCAAAACAGGTAGCTGCTGGATCTCCGTAATATGCTGCTTCTACATCGGTAGCAAGAATACGTCGTATTTCAGGGAGTCTGCTGATAAAACGTGCTGCTATGGATGCAGCTGTATCTCGGTCAGGAGTTTTCTTGATTACATTATCCGAAGGAGTATTCTCTAGTCCGAAACATAATCCTGCCTGTATTTGCTCTGTCAGCAAGCCAAAAAGTTCTTCTACATTTACTCCGATGTGGTAGTTGATAGTTCTTCGGTGGACGGTAGAGTTTCCGAAATAGCCAGGGAAAAGAATTTCTCGGGAGAGTTCTACAATTCGGCGCAGTGATTTCCCTGATGGAAGCGGATCGCCATCTTTATATTGATGAAACAAACCTTCGTACGAATGCTTGTCAGAAAGTTCGCTTACAGCTTGTGTCAGTGTATGTGTGTAATCGGATAGACTCATAGCTTTCTGTATTTGGTTGAAAAACAAAATTAGTCATTTTCATTAAGTCAATGAGGGAGAAGGTATGTTTTCGTCTTTATTTATGGATTATAATTGTATTTTTGCAAAAAAATACAGATAATATGGTAGTCAATAAGAAGAATCCATTTGCTTGGAAAGCAAAGCAGACGGGGAAAAAGAAATCCAGCGGTAAGCGAGTAGGAAAATCAAAACCCGAAAAAGCAAATAATCAGTTGAACAGGAGGGTCAAGTGATAATCTTGTTATAATGACGAACAAATAATGCCTCCACCCAATACGACGTCATCGCGATAAAAAGCAGCGGCTTGTCCGGCTGCGATGGAAGTCAATGGCTCGTGTAGTTTGATATGCAGTTGTCCGTCGGGGGTAGGGATAACGGTACAACGGTTGGCCTGCTTGCGATAACGGATTTTTACGATGATTTCATCAGTTGTTTCAAATAAGGCAGAAGGATTCGTTACATGCCAGTCGGTGAGATACATTTCTGTTTGTCCCAGTGAGCAGAGCTGGTCACTGAGAATAATACTGTTGGTCTGAGGGATAATCTGTTTTACAAACAATGCTTTATTCAGATAGATTCCTAACCCCCTGCGTTGTCCGATGGTATAGAAAGGGTAGCCTTCGTGCTTTCCTAAGCAATTACCGGATTCATCATAAAAATTACCGGGCATGATAAGCTCTTTTTTTACATGCTCTTTTAAAAAACTGCGGTAGTCCATAGGGCAAAAGCATACTCCCAGACTGTCGCGCTTGTGAGCAGCTTTCAGGAAACCACGTTCGGCCGCAATTTCGCGTACCTATTTTGGTCAGTTTTCCCATGGGCAATAGCATACGTTGCAGTATGTCTTGAGGCAATCCCCACAAGAAAAATGACTGGTCTTTATCTACATCTGTTCCGGTTGTGATATGCCAATATCCGTCAATATTCCGTTTTTGTACATAATGTCCAGTAGCAAAATGATAGATGCCTTTTTCATCGGCTAGTTTCTTCAGTAACGGCCATTTCAGATAATTGTTGCAAAGGGTACAGGGAACAGGAGTACGTCCTGTCATATATTCATTGATGAAATAGGAAATGATTCGTTCGCGGAACTCATTGCGTGCGTCATAGGTTATATGAGAAATATGCAGACGTTCACATAATTCGCGTGCATCATCCAGGTATTCGGTATTGTTGTCTTTTTCATAGAAACGAAAAGTCACACCGGTTACTTCGTAGCCGGCATCTTGCAGGAGCAGGGCAGCTACTGAGCTATCTGTTCCTCCGCTCATACCTAACAGGACTTTGTTGTTTTCTTGCATATATTTTACGTATGGGCATAAAAAAAGGAGTACCGCTGTACTCCAACCTTTGTTAACCTTAAATCTAATACTATGAAAAACACAGTGCAAAGGTACGGACTTTCAGGATATCTGCAAATATTTGGACCGAAAAACTATGTTTTATAACATGATTTAAGAAATTGTCCACCTCTTCTATGTTTGTTAACTAAATTTCTTGCCTTAGTTTTTGACGAATATATATAGCTTTCCGTATTTGGTAAGGCATATAGGAAGCCTGTTTGTGAAAAAAAATATCCTCTGTTTCCTTATTATTTCTTTTTTCCGTACTTTTGTGACTTAACTAAAAGAGATTATTTATGGAAAATAAGCTGACTATTTATAATACGCTTACCCGTCGTAAGGAACTTTTTGTTCCGTTGCATGCTCCTCATGTGGGTATGTATGTGTGCGGGCCTACTGTTTACGGTGATGCTCATTTGGGACACGCTCGTCCGGCTATTACATTCGATATTCTTTTCCGTTACCTGACACATCTGGGTTACAAGGTACGTTATGTCCGTAATATTACTGATGTTGGACATTTGGAACATGATGCAGACGATGGTGAAGATAAGATTGCAAAGAAGGCACGTCTGGAGCAGTTAGAGCCGATGGAAGTTGTTCAGTATTATCTGAACCGCTATCATAAGGCTATGGAAGCTTTAAATGTACTTCCTCCAAGCATTGAACCACATGCTTCAGGACATATCATCGAACAGATTCAGTTGGTAGAGGAGATTCTGAAGAATGGATACGCTTACGAAAGCCAGGGGTCTGTTTATTTTGATGTGGCAAAATATAACAAAGACCATCACTATGGAAAGCTTTCGGACGTAATCTGGACGATGTTATCAATACTACCCGTGAACTTGACGGACAGCAGGAAAAACATAACCCTGCCGATTTCGCCCTCTGGAAATGTGCCCAGCCGGAACATATCATGCGCTGGCCGTCACCGTGGAGTAATGGCTTCCCGGGATGGCACTGTGAATGTACTGCTATGGGACGCAAGTATTTAGGAGAAAACTTCGATATTCACGGAGGAGGCATGGATTTGATTTTCCCGCATCATGAGTGTGAGATTGCTCAAAGTGTAGCTTCTCAAGGACATGATATGGTACGTTACTGGATGCATAATAATATGATTACCATTAACGGTCAGAAGATGGGTAAGTCGCTTGGTAACTTTATTACGCTTGATGAATTCTTCACTGGTTCGAACAAGCTTCTTACTCAGGCTTATTCAGCAATGACAATTCGTTTCTTTATTCTTCAGGCACATTATCGTAGTACAGTTGATTTCAGTAATGAGGCTCTTCAGGCCGCAGAAAAAGGACTCGAACGTATGATGGAGGGTGTGAAGAACTTGGAACGTATTACTCCTTCGAAGACTACTTCGGGCATTGAACCGGCTGGATTGCGTGAGAAATGTTACGAAGCGATGAACGATGACTTGAATACACTGATTGTTATTTCTCATCTGTTCGACGCTATCCGTATGATTAATACTGTAATCGATAAGAAAGCAACTATCAGTGCCGACGACCTTGAAGAGTTGAAGAGTGTATTCCATACCTTTGTGTTCGATATTTTGGGATTGAAGCTGAGGCTGAAAACAATGCGGCGCGTGAAGAAGCTTTTGGCAAGGTGGTAGACATGCTTCTCGAACAGCGTATGCAGGCAAAAGCTAATAAAGATTGGGCTACCAGCGACAAGATTCGTGATACACTGGCTGCATTAGGCTTTGAAGTAAAAGATACAAAAGACGGATTTACCTGGAAATTGAACAAGTAAACCTGTATTTTTGAGTAATAGAATAAACGCGGATTTGTGCAGACTTTTATCTGCATGAATCCGCGTTGGCTTTTACAATACTGTAATGTTATAAATGAGTACCTATGGTAGGCTTGGGTAAGACTGTGAAAACGTAATTCTTTTAAAGAATAAAGTGAAGAGTAAATGCATGAATAATTTCTTTGAAACCTGTGTTGGATAAGGTTTTAAAGTATGCTTAGCATTATTCTGAGATCATATTTATAAAGTATAAGAAAAAGAACAGCATCTTTTAGGAAATTCTTCTCGATCTTTTTTGAAAATTTGTACAGAATTTCTTAGGCTTTTCAGCATCTTTTTTTTAAAAAGAAAGCTCGCCCTAAACAATGTCATCTATTTTTAAGATAACCTTGCTTAGGGCGAGTTAATATAATCTTGTGTCTGATATTTATTTTACAATGGAAGTCAATGGATGCCTATTTCCTTTTATATCGGTGAGGAATGCCTTGGCTGAACCAAAGTTCAGATACATATCCAGTCGGACTGGCAGATGGTTACGGTCGTCGGTTACATAAAAGGTGATAACCTCTTTTTCTTTGTTGTTTACATATTCTACCAGTGAGAAAACCAGACAACGATAAGTAACTCCTTGTTCAGAGGTGAAGTTTTCTTTTCCTCTATAAATCAAAGTCTGTTTTTCTATGGCGCGACCTGTTGCCATAGAGAATAGTATTTTTACTCCCGGTTTGTAATCCGAAGGATCGTATGAACGAGCTTGCAGCAAGATACTCAGCATGTCGTAAACACACACAGGCATTTCATCATGCTTTTTATCTGTCTTACCATATAAGGTACGTTGCTGGTCGACAATGCATTTTCCATTGCGGTAGCTGAAGTTCACTTCGTCTACAGTATAGCGTTTTCCTTCTTCTGCTCCTTTACGGAAATATAAAGGCTCCAACTGTTGTGTAGTAATACATGTTAATGTATCACGCATCTTGAAGAAAAAGTCTATTTTTTTATTTGTGTACGACTGCAAGTCTGTTTTCAGGCAAGGCTGACCTTTGTGTGTCGTTTCATTGACAGTCATTTTAGCCCAACCTGCATTTATCCAGATAAATTTCCAGTTGAATTTCAGTTCGTAACTTAGTGTTTCTCCCGGTTTTATTGCATCGTTTTCAGCGCCGCATTGTGCTTTAGCTGCCGTACCTCCTATCAGGAGGCACAGGCATAAAAAAGATTTTCTTTATCATGACCTTCCTAGATTTCTGGCTCGTTCCTTATTCCTGTCTTTTATCTTCTTGGTTTCGTCAGGTTTCTGTTTCTTTATTTCATCCAGTTTCTGCTTGTCGAGTGGGGTAGCATGTAGGTTCCATGTTTCCTCAAACTCAAAGTTAGCTTTCATTTCCCATACTTTGGGGAAGTAGAAAACTTCTTCTGCCTGACGTTTGTCTTCATAAAGTCCTGTATCCCACTTTCCGTTATTATTATTATCGTTAATCAGTCGGATATAGTATTTCGTACTTGGTTGCAGGAAGTAAAAGTCACATGTTTTTTTATCTGTAACTGGTTGCTGGCGTACTACGGCATCACTGCTGTTCAACAGTTGTACGATAGCGTGTGGTCCTGCACCTACGATGTTCAGGTAAAGCGTTCCGTAATCTTCAAGCGTCTTAACCTTTAGTGTGTTCTCTATTTTATCAGAAGACAGACCGTAAATACCTTTAAAACAAAGAGAATCAATAGTTAGCTTGTATTCTACTCCCGGCTGCCAGTTTGCCAGTATCTGATAACGCCGTGGAGCTACACTGTCTGCTTGAAAAATGAAAGGTATATCCTGCCATACAGAGTCTACCATTGTACTCATGTGTATGGCCGATGTATCTATACTGGCCAGAGGCTCTTCAAAGCTCAGTACAATGTTTCGGTTTAGGTCGAGCGCTGAAGGTGCATCTGTATTGACAGTCAGAAATTGAGTTTCTACGGTTAGCGTATCTCCTTTCTTTTCACGTCTTTTACGCTCTTTTTCTTTTTTCTTATTCTCTTCCTCCAATAAAGCGAGTCGTCTAGCTTTTGGTATTTTGTTTATCATACGTAACGTATCAGTCTTGGGAACCAGTTTTCCAAGAGTATCTGTTGCGAGATAATCCAGCTGCAAAGTCAGGGTATCACGTTCGCACAGAGCGGTATCCTTTATCCAGTAAAGAATGCTATCGTTGCGCGGATTGGCTTCGACAATCAATTCTTTTTCATCGAAGTCTAACCCTTTTAAAGTGGGTAGTGTATCCGATTTAGCACTGAAATAGAGTGAGAACTGCGTTGTTTTGGGGCGCTCACTCTTCATTAGGTACTGGAGACTGCTTTCTTCCTTGAATGCCTGTAATATGATATTGTCTGGCAAAAAGCGAGTATAGTTGACTTGTTTTATTGTATCAATTTTTGTTGTATCTTTCTCATTCCATAATGTATCCTGGCGGACAGCACCTTCCATGCTGGGTACAATGACGGAGTCCTGAAAAGCAATTACTTCTGTTTTTGAATCGAACAGATAGTTCTGGTTTCCATCCATCAAAGCATAAATTCGATAACTGCCTGGAGCAATACCACGGATAGTGAACTGTCCGCGACTGTCAGTACGTGAGATACGATCGAATGGGAGTGTGGTGAAGGCCGAATCATTCAGGTTTTTATGCAATCCTACCTGAATTCCTTTTATAGGTTCCAGATTTTCGGCATTTAATACAGTACCCGATACTTGCATGGTATCAATTCTATCTCCGGTAGAAAAAGCATATGAGAATTGTCCCAAGGGGTTTCCTTCATTATTGTCTACAATAGCATCGCCGAAGTCGATTGTGTAGGTAGTATTTTCTTGTAAAGTATCGAAAAACTCTACAAGTACACGCTTTCCGCTAGTTTTCACTTCGGGGCTTTCTTTTTGCGGTGGAGAAATGATTACCTTCTCAGAAGCGTTTTCAAGTTTGATAAATTCATCAAATTCGATTGAAATCTTCTTACGAGTATTATTGGTTGCATTTGGCTCAGGTATAGCACGTATAAATTTAGGGGGATCTTCATCATAAGGTCCTCCATCAGGTGATCCGGTACTTGCACATGCATAGAATCCGATGATTACCAGTAATATGGCTATGTATTTAGGTATGGGCTTCATATATTAAGTTTTAGCATTTCTTCGATGTAGTCACGGTTGTTGCTCAAACGCGGTACTTTATGTTGTCCGCCCAGTTTCCCTTTTTGCTTTAACCAGTCGTGGAACAGATTAGGGCGTGCTACGATAATTTCCAGTTCCTGCAACGTAATATCTTTATGACGCTTGGCTTCATAATCAGAATTGATATCCTGCAATGCTTTATCAAGTGTATGTCTGAAGTTTTCCAGAGAGTCGGGCATAGTACTGAATTCTATCAGCCATTGATGTCGGCATTTTGCATTAGCATCCATAAATACCGGTGCAGCTGAGTATTCTAGTACTTGAGCACCTGTTGCGGCGCAGGCACGTGCCAGGCCTTTTTCTGCATTATCTACCATCAACTCTTCGCCGAAGGCGTTGATAAAATGCTTTGTACGGCCGGAAATTACAAATTTATACGGTGATTTTTGCGTAAACTTGACCGTATCTCCAATAATGTATCTCCATAGTCCGCAGGAGGTGCTGATTACCATTGCATAATTCTTGCCGATTTCTACATCTGCCAGTGGTATGATGGCTGGAGCCGGATTGTCTATTTCCTCCAATGGAATGAATTCATAAAAGACGTCGTAATCCAACATCAGCAACATGGCTGGGTCGTTCAGATCACTTTGCAGTCCGAAGAAACCTTCACTTGCATTGTATGTTTCCATATAATGCATTTTATCGCTTGTAATCAGCTGCTTGTATTGTTCTCGATATGGTGTGAAACATACTCCTCCGTGGAAAAAGACTTCCAGGTTAGGCCAGATTTCGTTCAGGTGCTTGGCACCGGTTTTTTCCAAGATACGTTTAATTACGGCAAGCATCCACGACGGAACTCCTGAAAGATTGGTTACGTTTTCGTGAATAGTTGTTTCAGCTATCCGTTCTACTTTTTCTTCAAATTCGCTTAACAATGCTATGTCTTTGCTCGGTACGCGGATGAAGTTTACTAATGGATTAATATTTTGTATCAGAATAGCCGATAAATCACCTACCAGACTATCTTTCAGATTGTAATTAGGCTGTGGCTTCCTCCTAAAATCAGTCCTTTGCCCGAAAAGAAATTACTTTGAGGGTTTGATCGCAGATAAAGGCTACAGCGTCTGTTCCTCCTTATAGTGAATATGGCGTAATCCGTCTTTGCTGACAGGGATGAATTTACTTTTATCGTTGGTTGTTCCCGATGATTTAGCATACCATACTACCTGTCCGGGCCATAAAATGTTTTTCTCTCCATGTCGCATACGGTCTACATAACCTTTTACATCATCATATTGTTGTATAGGTACACGCTGAAAATCAGTGTATGTACGTATGTTGGCATAATTATATTTCTTTCCCCATTCCGTAGCGGCGGCGGTTTGTATAAGTTTTCGGAACACATGTTCCTGGATAGTTTCTGCTTCCTTCGCGTACCGGTCTATTTCCTTTTGTCGCGAAACAAATAGCTTTCCGATTAACTTTGTTGAAACCATTTATTTATATTTTTCTTTTTCTTATCTATATCTTTATCTGCAAAGTTAGGCTATTTCTCTTTCAAATAGAGATTTTTCCTTTCAGAAATCACAAATCTACACTTTTTTCTTATAACTTTACCACAAGTAGTGAAAATTTAAAGGTTATGAGAATAGGAATCTTAACATCGGGAGGCGACTGCCTGGTATAAATGCAACTATCAGAGGAGTTTGCAAAACGGCAATCAGCATTATGGGATGGAAGTTTACGGAATACGCAGTGGATTTCGTGGTTTGCTGGATAACGATATTATTCCATTGGATGAGAACTCTCTGACTGGACTGCTGAGCATGGGCGGAACCATATTGGAACATCGCGTGAGAAGCCTTTTAAGAATAGAGCAAATGTACCTGTTTCGGAAGATAAGCCAGCCATGATGTTGAAAACAATTCGTGAGCGCAAGCTGGATTGTGTTGTGTGTATTGGTGGAAACGGTACACAAAAGACTGCAGCCAAATTGGCTGCAACTGGAGTAAATGTCGTGACTGTACCTAAAACGATTGATAATGATGTGTGGGGGACCGATATCTCTTTTGGCTTTGATTCTGCTGTAAGCATTGCTACTGAAGCAATAGACCGATTACATTCCACTGCTAGTGCACATCAGCGTGTGATGGTTATCGAAGTCATGGGACACAAAGCGGGATGGATAGCACTTTACTCAGGTATGGCAGGTGGAGGAGATATTATTCTGTTGCCGGAGATTCCTTTCGATATACATCGTATCGGTGATACTATTATTAGCCGCCTGAAGAAGGGTAAGCCTTATTCCATCGTAGTAGTTGCAGAAGGTATTCCTACACTGGGAGGCAAGAAAGCTGCACAGTATATTGCAGAGGAAATAGAATATGAAACAGGCTTTGAAACCCGTGAAACGGTGTTGGGATATATACAGCGTGGGGGAGGCCCTACAGCTTTCGACCGTAATTTAGCTACTCGTATGGGAGGACATGCTACAGAGCTGATTGCAAGTGGACAATTTGGTCGAATGGTTTCTTTGAGAGGTTCAGAAATAACTTCTGTACCTTTAGGTGAGGTAGCTGGAAAATTGAAATTAGTAACAGAGGAACACGATTTGGTTATTCAAGGACGAAGAATGGGAATCTGTTTTGGATAAGGAGTAAATGGCTTATATATTTTCTCCGTAATAATGGTGGAGATGTCATTTGTGTTATAAATTTCCCTTATTTAGGATACAGATATTTTTAATAAATGAATTTGTCCCACAAGAAATAATGGAAAGTATGAAGGAAATAATTCATAATAAGAAATGGGGTAAGTTTAATTGTTTTGGGATATATGCTTGGTTAATATTGGGAATCACTTCTTGTTATCATAAAGTGCAAGAAGAGAAGAATTCTGTTAATAAAGAAATAGTACAACAGCAAGAAAAGATAAGATCATTTTTCCCTTTTCCTGAAATACCTGCAATGCTTACACAGCCAGAAGAGCGTAAAGCTTATCTGATAGCGCATTATTGGGATAATTTTAATTTTGCAGATACGGCGTTAGTAAATAATCGGAATATAACAGAACAGGGTATAGTTGATTTTTTAGCTATATTGGCAGATGGGACATTAGCTGAGAGGCAGCAAGTAGAATGTATAGATAACTTTTGTGGTGGTTTAGAACAGCAGGCTTATGCACAAAAAATATTTCTACAGATGATGGAAGATTATTTGTATAATCCAAACTCTCCTTATTATAATGAAGGTCTATATGTTCTGTTTTTGAAACGTATGTTAGAAAGTAAATATGTAGATGACTTAAAAAAGAGTTCGTTACTATTTACTCTACAGTTGATAAATCAGAATTTTCCTGGTCAGAGGGCTATGAATTTTATATATTATCTTCCGGATGGCAGTAGGCATACATTGTATCAGACAAGGGTTAATAAGAATCGGCTTTTATTAGTTTTTTATGATCCAGAATGTCCAAGTTGCCATGATGTCATGATGGAAATGCTACATGATAAATTGCTTCAGCAAGAGGTTGATGCTGGAAATCTTACTGTTCTAGCTATATATACAGAAGGAAATTTAGATGTATGGAAGACAACTATAAGTGAATTGCCCAAGGAGTGGATTGTTGGAACTGACCGTGAAGAAATTAAGCAACGTTGCTTGTATGATTTAAAAGCAATGCCATCACTTTACCTACTTGATGGAGATAAAAAAGTAATTCTTAAAGACGTTTCTTATAGAAAAATATGTAGTGAAATATTATACTGAAAAACAAACGAGTCAGAAGTTGGAAAGTCCATTAGACTACAACTTCTGACTCGTTTGTTTTTATTTGCTTTCACGGAAAGCAACTTCCTCAGCCTCTGCAATAATACGTTCAGTATCTACGAAGTGCTCTTCTGGAATTTCCTCTTCCCGAACGCTAATACTTTCTTCGACTGCTATAGCTTCTTCGTGTATAGCTGTTGTATTTTCCGATTCGGCAGTTTCTGCTGCTTTTTCTCTTTCTGCTTTAGCTGCAAAAATGGCGTCAATAAATTGTGGGTCGCCTTTTATTTTAGTCAGCGTTGCATGTGCAGCTTCTTGCTGGGATTCTTTTTTAGAATATCCTTTGCCTGTACCTGCCGGAATATTTTCTACGGTAATTTGCGTTTCAAAAATCGGATTCTGATCGCTGTCGAGTGATTGTTCTATCAGGTTAAACTCTACACAGAACTTGTTCTTCTGACTCCATTCTATCAGTTTCGACTTGAAGTTGACTTCCTTGCGTGATATTTTTTCTAAGTTCAGGTATTGGTTGATGATACGTTCTTCCATGAACTTCTTGCATGCACGATATCCACGGTCCAGATAAATAGCTCCGATAAGTGCTTCGAAAGCGTTTCCACACATATAACTGTTATGTGAAGACTGGCGTGTAGTGTATTTTATCAGTTTATCCAGTCCTATTTCTACGGCTACACGGTTCAAGGTTTCGCGTTGTACGATCTTGGAACGTGTATTCGTAAGGAAACCTTCTCGTTTACCTTCGAATTTTTTATATACGATATCGGCAACTATGGCATCCAGAATGGCATCACCCAGAAATTCAAGTCGTTCGTTGTTCAGTAATCGTCCTTTACCGGCTTTTATTGAAGACGATTTATGCAACAAGGCCTGTTGGTAGATTTCTATATTTCTCGGATAAAATCCGAGCATTTTGTAAAAACAAAGATAAGGCTCCTTATCCTTGCGGAAAAGAAGTCTTATCTTATCAGTTATATTGCTAAACACAGTTTATTCAGTGTATTTTTTTACGATTACACATGCATTGTGTCCACCAAAACCGAATGTGTTGCTCAATGCAGCACGAACAGTACGATGTTGTGCCTTATTGAATGTGAAGTTCAGGTTATAGTCGATTTGTTCGTCGTTATCACCTTCTTCGTGGTTGATTGTTGGAGGAACAATGTCATTTTTCACAGACAGTACGCTGGCAATAGCTTCTACAGCTCCGGCAGCTCCCAGTAAGTGACCTGTCATTGATTTAGTAGAACTGATATTCAGCTTATAAGCATGCTCTCCGAACAGAGCCTGAATAGCTTTTACTTCTGAAATATCTCCTACTGGTGTAGAAGTACCGTGTACGTTGATATAGTCGATATCTTCCGGTTGCATACCTGCATCTTCCAGAGCGTTTGTCATAACCAGTTTCGCACCCAGACCTTCCGGATGAGAGGCTGTTATATGATAAGCGTCGGCAGAAGCACCTGTTCCGGCCAGTTCGGCATAAATCTTCGCGCCACGTGCTTTAGCGTGCTCCAGTTCTTCCAGAATCAGACATCCGGCTCCTTCTCCCATTACGAAACCGTCGCGGCTTGCGCTGAACGGACGTGAAGCATGAGTCGGGTCGTCATTACGTGTAGACAATGCATTCATAGAGTTAAAACCTCCTACTCCAGCCGGATAGATTGTTGCTTCAGCACCTCCTGCAACGATCATGTTAGCTTTACCCAAACGAATCAGGTTGAAAGCTTCACCGATAGCATTTGATGATGATGCACACGCAGAAGTAGTAGTGAAGTTAGGTCCATGGAAGCCATAAATCATAGAAATATGACCAGATGCTATGTCTGCAATCATTTTCGGGATGAAGAACGGACTGAAGCGCGGACCGATAGTATCTTTAGTCTGTGCATAATTCAGAACTTCTTCTTCGAAAGTATGAAGTCCTCCGATACCTACTCCGAAAATAACTCCGATTTTATTCAAATCTTCTTTTTCGACATCAATTCCGGAATCAGCTACAGCTTCCTTTGCAGCAGTGATGGCATATTGTGTATATAAGTCCATCTTACGAGCTTCCTTGCGATCGATAAAATCGTTCACATTGAAGTTCTTTACTTCGCAAGCAAACTGAGTCTTGAACTTAGATGCATCGAAATGAGTAATAGGTCCTGCTCCGCTTACTCCATTGATAAGGTTGTTCCAGAAATCAGGAACAGTATTACCTATCGGTGTGAGCGCACCAAGACCTGTTACCACTACTCTCTTTAATTCCATAAAAGTAGAATTAAATTATTTTGCGTTAGCTTCGATGTAAGAGATAGCGTCGCCTACAGTCTGGATCTTTTCTGCCTGATCGTCAGGAATAGAGATACCGAATTCTTTTTCGAATTCCATGATTAATTCTACTGTATCCAAAGAGTCAGCACCCAGGTCGTTAGTGAAGCTAGCTGCTGGAGTAACTTCTGATTCTTCTACGCCCAATTTATCAACGATAATTTTCTGTACTTTTGATGCGATTTCAGACATAATTTTCTTGTTTTAAATTTATAAATAGAATAATTTTAATTATTTTTCGGTGCAAAGGAATAAATATTTCTCGTTCTATACAAATATTCAGCCAAATAAATGCAATTTCTTTGCACAATTTTATATATTATGTGCACAAAAAAGGTGAATCAATGAAAAAAAATTGCCATTTTAGCTTCGGGTGAAGGAACAAATGCCGAACGCATTATCCGTTATTTCAGTGGTCATGCTACGGTGGAAGTAGCAGTTGTGATAGCCTCACGTCCTACCGCCCGTGTTGTTGAGCGTGCTCATATCCTGAATGTTCCATGCGAGATCATAATTCCACAGGATTTTGCTGCGGGTAAGGGACTTGAGGTTTTGAAAAGCTTCAAAGTCGATTTTGTCGTACTGGCAGGTTTTTTGTCGCGTATTCCAGAAGATATATTGCATGATTATGCACATAAAATAGTAAATATACACCCTTCGTTACTTCCTAAATTTGGAGGAAAAGGAATGTATGGTATGCACGTTCATGAAGCAGTTCTGGCGTCGGGTGAACATGAAAGTGGTATTACTATTCAGTATATTAATGAACATTACGATCAGGGAGATATTATTTTTCAGGCGAAATGTCCCGTTTTATCCGATGATACCGTCGAAACCCTTGCTCAGCGCGTGCATGCACTGGAATACACATACTATCCACAAGTGATGGAACGTTTGCTTTCATTCCCGTCGTAAATGGTATTCGCTACGCAACTGTTCGAATGTTCCCGGGTGTGCACGCAAGACTTCACAGTCCAGGTGCGGATTGTACATCTGTAACTGGCGGACGTTTTCGTTGCTGTCGTAAGGTACATGCGGTTGTTCGGGAGGAACAATAGAGAATTTCATTTCTTTTCCGAAGAAACGACAAAATGATTCCAGTACCATTCGGGTAGCATTTGCTTTTCCGTCGGCAGAATATCCGGCAATGTGTGGAGTGCCGATAAATACTTTATCTAACAGCTCAAGGTTAATATTCGGTTCATTTTCCCACACATCGATTATAGCTCCAGATATTTTCCCGGTAGCTAAAGCATTCAGAATCGCCTCAGTTTCTATAACTTCTCCGCGTGACGTATTAATTATGTACGGTTTCTTTTCCAGCTGGTTGAAAAAAGATTCATTTGCCAAGTGATAAGTCTGATATTTTCCACTTCTTTCCAGTGGCGTATGAAAAGTTATGATATCACATTCGCATGCCAGTGTGCGCAAGTCGACAAAACCTTTTTCTCCATGATCGGCCCGAGGAGGGTCATTCAGGAGCACACGCATTCCTAAACGCTCTGCCAGTTGCAGGATGCGGCTGCCTACATGTCCTACTCCGACAATGCCTAGACAAGCATCTTTCAGTGTGATGCTCTTTTCCTGCTCTAACAGTAATAATGATGAATGCAGATACTGTTCAACAGCACCGGCGTTACATCCCGGACAGTTGCTCCATGTAATACCTGCTTCGTGACAATAAACTGTGTCGATATGATCGAATCCGATGGTGGCCGTTCCAATAAACTTTACCTTACTGCCTGCCAGCAAGGTACGGTCGCAGCGAGTACGTGTACGGGTAATCAGTGCATCAGCATCTTTTACGACTTCCGGAGTAATTTCTTTTCCCGGCAAATAAACCACTTCATCGGCGAGCGCTTCGATAGCTTCCTTTATATAAGGTATTTTATTGTCAACGATAACTTTCATACTTGCTTTTTCTAAAGTCGTGCAAAGGTAGTATTTTTTACATTTATAATTGGATGAAATGAAATCTTTGTGTAGATTTGAAAAATGTTGGTATTTTGTCTACCTAGTGTTGGTAATTTATCTACCTTTGTACTTTAATAATGATGTTCATATGAAATGTTTGCATATCATAACTCCAGTAAAAGATTCGATAGATTTTACTCTCGAAACAGTGCGTGCCATTTTAGCTTCCGACATTAAAGTTCCTTTTACTTATACAGTGTACAATGACTTCAGTACAGAAGAGAACACCAAACGTCTGGAGGAAGCTTCCAAAGAATTGAATTTTCGTCTGGTCAATTTATCCGACATTACAACTCATCCTTCTCCAAACTATCTGCTGGTACTTCAACGCTCTCAGCAAGAGGCTATTGCCGACGATGCAGGTCTGCTTATTGTAGAGTCGGATGTTGTCGTAAAGAAGAACACCTTACAGGAATTGTACGACGGAGCAGCAGCACGTAGAGGATGTGCCATTGCGGCAGCTGTAACTGTAGACGAGAATGGAGTTATCAACTATCCATATTTGCATGCCAAAGGTAATGAAGGCAAGGTATATCCGGAAAAGAAACATTGCAGTTTCTGTTGCTCACTGCTTACCCCGGAGTTTCTCCGTGCTTTCGATTTCCGTCAGCTCGACCCGACAAAAAACTGGTTTGATGTAACCATTTCACACGAAGCCCTGAAACAAGGTTTTCAGAACTATCTGTTTACCACTCTTCCTGTTTGGCATCGTCCGCATGGAAGCCGTCCGTGGAAACAACTGAAATATAAGAATCCCTTGAAATACTATTGGTTGAAATATACGAAAGGACTCGATAAAATTTAATGATTGCAGATATGGATAAAGCTCCTTTGGTTTCGGTGGTAGTGCCTGTATATAATATGGAGGCTTTTCTGCCGGAAACACTCGACTCTATACTGGCTTCCGTTTATCCAAACTTTGAAGTGGTGGTGGTAGACGATGGCTCGAAAGATGCCTCGTACCGTATTGCATGCAGCTATGCCGAGAAAGACAAACGTGTACGTGCCTATACACAACCTAACGGGGGAGCTTGTGCAGCCCGAAATCAGGCTGTCCGGTTGGCGAAAGGGGAGTTTATACTGCCTTTTGATGCCGACGACAAGATGAGTGAAACCTTTGTGTCTGATGCAGTACATGTGATATTGTCTGACATGAAAATAAAAGCTGTATGTCCTCGTGCTGAATATTTCGGTAACCGTAAAGGTGAATGGAAATTACCTCCTTTTTCGCGTAAGTTGCTGGCCCGGAAGAATATGATACCTATTTGTGCTTTGTATCGGAAATCAGATTGGGAACGGGTAGGCGGCTATGATGAGCATATTGTTGCAAGAGAGGATTGGACCTTTTGGATTGCTATGTTAAAAGATGGTGGAAAGGTTGTAACCTTGTCTCGGGTGTCAGTGTATTATCGGGTGCGAACTGGTTCTAAACGTGTGTCCGATCGTAGTTTAAAGAGAAAATTGATAGACGCTTTAAATGCGCGTCATCCGGAGTTTTTTGAACGTGAGTTAGGAGGACCGCTTCACTATTGCCGTTCGTGGTCGGTACTGCTGAACCGTATCTATCGTTTGTTTCATCCACGGAAAGTATATGTGGCATCTGATTTCCGTACATTGACCGATTATGTAAAAGCTCTGCCCGCTCTGTTTAAATACGATTGTGGAACTGTAATCTATAAAGGACGGAACGAACTGCGTGAAATGGACTGGCATGGTACGAAGTTGTCGTAAAATCATTCCGCGTTCCTAATCTGATCAATCGTATTGCATACGGTGTATTCCGTTCGTCGAAAGCGCAACGTTCGTTTGAGTATGCTGAAATGCTTCGTCGGGAAGGAATTGGAAGTCCTGCTCCTGTAGCTTATTATACTGAACGTAACGGTCTGCTTTTCACTCACAGCTACTATGTTTGCCTGAAATCGGAATGTCCGTACTCGTACGTAAACTTGATGCGAGGCGATTTCCCCGGTCAGGAAGAAATTTTGCGAGCCATTGCCCGCACGACGGCAGCACTCCACGAAAAAGGCTATCTGCATAAAGACTATTCACGCGGGAATATCCTGTTCCGGCGTACAGACAAAGGTGTAGAGGTAGAAATAATAGACCTGAACCGTATCCGTTTCCGCACGGTTGATATGGAAGAAGGTTGCCGTAACTTTGAACGCCTTCCGGGAACGCCGGAAATGTTTGCCATTCTTGCCGATGAATACGCCAAGGCAAGAGGTTTCGATGCCAACGAATGTTTGAAACTGATTTTGAAGTATAACAACGCCCACATATGAGACTAATAAAAATGACAGGTGGCTTAGGCAACCAGATGTTTATATATGCCTTCTATCTGAAGATGAAGAAACTTTTTCCTCATACAAAGATAGACTTATCGGATATGATGCATTACCATGTACATCACGGATATGAAATGAACCGGGTATTTGCTTTGCCCCATACCGAGTTTTGTATAAATCGTACACTTAAGAAACTTATGGAATTCTTACTGTGTAAGGTCGTTTATGAGCGAAAACAGAAAAACGGCTCCATGGAAGCTTTTGAGAAAAAATATGCTTGGCCGTTGATCTATTTCAAAGGATTTTATCAGTCGGAGCGTTTCTTTGCTGACATCGAAGATGATGTTAGAAAGACTTTCTGTTTTAATATGGAATTGATAAATATCCGGAGTCGTGAAATGATGAAAGTAATAGATGCCGATGAGCATGCTGTATCAATACACATTCGTCGCGGTGATTATTTACTTCCGAAATTCTGGCAAATGCCGGATGTGTCTGTCAGTTGCCCTATTATAAAAATGCCATAGCCGAATTGAAAAAGCATGACTCAACTCCTTCTTTTTATGTTTTTCTGATGATATAGAATGGGTGAAACAGAATTTATCTTTATCTAATGCCCATTACATAGATTGGAATCAAGGAAATGACAGTTGGCAGGATATGATGCTGATGAGTCATTGTCGAAACCATATTATCTGTAATAGTACTTTCAGTTGGTGGGGAGCATGGTTAAATCCGAGAAAGAATAAAACTGTTATTGTTCCTTCTCGCTGGTTTATGAAAGAAGAAACTCCTTATATTTATCCAGCAAGATGGATAAAAGTACCTATAAACTAAATTGCCATGAGTATCATTTTTTCGTTAATAAAGAAAGTAACCTATGCTTTGTGCGAAGTTTGTTCTGCTGGCGCCGGCCTTCTCATCCAATTCTTTATATGACATTGTTGGTGAAGAACGAGGAAGAATTACTGGAACAAAACCTGATATTCCATAAGCAGATGGGGGTAGATGGATTTATTGTAACTGATAATAACTCAACCGACCATACTCCAGACATTCTTCGTAAATATAAAGAATTGGGATGGATAAAAGAAATTATTCAGGAGCCGGCAACCGACTATCGCCAGAAAAAATGGGTGGATCGTATGGTTTGGTGTGCTAAAACTGTTTTTCATGCCGACTGGGTTATCAATGCCGATGCTGACGAGTTTTGGTATGCTCCTTCGGGTAATTTGAAAAGTGGACTGAAACATGTTTCTGATAATGTGATAAAGTGCGCCATACGGAATATGTATCCTGAGGAAGGTAAGTCGTTTCGTGAATGGAAATATGTTGTAGACCCTGTAACAGATACGGATAAGTATGATCTTTCCCCTTATTCACTTTTTGGCAGACAAATACCTAAGGTAATGCACCGTACCCGTGGATACATCCGGATTTCGATGGGAAATCATAAGGTAGCCATGTTCCCCAAGCGTTCCGGCAAAAGTGATATCCGTATTTATCATTATAATATCCGAGGCCGTCAGCAGTTTCTGGAGAAAATGATTAATGGCGGAAAGCAGTTGGAGCAGAATCCCAGTAAACATGGTGGACGTCACTGGCGCTATTTTTATGGCTTGTATAAAGAAGGAAAACTGAATGAGGAATACGACCGTGTGATAGGAAGCCGTGTCTTCGACCGTTTGCAGGCAGACGGATATATACACGAAGACCATACAATGGCAGATTTTTTCAAGAACCTGAATAAATAATTGGAAGATATGAAGCATATAGTATTTACCATTGATCATAAGTTTGTACGTTTTTGTGCTGTAACAATGGTTTCTATCTTAAAAAATGATACACCTTCGGATATTACAGTGCATGTAGTTGCCAATGGACTGTCGGAAGCAGACCGTACGGTTTTGTCGGACTTGGCGATAACGTATGGAGCTTCCATTGCTTTTTATGAAGTTCCTCAGGAAAAATTGGAAGGATATGCTATACGCTGGGAAGGACAAAGGTTGCCTATGGTTGTATTTTATCGTTGTCTTTTGGCTTCTTTACTTCCTGATTCAGTGAAGAAGGCTCTTTATCTGGATAGTGATATTTTGGTTTTGAAACCGTTAGATGATTTTTGGAATACAAATCTGGAAGGTAAAGCATTGGCTGGTGTTCCAGACGATTTTACCGTTAATCCGGTGCATTGTAATCGTTTGGGGTACGATCTTTCATATAATTATTTTAATGGAGGAGTATTATTATTGAATTTGGATTATTGGCGGAAGCATAATATCGAGCAGCAATGTAAGACTTATTATAAAGATAATCCGGAGCGTGTGTTATATAACGATCAGGATTTATTAAACGGCTTGTTACATGAGCATAGAGTATTGGTCGATATGAAGTGGAATGTGCAAGAAGGTGCTTATCGTGTTCCAAAAGGTAAAACAGCCGATTGGTGTCCACCGTATATAGATACTATTTTACATCCTGCAATATTGCATTATTCTTCGCGTAAGCCTTGGCAATATCATTGTATGCATCCATTAAGACATTTGTATTTTGAGTATCAAGATTTGACACCTTGGAAAGGAGAAAAATGTTTTAAATAATTGGAAACCTCGTTTGCATCGTTTTATACATTTTCTTCCCTATACATTGGGGCTGAAACGAAGTAAGTATTTAAATCTATTTTATTAATATTTATGAGGGTATGTCAGTTTTGACACACCCTCATAAATTTATTGACCGATATTCTCGATTTGGGCAATTAATCTTTGCATAATAATATCCCAATTATAATTTTCTTGTATATATAAAGCTCCTCTTTCTCCCATTTCTTTTCTAAGAATATCTGAAGTGTCAAGTTGGTAAAGTTGTTTTATGAAGTCATTTTTGCCTTTATAAATAGCAATAGCTTGATTACTATTTTTGAAATGCTCTCTCATGACATTACATTGATAATTTACCAACATAACTTTCTTTTGACTAAGTGCTTCCAAAAGTATTAATGATAAGCTCTCATATTTGGAAGGGTTTACAATAATTTTGGCATGATTAATGATGGCAGTTTTTTCTTCTTCTTCTACAAAACCAGTATAAATTATGTCTGGATGTTCTATTTTATCCATAAAAATACCGCCAACCAATACTAATTTAAGATTAGATTCTTTATGCTTTTGTTTATATGTCAGAAAATAATCAAAAATGTGATCTAGCTTGCTATTCTCCACTCTCCCTACATATAATAAGTATTCTTGTGGTAACTGGTATTTTACTGTAGTTTCTTTCCATTCTGCTGGTGGAAATATGTTGAATCCAACACTAACAACTCCATGGGGGGACATGTGCTTGCCAAAAATTCTTTCTGCAAGTTGTTGTTCTGCTTGTGTATTAAAAGCAATATATCCAGCTTGTGTAAAGATTTCAGTCATTCCTGGATAGAATGAACTTTTTTGGTAGTGCATTGTTGGTATTAATAAAGCCTTTTCTTTAACTCGTGTAACGGTATAGTAAACTTCTGGATAATCTATTGTTATAGGTATAAAGACATCATAATCTTCTTTATGTTTTCGTATAAAAGTGAATAATTCGGAAGAGTAAAAACAATTTTTCCGATAGAGATAAATACTCCCTTTTTTCCCACATTTCCATATAGGAATGCAGTTCGCTATATATTGTAGCAGATGCATTTTGTATAAAAAGAATCGGATTGAACGTATGTACCGAGTAGCCCACACATTGGGGCGATGTCCCTTTCGCTTATAAGAATCCGTTTTAAATCTACGTACCAATACGCCATTGATAACTTCCTCTCCTTCTTTGAATATATTTTCTTGATTGCTATAGCCTTTTAGGTTAGTTGTTAGTACCTCTACCTGATATTTGTCAACCAATCTTTCTGCTAACATTTTACAATGTAATTCTGCACCTCCATTGATTTCTTGTCCGTATCTTATAACGATAAATGCAATTTTTTTCATCTGAATTTATTTTACTTCTAATAAGTTATTAAACAGATTTAGCCATTTTTCCCCTACAAGTTCGGGAGAATAAGTAAGAACTTTTTTTCAGTACGTTTTTTCGGATTTCTTCCATTAATTGTGGGTTATTGATTAATTCAATTAATTCTTTTGCAAATGCATTTATATCTCCGTCAGGGACGAGGATACCATTTACCTTATTGGGACCTAAAATAGCTTCTATGCCAGCGCAACAATTAAAAGAAATAGGTATAACCCCATTTGCTTGAGCTTCTGTTAAACATAATGGCCATCCTTCAAATGTAGAAGTTAAGCAGAGAATTGATGCATCTTTATAATAATTATCTACATGAGGAGTGTATCCAATAAAGTAAATTCTTTCTAAATCCCATTTTTTTGCTAAACGTTCCAAGTTATTTCTTTCTGGTCCATCGCCTACAATAACAAGTTCCCAATCAGGAATTTTTTCGTATATTTTTTTCCAAATAGTAAGTAAACGATCTACTCTTTTATGAGAGTATAAAAGTCTGCCAGAGTATATAATTTGTTTTTTCTTGTCTAAATTAGGATTTAAACGAGGGTATTCAGGGTTTGTTATCACATGAATACGTTTATCATCTTCGAAATAAGTAGCTAATTGTTTTTTATATGCATCACATAATACAGTTAATGCATCTACGTTTTTGGTACATTTGTTTGTATATTGCAATGTATTTTTTGTCGCATTTTTTGAAAAGGTGATAATCTAAATTGGTTAATGTGTACCATTTTAGGGATTTCCAAATTGAATGACGACTTTTTTTCTTTTCGTTTATAATAACGATCAATAGCCTCCCATAACGGAACATTATGGAGAGCATAAATAATTTTACATTGAGTTCGTTTTTTTACTTCATAGAGGAACTGCGTATTAAGTTCTAAAGTAATAAATATATCAATGTGATTCTCTTTGATAAATTGAATTATAAAATTAGTTGTGTTTTGTTCTGTGTGTGGTATTTGTTTTGTTACTTCTACAGCCTTTATATGGTTTGATGTATGTGGGTTGAGATTTGAGGTTATGACATAAACTTCGTAACCTTTATCATAGATATAATTCGCTATATCTATAGTTATTCTTTCTCCTCCTCCATAAGGGAATGCATTGTGATAAAATGCAACTTTTTTATTCATAGGTTTGTAGGAAATAATGTATTATTATGATATTATGAATTTACAAATTTAGGGAATAATATTCCCTTTTTTTTGTTTTATATATTATTTAACATTGCTTCTTCTGTAGTATTTCGTTTAAGGAAGGTTTATGATTGATTTTTGTTTCAGAGCTTGTAAATATAAATTACATATTCCATTCTAAGGTAAATTTTTTTTTATTGTTTTGGCTATAATGTCCTTTTTATATTTAATTATTAGAAAATTTCAGCATGTTTTTCTAAAAACATCCTCATCTTTTTTTATTTTTTGTACAAATCCATAGAACCTATTGTACAAAAAAGAAGTAAAATTTGTAGAGAAAAAAATAAAAGGTCTTGTACTTTTCTTTTTTATACAAGACCTTTTGGTATATTATGCGTTTGGTATGGTAAGAATCTACAGAGCCTGCATATCGTTCAAACGTTTATAGTAACCGTTTTTCTGAAGCAGCTCTTCGTGTTTGCCGCTTTCTACGATACGGCCTTCATAGAGTACATAAATGCAGTCGGCATTCTTGATAGTCGACAAGCGATGTGCGATAGCATAGTAGTGCGGGTCTTCATCAAACGTTCCAAAGCTTCTTGTACCAGACGTTCACTTTCTGTATCAAGGGCAGAAGTAGCTTCGTCCAGAATCAAGATGGCCGGGTTTTTCAAGATGGCACGGGCTATCGAGATACGCTGACGCTGTCCTCCTGAAAGACGGCAGCCGCGGTCGCCAATGTTTGGTGTCGTAGCCTTTTTCACTTTCCATAATGAAATCGTGGGCATTGGCTATCTTGCAGCGGCAACGACTTGTTCCATGGTGGCATTGTCTACACCGAAAGCAATGTTGTTGAAGAAACTGTCGTTGAACAGGATGGCTTCCTGATTTACATTACCTATCAGTCCGCGGAGGTCTTTTACTACCAGATCTTTAATATTTTTTCCGTCTATCAGAATTTCACCAGCCTGCACATCGTGAAAGCGGGGAACTAAATCGACTAGTGTTGACTTTCCTGAACCACTTTGTCCTACCAATGCAATAGTCTGTCCTTTGCGTACTTTCAGGCTGACGTCGTGGAGTACTTCGTGTGTGCCGTAGCTGAACGATATATTGCGGAACTCCAATCCTTCTTTCATCTCGCTGATATGTTCGGCATCGGTGCGTTCTGTAATGTTGTTTGGAGCTTTCAGAATCTTGTCTACACGTTCCATTGAAGCGAGCCCCTTCGGGATATTGTAACTTGCCTTGGAGAAATCTTTCAACGGGTTGATGATGCTGTAAAGTATCACCATATAGAAAATAAAGGTAGAAGCGTTGATGGTAGAGTTAGCACTTAGAATCAGTGAACCACCAAACCAAAGTACAAGTACGATGAGTACGGTTCCCAAGAACTCGCTCATCGGGTGGGCAAGACTCTGGCGCATAGCTACACGATTGGTCGCGTCGCGGAATTCGTTGCTACACTTCACGAAACGGTTTATCATTTTTTCTTCAGCAATAAATGCCTTGATGATACGCATGCCGCCCAATGTTTCTTCCAGCTGCGACATGGTTTCACTCCATTTGTTCTGGGCTTCGAGTGACTGGCGTTTCAGTTTACGTCCTACACGTCCCATGATCCATCCCATAACTGGCAGCACGATGATGGTAAACAGGGTAAGTTGCCAGCTGGTTACGATCAGGGTGGCGAAATAAGAGATGATAAGAATCGGGTTTTTCAACAGCATGTCGAGTGAGCTGGTGATGGAGTTTTCTATTTCGCCAACGTCGCCGCTCATACGGGCGATGATGTCACCTTTTCGTTCGTCAGATAGGAAGCTGAGTGGGAGGTACATTACCTTTGAATAAACCATGATGCGGATATCGCGTACTACACCGGTACGAAGCGGAATCATGATGGCTGTAGAACCGAAATAGCATGCGGTTTTCAGCAGGGTCATTCCTGCAAGGAAAGTCCCAGCCAGAGTAAAGTAGTGGCAGGGCCGAATATTTCTATCAATCGGATACGTAATAATAGAAATTATTTACGGCAACGTCTTTCAGCTCTCCGCTTCCCCATTCCATAAAATGATATACTTTTTCTGACTCTCCAGTCTTGAACAGGATATTCAATATCGGAATAAGCAGAGAAAAAGAGAAAACATTGAATACAGCGGATAGCAGGTTGAGACCTACAGCTCCGACTACATATTTCTTGTAGGGCGAAATGAACCGCCGCATCATTTGGAAAAATTCTTTCATGCAGGAAATACTTCTGTTATAATAAATATAGTGCACAAAGATAGTGTAATTTATTGTTTTCTTTGATACAAAGAGGGGGCTTTTGCATATTATTTTATAAATTTGCAATTTAACAGAAACATGGCAATTCAATGAAATTCATATATTATCTGGTTTTTTTTCTTCTGGTATCTGCTCTCTTTGCTGCCATTGAGGGTACTCTATTTCATATCCGACCTGCTGTTTGTACCGTTGTTTTACGGATTGAAATACCGTCGGGATATCGTACACCGAAATATAGCCGGCTCATTTCCGGAAAAGACCGAAGAAGAGATTCTGAAAATAGAAAAAGAGTTTTATCATTTTTTCTGCGATTATGTAGTAGAAACCATCAAGTTGTTTTCGATGTCGAAAAAGCAGATGATGAAGCGTATGACTTTTAGCGGACTGGATGAGGTGCGGGAAACATTGGAAGAGAAAATAAAAAATGCTGCTTTCTTTATTTGGGACATTACTGTAACTGGGAGTATGTGGCTTCTTTACAATATTGGCTGCCCGAAATACATTGTGGACAGATTTATCATCCTTTATATAACAAGGCTTTCGATAAATTGTTTCTCCGGCTTCGCGGACAGTTCGGCGGTGAGTCTATTCCGATGAAGGAGACGTTACGCCGGCTGGTTACACTCAGCAGAGGAGAAAAGAAAGTGATGATAGCTTTATTTCCGACCAGGCGCCTGGATGGGAAGGGATGAGCACTGGACAAAGTTTTTTAACCGGGATACTGCTTTCTTTCAAGGAACGGAACGCATAGGGCGCCGGCTGGATGCTGCCGTTTACTACCTGAAAGTAACACGGGTAAAGCGCGGATACTATCATGCTTCTTTCGAACTGCTGACCTTGCATCCTGCCGAATTGCCTGAGTATCGGCTGACGGATATGTACTCGGAACATCTGGAGCAACAGATAAAGGAAGCTCCTGCGTATTGGCTGTGGAGTCATAACCGATGGAAACGGACAAAAGAAGAATGGTTGAAAATGTCGTGGAACACTCAAAATTCGTAGATATCATGCCCCCGAAAATTATTCATTTATGTTGGTTCAGTAAGGATCCTTATCCGCTGGAAATCAAGATTTGCCTGGCAAGCTGGAAGCGTGTTCTTCCTGATTATAAGGTACGTGTCTGGACGTACGAGGATGCAAAGGCTATCGGTTGTAAATATATAGACCAGGCGCTGTCGGTCAGAAAATGGGCATTTGCGGCAGATGTAGTCCGTTTTTATGCTGTATATAAAGAAGGTGGCGTGTATATGGACAGTGATATTTATCTGCGTAAGCGTTTCGACCGGTTTATTCCTGAAACCGGATGTGCTACGTTTAATGAGCGGTGGGAAGAAGGAGAAACCGATTATGGTATTCAGGCCGCGTTCTTTATCGGTTCAAAGGGAAATGATTTCTGTAAGGAGGTCTTTGAGTATTATCAGGAACGGGACTTTATCCGTCCTGACGGTTCGCTGGACCAGACGGTTTCTCCGTATATCATGCGAAGTGTTGCCGAACGCAGGGGATATGTCTGCAAGGAGGAGGAACAGCATTTGGATGGTATACATATATATCCTACTCATTGGTTGTCGCCAAGAAGCCGCTTCAAGCATAGTCCGGATGCTTTTGGGGAACATCGGGTGTACGGAAGCTGGCGTGACCATAAGTTTGGCAGGAAACTGGAACGTTCGTTCAAGCATTTCTGTAATGCGGTAAGATTTTATCTGCTCGGCAAATAAGTTTTATACTGGATATATCCGCTTTTGGTGGTTCATGATTGCTATTACGTTGGTAGGGATTCTGCTTCAGTTGAAACTGGAAAATCAAAAGAAAGGATAATTGCTTAATATAAGATGGAAAAAGGATTTATGACATTTCAAAAGTCATAAATCCTTTTTTCATCTTATATTTATTGGATACCTTTCCGCTGTTTGTATTCATCGATTCGCTTCTGGAAGCTTCTTCTTTTTTTCCGCCGTTGGAATGGAATATCAGTGCTTCGGGAATCTCTTTTCCACGGTCTTCCAGTCGGGATTTTCCGGTTTTATCTTTTATTATATCGACAGCATCGTATAAGTCGTTGGTCGTGGCATCGTAGGCGTTCATGGTGAGGGTTGTCGCCATGTACACGGATTTGCTGATAGTAACGGCTACCTGTTCCGAACTTGTCGAACCGCTTGTCGAACTCAATGTAGTAGTTTTTGGGTGAGCAGTGACTGACTGTATAAACAGGTGCTTGGCTTCTCCATTTTCACCGTGGGCAGTCATACGGGCATAAGCGTGTTCGTGTCCTTGCAGTACGAGATCGACTCCATATTCCTCAACCAGCGGGTTGAACATGGTACGTTGAAACAGGTTGTTCATACTGCCTTTAATGGAGTATAGCGGATGATGAAGTACGACGATCTTCCATCGTGCATTGCTTTTCTTGAGCTGTTCTTCTAACCATTTTTTCTGAGTCCACAGGTAGAAGAACTCGCGGTTACTGTCGAGACAGAAGATTTGCATGTCGTTATACTTCAGAGTATATACTTGATTTTCGCCTACCATTGAGTCGAGATAGTATGAAAATACCAGTGAGAAGCGGCGTTCCAGTTTGCGAATGATGTATTTCAGGTATTCGTGGTTTCCTGTAACGGTGATGACAGGGTATTGTTGTCCGATGGAATCCAGCCCGCGATATGTTTCTTCCCAGCGTTGTTCAGTTGGACGTTCGGTCAGATCGCCTCCGAACACAAAAAACTCTGTATCGGGATGACGTTGCAATGCTTCACGGAAAAAATGGTTTGCTTTCCCGTTGATGCTGTCTTGCACATCGCCTACATACATGAATGAATAATCGTTGCGGGTAGACTGATTGTATGTACGGAAGCTATACCAGGATGAGGTCTTGCCTTCATTACAAACGCGGTAAGTATAATAGCGGTCAGGTTGTAAGGTACGGAGTTTGGCAACGTAGTATGCTGCCTTCCGCTACGTGACTGGAAAATTTCTCCTTGTGCATCGATTTGTATGGTATCTTTCGAAAGTGTATCTACCAATCGACATGCGACGGTACGACTATAGAGTCGTACTGCCAGCTGATATTGCGCGACAGTTCGTTTTCATCGCCGAAAGTGAGTAGTACTCGTCCGGGTTCTGACTGCGGTGCATAAGGAAGTTCTGCTTCGTTGTGGAACCATGCGCTCCAGCGTGAATTGATCCACAGTGCGAGTGCCGCGATGACAATCAATGTGATGCTAAGTCGGATGATAGTTTTCTTTTTCATGTTGTAACAGATTGTTATTCGGTTACAAAGATAGAAAATGGTACTTTAAATTTCTTATATTGTGTTCTGTTTTACAGAAAAGTTATTTTAAAATAAGGTCTTGAGAGGGTTTGGAAAATAATCGTTAACTTTGTCGCTCTTAACCTCCAAAAACATTGGCAATGAAAAAAGAATTGTTTTCGAATGTCTTTTCCTTGATATGGAATTTGTTCATTATCTATGTGTGTTATTCGCTTTGCCGTTTGACTTTTTTGCTTGAGAATTTCCGTCTGTTCAGTGAGAACTTGACAGGAGAATATGCGCTGAATATGTTCGGAGCAGGTATTATTTTCGATACGACGGCCATTTTGTATAGCAATGCCTTGTTTATTTTATTGTTTCTGCTGCCGTTTCATTGGAAAGAGAATGCTACCTTTTATAAGGTTGTCCGCTGGATTTTTACGGTAGTCAATGGCTTTTTCCTGATATCGAATCTGGTAGACTGTGTGTATTTCCGTTTTTCCGGACGGCGTACTACCATGAGTGTCTTTCAGGAATTTAGCAATGAGGGTGGGGGTAATCTGGCTTCTATCTTCATGGATGAGTTTATTTCGCACTGGTATCTGGTGGTATTGGCGGCAGTGTTCTGTTATGCTATTTATAAATTGTATCGGGCACCACGGAATATTCCGGTATATAGCAAGTGGCAATATTATCTGATACAGACCGTTACTTTGCTGGTTGCCATACCGTTTACAGTATTTGGTATGCGTGGAGGTATGACAACTGCTACACGTCCGATTACCATTAGTAATGCCAATCAGTATGTCGACCGGCCGCTGGATGCGGGGGTGGTGCTGAATACACCGTTTTCTATTTTCCGTACACTCGGGAAAAAGGCTTTTATTGTTCCCGACTATATGCCCGAAAGTGAAGCACTTGCCGTATATTCTCCGGTACATGTTCCTGCCGATTCAGTACAGTTCAAGCCGATGAATGTGGTTGTGATTATTTGGGAAAGCTTTACGAAAGAATTTGTAGGCAAGCTGAATCCTGATCTGGATAACGGGACATATAAGGGTTATACACCGTTTATCGATTCACTGTTGACAAAGAGTCTGAGTTTTACATATACTTATGCCAACGGGCGAAAGAGTATCGAGGGAATGCCTTCGGTCTTGTCGTCCATACCGAGTTTTGTTGAGCCGTTCTTCCTTACACCGGCTTCGCTGAACGATGTATCCAGCATTGCAGGTGAGCTGACTAAGAACAAAGGATATTATTCGGCTTTCTTCCATGGGGCTATGAACGGTTCGATGGGATTTCAGGCCTTTGCTCGTTCAGTAGGATTTACTGATTATTACGGACGTACGGAGTATAATGAAGATCCTCGCTATCACGGTGATGATGATTTCGACGGTACATGGGCTATCTGGACGAAGAGTTTCTGCAATACTATTGTGATAAGATGACAGAATTTAAGCAGCCGTTTGTTACTTCCGTATTTACGGCAAGTTCACATCATCCGTTTGCAATACCAGCATGTTATGAAGGAAAGTTTCCAGACGGACCAACTCCGCTTCAGCGTTGTATCGGCTACACGGATCATCCTTGCAGCTCTTTTTTGAGAAAGCTTCCCGTCAGCCTTGGTTCAATAATACATTGTTTGTGATAACTGCCGATCATACCAGCTTTGGTACATATCCAGAGTATATGACCGACTTGGGTTTGTATAGTGTTCCTATCTTGTTTTATGCTCCCGGTATGCCGGAACTTCGCGGTATGGAGGACAAGATTGTCGAGCAGATAGATATTATGCCGACTGTACTGGGATTGCTGGGTTATGATCGCCCATATATCAGTTTCGGACAGGATGCACTCCAAACTCCGGCTGCTGAGAAATTCTCAGTGAATAATGTAATGGGTACAAATGTCTATCAGTTGTAAAGGGAGATTACATGATTCAGTTCGATGGAGAGAAAGTGCTGAAAGCTTATCGTTACCGTACCGACCGTTTACTGAAAGATGATGTGAAGGATACCATGCCTCAGGACACACTTCGGCTATGGAAACACAAGTGAAATCGTTTATCCAGCAGTATATGCAACGTATGAACTCGAATGATCTGGTTTACAGAGAGTAAGTTCGCTTTGTGTCAAACTCTGCAAAGAATATAATAATTTTCTATAACTATTGCTTATGGTTGTTGCTCTATTTTGAAAAAGAATGGAGTGAAACTCTCCTTCTTTTAATGGACGAAAGGTTTTAATAGTTAGCTATATATAAACACTGTCAGATTCAGCTTTTAAAGTGAATGACAGGGCTGTTTTATATATAGTTAAATCTAAAATCAGATTAAAAGTTTATTTTCTGAAGTTGAAATTTAGCTTTTATTCTGTATTCTTTATCAGTTCTTATTTGCGCGCTTACGTTCTGTTTCATCCAGAATGACTTTACGCATACGCATGCTCTTTGGAGTTACTTCTACATATTCGTCTTCTTTGATGTATTCCAAAGCTTCTTCCAGTGAGAAGATTACCGGAGGATGATACGAGCTTTATCATCCGATCCGGAAGCACGCATGTTTGTCAGTTTCTTCGATTTGGTAACGTTGATGACAAGGTCGTTTTCGTGAACATGTTCTCCTACTACCTGACCAGCATATACTTCATCCTGCGGGTAAATAAAGAATTTTCCACGGTCTTGCAGCTTGTCGATAGCATAAGCAAACGCTGTTCCGCTTTCCATTGCAATCATAGAACCATTAGTACGGCGAGGAATTTCACCCTTATATGGCTGATATTCTTTAAAGCGGTGAGCCATGATAGCTTCTCCCTGTGAAGCTGTCAGTACATTGGTACGCAGACCGATGATACCACGTGAAGGCATGTCGAATTCGATGTTTACGCGGTCACCCTGAGTTTCCATAGAAACCATTTCACCTTTACGGCGTGTTACCATATCAATCATCTTGCTGGCAAACTCTTCGGGTACGCTGATGGTCAGTTCTTCAATCGGTTCGCATTTTACACCGTCTATTTCTTTGAAGATAACCTGAGGCTGTCCTACCTGAAGTTCGTATCCTTCGCGGCGCATGGTTTCAATCAATACAGACAAGTGCAATACACCACGTCCGGAAACAATCCATTTTCCATCTTCATTTTCTGTCTTGCGTACACGTAATGCCAAGTTCTTGTCAAGCTCTTTCATCAGGCGGTCGTGGATGTGACGTGAAGTAACAAACTTACCTTCCTTGCCAAAGAACGGAGAATCGTTGATAGTGAACAGCATACTCATGGTCGGTTCATCGATAGCAATAGGTGGCAGTGGTTCCGGATTTTCAAAATCGCAGATAGTATCACCGATTTCGAATCCTTCTATACCGATAAGTGCACAGATATCACCTGAAGAAACTGATTCTACCTTTTTGCGGCCCAATCCTTCGAAAGTGTGAACTTCCTTGATCTTAGATTTCACCATTGTTCCGTCACGTTTAGCCAATGTGATATTCATGCCTTCGCGAAGTGTTCCGCGATGTACACGACCTACGGCTATACGTCCGGTATATGAAGAATAATCAAGAGAGGTAATCAGCATTTGTGGAGTACCATCCAATTGATGAGGAGCCGGTATATATTTAACGATAGCATCCAATAATGGAGTAATAGTGCCGGTAGGAGTTCTCCAGTCTTCGCCCATCCAGTTATTCTTTGCAGAACCGTAAAGAACAGGGAAGTCAAGCTGGTCTTCTGTAGCGTTGAGGCTGAACATCAGGTCGAATACCATTTCGTAAACTTCTTCCGGACGGCAGTTTGGCTTATCTACCTTGTTGACAACAACAATAGGTTTCAATCCGATCTGTAAAGCCTTTTGCAATACAAAGCGTGTCTGTGGCATCGGACCTTCGAACGCATCAACCAGCAGGATGCATCCGTCTGCCATGTTCAAAACTCGTTCTACTTCTCCACCGAAGTCGGCGTGTCCCGGAGTATCGATAATGTTGATTTTTGTACCGTTGTAATTGATGGATACGTTTTTAGAAAGGATAGTTATACCTCTTTCACGTTCCAGATCATTGTTATCCAGTACCAATTCGCCATTGGCTTGGTCATTGCGGAATAAGTGTCCCGCCAGCATCATTTTGTCCACCAGTGTAGTTTTTCCGTGGTCTACGTGGGCAATAATGGCAATGTTTCTAATATCTTGCATACTATACCTATAATTTGGTTGCAAATTTACTACTTTTTTATTGAACGCAAAAACGTAAAGATACAGAAGTTTTTATTTATTCTGATATGAGCGTAATAAACTGTGTCTTTAGAGTTTGTCTAAGTCTATTTTCATATATTTTATAAGTTCTCTGCGCCAGGTAAAGGTGATATGTAGTTTTCCATCTTTTCCTTGTATGATTGCAGGATAGGAGTATTCACGTATCGGAGAATCTTCCAAAGTAAGTACAGGTTTCCAGTGGATACCATCCTCGGATAAAGCAAGGTTGAGTGGAGTACGCACTGCTTTTTTTGCACGAAGCTGTGGCTTGGAGTTATTGTAGACTAATACATGTCTTCCATCTTTCAATGTAACAGCATCGGTTCCGGAGTTATTGTTGGGAAGTTCGTCGATCAGGGTCACTTTGCTCCAGGTTGTTCCATTATCTTTGCTCCATGAGGTTGCCAGATGGGAGTTTCGTGTACGGCAGATTACTTGTAGCGTTCCATCCTTATGCTTGAGTATACTGGGCTGGATAACTTGTATGGGACGTTTCAAGGAATCATCAGCTCCGATACCTTGATGCTGGCTGAGAAACTCTTGTTCTGCATCTATCGGACCTGTTGTTTTCCATGTCTTTCCCATGTCGTCAGAATATTCCATATGTATGCGCCAGCCGGCATTTCCTTCCGTGCTTGACGGACAAATGATTCTTCCGTTTATGAATTCAGGTTTATTTTTAATGGGACCTAAAAAGCCTTTGGGAAGCGGTTCACGTTTGCTCCAGGTTTTTCCTCCATCCTTTGAACGTACCAACCAGCCCGTCCAGTCGGGAACGTTTAATCCTATTTTGAAGAAAAGTAGCAGGTCGCCTCCCGGAACTTGAAACAGGACTGGGTTCCAACAAGCTTTACGATGATCTTTTATGTCGGCGGTTACACCGGCTATGGTTGCATCAGGATCGTCTAAATCGAACACACCGTCGGCTGCTTTTATCGGTGCAGTCCATGTATTGCTGTCATGAGATTTACGGCATACCCAGATACATACATCGGGATTGCGTTCTTTTGTGCCACCGAAGAAAGCAGTTACCAAATCGCCATTGTCGAGTTCTACAATCGTAGAGGCATGACATTCGGGGAAAGGAGCCTTTTCATATAGAAATTCATTTTGAATAACAGCGGGATGAATAGCTGGTATTTCTACTGCATAATGATATTTTCCCGATCCTATTTGCTGTATGCTGCCATCAGGGAAATGGACTTCTGCTGTGGTATTGCAGGGGATGGTGATGTCCCACTCTACATGAGTCAGTGTCTTTTTCCACCGGCTTTCTATTTTGCCATACAATGAACGATAAGAGGCGTTTACCCAGAATAAGTTCTGGATGCTGAAATCAGGTTTTAATATAATGTGTTTAAATCCTGTCTTTTCACGGTCACTACGTATCCCAGCTGCGTTTTCATAACACCATGGCAGTAAGTCGCCCAGCAGCATAACATGATTTCCGCTATTCATTGCTGGGTTAGCGGTATTGCCATTCCATAATTCCCATATCGTAGTAGCTCCTTGCTGAGCCATATATCCCCAGGAAGGGTAGGTTTTGTTTGATGCAAGTAAGAATGCTACATCGGAAAAACCTCTTCGGGAGAGTTCACGCAAGAGCCATTGTACTCCAATGACTCCGCAACCTATATGACCTCCGTTTCGGAGAATGGTATTGGCTATGATTTGGCCTGTAACATCTTTCTGGCAATCTTCTGGTACAATATCGAATGCCAAAGGCAACAGATTGGCTGTGACAGTATTATTACTGTAGCGGATGCTATCCGGATAGAGTGGGTTACCGGGTTTTTGTGAAGTCCCGCGTTCGATGTGCAGATATTTTTTATTGAAAGCATCTTTCATTTCTTTGGTCCATGCTTGCCATTGGTTTCTATCCTCTTTAAGATTCTGGAGGGATGCAAAACGGCTCATCATATCAAGAAGCTTAATGTAATATGCTGTAGATATCAGGTTCCGTCGGTTATACGTGCAGAATCTTTGCTGTGAATCAGTTCCAGAGATTCTGGTGGAACACACCAGTCACCGTATCTGTCTTTGGTAATTAATCCGTCTTTTAGATATTCTTTATGAAGATGTAACATCCACTTGCGAATGTAAGGATAACAGCGTTCTATGGGTTCACGATTTCCAAACTGTGTATACAGCATGTCGCAGGCAAAAGGTAAAGCTGCCGGCCATGTAACATTGTCGCTGTAGTACATCCAGAAGGCTGGGGCCACATCGGGAATGCAGCCATCTTCGCGTTGGGCCTCACAGATGTCGCGTGTCCATTTACTATATAATGTGCTGTTATCGAATAAAAAGCTTTCTCCCCAGCAGCCCATTGTGCGGTCGCCGAGCCAAGGTTGACGTTCGTCACGCTGCGGACAGTCTACTGGCATACCTTTATAATTATCAAGTATTCCCCACCATGCATTTTGGTGAATGCGGTTTAATGTGGTATCAGAACATTCGAATGTTCCGATTGGTTCCAGGTTATCACTGACAACTTCTCCCGTGAAATCAGACAGTTTAGCATTTTTATATCCACTGATTTCTACAAAACGGAATCCGTGATAAACAAATCGTGGAGCCCATGTCGCCCCATTCTCTTTTCCGTTACATATATAAAAGTCGGTAGATTCCGCATGTCGGAAATTATCCCGGTACAGTTCGCCGTTAGCGGAGAGCGTTTCAGAAAAACGCAGTCGGATTGTATCGCCCGTATTTCCCTTTATTTTCATACGAATCCATCCGGCGATGTTTTGTCCTAAATCGAGTATGTATTTATCTCCTAGAGGAGAGATTTTGATGGGCTTAATTGTTTGTACGATAGTCATTGGGGAAGTCATTTGAGAGCGGAGAGTACCTCCCGGCATACCTACTCGTTCGGCTTCGAGCCACTGACTGTCATCGTAACCGGGTTTTGTCCAGTCGCCTAATTCATAGCGTGCATCGTAAATTTCTCCATCATATTCGTTATTGCTGCGTATGGGACCATTGGCTGTAATGCGCCAGCTGGTATCAGTTGCAATTGTTTCTTTGCTGTCATCAGTATATTCTATAAGCAGGTTGAGGCGTAGTTTGGGATAACCGAAATTGACAATCTTATATGATTTGTATTTTTGTTGCATGGTGTAATAACGTCCATTGCCTAATGTAACTCCTATGGCGTTATTGGTTGTCAGCAGGGAAGTAACATCGAATGTATTATATAACACCGTTTTCCGATAGTCAGTGGGTGCAGGTGTCAAGACTTGGTTGCCTATATGCTGACCATTGATAAATAGTTCGTAGAGTCCGAGTCCGCAAATAAATACAGTAGCTCTCTTTATCGGTTTACTGATGGAAAACTCTTTGCGTAAATAGCGTGCGCTGAGGCGGCTGTGGGCTGTTTCTTTTCCCATGGGAAACTTTGTCCAGTCCTATCCACCGGCCTTTCCATTTTACTTCTCCTAATAATCCGATGCTCCATGTTGCAGGCTGGCTCCATTCACTTTCTCCTACAGTAGTGTAACTCTTTACTTTCCAGTAGCATAAATCATTGCTCTTTAATGGTTTTCCTGCATACTGAATCCACTGAGAACTGGATGACTGAACTTTTCCAGAATCCCATATGTCGCCTTTGTCTTGTGCCAGGAGCTCGGGCGAAGAAGCTACCAGAATATGATAGGCTGTTTGCATCACATTTTGTTTGTCCGATTCCAGTTGCCATCCTAGGCGTGGACTGGCAGTATCAATTCCCATCGGATTGCTAAGCTGTTCTGTCTTTAATTGGGTGACTGATACATTTTCGGCAAGCATGATAGCCGGAATAAGACAGCAAGTGAGCAGCAGTGTCTTGATGAAATAAGTAGTTTTCATAATACGGTTTTATTGTGTTTTTGGATTGTTTGTATTTTCAAGCTTTAAATATAATGAAATTCCCATGAGATAAAAAAAATCACGCCCAAGAGAATGTAAATAGTCAAGCTGAAGTTACCTTTGTATAGTGTAACCCTAAAATGTATCAGTTATGGCAGAAGTGACATTCCCTCAGTT
>ENA-OQAN01000151-OQAN01000151.1-human-gut-metagenome-genome-assembly--contig:-NODE-151-length-38017-cov-5.697704_pt1 | contig 38017 bp, 41 predicted proteins | sample MGYA00242735_ERZ504527 | MGnify/ENA primary metagenome ERZ504527 (study PRJEB26092, sample SAMD00036230) | human gut metagenome | host: Homo sapiens | study: EMG produced TPA metagenomics assembly of... | reverse complement strand
CAAACACAATTGCCAGCACAAATGCCAGCTGCATCTTGCGATCGGTCCGCCATAACATCACTCCATCAATTCCCATAAAACAACGGAAGATAATAATCAATGGCAGAAGAAAAATCACCTGCCGTGTCAGAGACATTACAATACCCAGCTTCGCCATACCGATAGAAGTAAAGAAACCGGAAGATACCGGCTGGATACCGTTTGCAAAGGTCATAAACATAAATATTTTCAGATAACGTTCTGCAAACTGAAAATACAGATCACTTCCTGTTCCGAAGATACCCACGATCTGGTGTGGAAATATCTGGAAACAGAAAAAGAATATCGTTGCAATTACTGTACAGGCAGTTACAGAATAACGGTATGCCTGTCTTACTCTGTCATATTTCTTTGCTCCGTAGTTAAATCCCCAGATTGGCTGACTGCCCTGAGAAATACCAATACAGATTGCTATAAACACCATATTGACTTTGGAGATAACACCTACACAGGCAATGGGAATATCACTTCCATATACGGAATTTGCTCCATAATAACGCAGAATATTATTTAATACGATCTGCACGATCGCCATGGCAATCTGATTAATGCAGGATGCAAGTCCCAGAGAAATAATTGCTTTAAGATATGACAGCTTTGGTTTCAGCATCCCACCGGACAGATACATTTTGCGGAACTTACAGAAGTACACAATTACCAGAACTCCGGAAGCAAACTGCCCGATTACTGTTGCCCATGCAGCACCCTTGATTCCCCATCCAAATCCAAAAATAAACAGCGGATCCAGAATAGTATTAATAATCGCACCTATCATAATGCAGACCATAGAATAAGTCGGACTTCTGTCTGCTCTGACCACATGATTCCCGCCGACAGACAAAATATAAAATGGAAGTCCAAATGCAGTAATACCTGTATAATCAACAGCATAAGGCATAACATCTGCAGTTGCCCCGAACAATGTCAGAAGTGGTTTCAGGAACATCAGTACAATCACAGCAAGTATCAGACCACTGATTGCCAGTGACGACAACGCAGTACCTGCAATCCCGCTGGCTTTCTTCTCCTGTCCTGCCCCCATTTCCAGATTATAATTTGATGCACCGCCAATTCCCAAAAGCAATGCCAGCGCAGTTGCGACCGTTGTAACAGGAAACGCCACATTTGTAGCTGCATTTCCCAGCATCCCCACACCCTGGCCAATAAAAATCTGATCCACGATATTGTACATCGCACTGACCAGCATACTGATGATCGCAGGAATCGCAAACTTCGCGATCAGTCCACCCACGGGTGCTGTACCCAGCGGATTCTGTGCCTGCGAATTTATTTCCTGCGTACTTTGGTTACTTTTTCCCAAATAAACTCCTTCCTCTCTTTACATATTTGACACAATTTCTATCCCTGATAAATAATAACACACTTGTAGGAATAACTTTTATTATGCCGTTTCTTTATGCCGTATTATTTACTTTAACATTTATTCTCCTTCTCTGCAACGAAAAAGCAGGGGATTTATTGCATCCGTCAATAAATCACTCCTGCTTCTATTCTTAATGCCATCACTTTATGAACATTTTATATTTATTTTTCATACAAATCCTCTGATATTTTCTATACCTCCTCCAGACAAAACAGTCTAGCACTAACCGGATTTGGAAATTCTACGGTTAACTCTCCAGCCTCTTTATTCCACTTATAATTACATGGTTCTGCTTTCGGATAACCACATACCACTTTCAAATCCTGACCTTTTCTGTGCTCAACAGGAATTGTTGCAAAAGCAGTCTGACTGTTTCTTCTCCATACAGCCACATAATCTTTCTTACCTGCATTCAATCCCATGCTCACCCACGGATCGCGATATTTAGAAAGACCTAATGGCCAGAACGGTACTGCATTCTTGATATCTACACGGATTGTTTTATAATATGAGATTGCCTCTTTTACAAGATCAATCTTTCCTGACTCAGATTTACCAGATGACCGCTCTGATGGATTCGAAGTAGTATTGCATTAACCATATTGAAAATTACTTCTTCCTTATCACCTTCAGTCAGAGGATAAGACCAAATAGCAGCCTGCTCGGGCGTTAATGCCATTGGAGAATTTGCTGCGATTGTAGCATATCTTATATAGTCTTCCTGGTCACTGGTAGACTGAATGCTGTAACGTGAAAGCATTGCATAATCCATTCTCAGACCACCGCTTGAACAATTCTCAATAACCAGATCCGGATATTTTACAAAAATCCCATCCAGCCATTTCAGGTATGCACGGTTATGACCAAGAAGTCCATCACCTGCACTGTCCGCGTTCAGTTCTGTTCCAATTCCCGGTTCAATGTTGTAATCCATCTTAATATATCCAACGCCATATTCATTTACAAGACGATCGATAACTTCTGTTGCATGAGCAATAACTTCTGGATTACGGAAATCAAGCTGATATCGGCTTCTGTCATAAACCTTTTTTCCATGTCTCATAAAGTACCAGTCATCCGGAACCTTATCTGCTTTCGGGCATTTGATTCCCATAACTTCAAGTTCCAGCCATACTCCAGGGACCATTCCTTTCGAACGGATATAATCCATCACTTCTTTTAAGCCGCCCGGAAATCTTTCTTTGGATGGCAGCCATTCTCCAACACCATCCCACCAGAATCCTGCTGAATACCATCCACAGTCAACACAGAAATATTCGCAACCCGCTTCTTTTGCTTTATCAATCAGCGGAAGTTCTTTTTCTGTCGTAGGGTCTCCCCACAGACAATTCATATAGTCGTTAAAGATTACCGGAAGTTTCTCATTATCTTCATTCTTTCTTCTGATAGCACGACGATATTTTGTAAGTTCTCCTGCTGCCTCTTCCACATCTCCACATGCAGAACCGACACTTACCGGAACACTTGCAAAAGTATCACCCGGTTTCAAATTCTTCCACCAGTGAGACTGATGTTCTGTGGGGCCGGATAACTGCAAATACATATGTCCATCCTGATCACTGATTTCCCAGTACCAGGAACCATTCTGCTCAATCTGCCAGAACAGAATAGAATCTGTTTCTTTATTCTTCAGGCATCCCATAGGAAGATAATTCTTAGTAGACCAGTTTCCGGTATTTCCAACACTGATTGTCTGAGAAGAACGTCTTACTTTATCCGGCTGTGAAATAGACATACCTAGCTGATCCATACTGAAACGATTCCAGATTAATTCCTTCTGCCATGCATTGCGTGCAATCAGACTTCCAGTTTTTCATCAGTACTTAAAAGACCTTCTTTGTCAATACCAAGCAATGCAAAAGAAGATACATACTCAACTCCCAGATCTTCTTCTCCATTATTTTTTAACTCTGTCCAGCTTCTGATCACAGAGATTCCATCATAGAACTGAATATTACTGCATACTTCCAGTCCTGTAGGTTTATCTTCCATAAGGATCTCAAGTTTTCTTCCTGTCTCGTTTCGATAATCTTTCATATCTTCATATTTCAGGCGATAGCCAGGAGCAGTATAAGTATACTTTGTTCCATGGCGTTCACCCGGACGGTTTAAACCTGAAAGCAACACTTCTACCGGTCTGAAAGAAGCTGTTCCTTCACAGGAATTAATATCATTTTCATCAAACGGTAAGTTTGAAAAATGTAATAACTTAATCTCATTCTCATCTGTGATCTCATAGACCATGTTTAAATTATTTTCTTTAATTTCAATTCTCTTCATGATGTCTCACCAATACTTTCTTCTCTAAACTTATTCTCAATTTGCATCAACCTTTGACAGAACCACTCATTAAGCCTGCAAGGAAATATTTCTGCAGGAACAGGAAAATGATAGTTACCGGAATTACCGCGATAACAGATCCGGCCATCAGACCACCCCAGTCAATAGTATTTGCACCTTTGAATAACATGATCGCCGGTGTCAGTGTTCTGTATTTATCTGTAGAGATAAAGATGTAACCAAACATAAACTCGTTCCATGCATTAATAAATGCATATAATCCGGTAGAAATCAGACTTGGAACAGATAATGGTAAAATAATCTTGAAAATCGTCTGTGCTTTTCCACATCCGTCAATCTCAGCCGCCTCTTCCAGTGCCATCGGTACAGTATCGAAGAAACTGCTCATCATAAACGTACACAGCGGTATAACGAAAGTTGTATATGCCAGAATCAGACAAAGGTAAGTTTCCAGAATATGGAATTTCTGCATGATCATATATAACGGAACCAACAGAAGAACACCAGGGATCATCTGAGACAACATCATTGCAAAGTTGGAAACCTTTACAAGTTTCTGTTTATAGTAACGACTTAATGCATATCCTGCCATTACAGCAATTACCATAGAAAGTCCACAGGCAATTACAGATACGATAAAACTGTTCTTAATATAATTTATAAACCTGCCTGGAACAGTACCTTCTTAAAATTCTCCAACGTAGGTGCATGAATCACAAAAGAAGGAATCGCCGTACGAATCTCGTCTTTTGGCTTAAATGCTGAAATCACCATCCAGATAAATGGGAATACACAATATATGGCAATTATAATAAGAAGAATATATGAAACGGTTTTTACAATCGTTTGATTTTTTTTATTCAACATATTTCCTTTTCCTCCTTTTAGCTTAAATCATCACTGATTTTCATTCTCTTTCTGTAATAGAAAAGGAACATAATAAACATCGCAGTAAACATCATCGTTGACAATGCAGACGCAGCGCCAACATCAAAGGTCTTCATTGAATACCTGTAGATCATGATTGGAAGTGTCTCTGTTGCATAGTTCGGTCCTCCCTCTGTCATAACCCAGATAAAGTCGAAGTTAATTGCAGTCCAGATAATATGAATAAATACAATTACAAGCGATACAGATTTCAACTGTGGTAAAGTAATTTTGAAAAATCTTGTAAACATTCCAGCACCATCTACTGCTGCCGCTTCATTCAAATCTGCTGGAATAGACTGCATTGCAGACAGGAATGAAATTGTATAATACGGGAAAGATCTCCAGATATTTACAAAAATTACAGTTGCCATTGCATATCTGGAATCACCAAGAAAATTAATCTTTTCAGAAATAAGTCCCACTTTCAGAAGCAGGTAATTGATAATACCAAAGTCTGGATTTAACATCCAGTCCCATGTCATACCTGCAACGATAATCGGAACCAGCCATGGGATAAATACTAAAGTACGGAAGATTGCTCTTCCTTTAAATTTCTGATTCAATAAAACTGCAGTAAGCATACCCATAATATATTCACCAGCTACAGAAAATACTGTCCAGAAAATTGTGTTTCTTATTGCCTGTGCAAAGTGTTCATCTGATACTACTTTCTTAAAGTTATCCAGACCGGCAAAACCTGTCATACTCTTATTGATCAGATGTACGTGTGAAAAAGCATCATGAAGAACCTTTCCCAGAGGATATGCAATCAGGCAGGCAAGGAAAATAAGAGCCGGCAGTAACATAACCAAAGCATATCTTCTTGCCTGCTGATCTCTTGTCAGTTTTCCGTCCGTTTTTTTCAGTAATTTTGACATATATAGCCTCCTATCTAAACATTTTCAGATAAGAAAAGCTGGAATGCTTTCACATCCCAGCATTTCTTTTAAAACGTTTATTCGCTCAGTTCACCATTTTCCTGTAAAGATGCATTTACTGCGTCACTCAGCCAGGAAGCTGCTTCTTCTGCAGTTTTACCTTCCTGAAGGACCTTAGCAATAGAATCTACCATTGCCTGATTGATTCCGCTTAATGTTACAGGAGGGAATGTTACACCTGTGTCAGCCAGTGCGGAGAAGTCTTTACTCCATTTGGAATCTGTAGATACGTCAGAACGTGGGGATCTGTCAGCAAATGCTGCTTCCTGCCATTCTTTGCTGCAGAATGCTGTTGCAAGATCAAATGCTTCGTCCTTGTTCTCGCTGCCTTCCATAACAAACATTGGTTTACACTCCATGTATGTAGCAGGCTGTCCATCAGCCGGGTATGGAATCGGAGCTACAGATACATCACCCATAGTGTCCGGGTTAGAGGATTCTCTCTCAGCAAGCCAGTTACCAGTTACATATGTTGATGTGATTCCTGTTGCAAAGTTTTCATCAGTTTCTTCCCATCCCCAGTTTTTAGCACTGGAATCGATAATCTTGTTATCAATCAGATCCTGATAGAACTGGAATACTTTTGTTGCTTTTTCAAGTTCATCTTTATTGTCATTCCATGTGTTTTTGTATTTTCCATCGTCCTGTGCAGACGCGATTTCCAAACCGTACTGTGCAAGATAAACCAAGAGTTCCTGAGAAGCACGAACGCCTGTGCATGCAATCTCTGTCAGATATTTATCATTATTATCATAGTAATCTGACTGAGCAAGTAAATCTTCCCATGTCGCAGGAATTTCGATACCAGCTGTTTTCAGATCGTCATCATGTACCAGATATGCGCGAACTGTCATTTCATATGGGATGCCAATAACTTTGTTATCAATTGTCATTGCATTTACAACAGAATCTGAAAGAGCATCTTTATCTTCCCATTCATTGAATTTATCTGTAAGGTCAGCTACGATTCCCATGTTGTAGAATTCACCAACATATTCCGGAAGTCCCCAAATCAGATCTGGTACATTTCCACCAGCTGCAGCTGTCAGGATTTTTTCATGAAGCATATCATAGGTGAAGTTTGTCTGGTTCACAGTATTTCCTGTTTCCTCTTCCCATTTCTGGATCATTTCCTGACTTGCTTTTTCTGTGTCAGCGCCCTCTGTCCAACAAGTCCATAATTCAATTGTTTTTCCGCCGTCTTTTGCAGATACACTTACCGGTGCCATCATCGTTCCCACCATTGCTGCAATCATAATTGCGGATACTACTTTCTTAAACATTCCTTTTCCTCCTTGTTTGTTTTTAGTGATTCGGTATATTTCATACGATGTTTATAGCATACCATTTGTATATTTACAACAATTTTGGAGGGACATCCAAATAATACCACTCTTTTCAATTAAAAACCCCACGTAAAATCATCTGTGGTTCTTCTTATATTTCGCAGGACTGTATCCATAAAAATCTCTGAATTTGTCCGTAAAAGTACGCACATCCTTATAGCCAACTTGACTGGCAAGCTCATAGGTTTTCATGTTTGTTTCCATCAGATACTGTAATGCTTTTTTCATTCTGACTTCCAGCAGATATGCCTTAAAATTCTCACCTGTTTCCTTCTTGAAAAAGGCACTGAAATAATAAGGATTCATATAAACCATCTGTGCCATTTTTTCCAGTGTAATGTCTTCACTGAAGTGTTCCGAAATATATTCTTTTACTTTAAAAATGGAATCATTCTCCTGGTTTCCTTTGCAAAATACACATTCATTTACAAACCGTTCCATAATACTCTTAAATTTTTTCTTCAGGTCTTCATATGTATTTTGTCCTCTCAGTGCTTCTACTTCTCTTTCCAGTTTCTTCCTGTTTTCCTCATCAATTACTTTACATTCCAACAGATCATGACATACATTCATCGCCAAGATAACACATCTGCTTTCCACTGCATAACAGCTTCCATAATGAAGATTCCTTATAATTTTCAGACTTTCGTCAAAAGAATCCTTCCAGTTTTCATCATGTCCTAATATTTTCTGAGTCAGCTCTTTACACTTCTTTTCAAACTCTTCAAAAGAATAATTATATACTCTTTCTACGTTTTGATAATAAATCGTTTCTTTCTGAGTAAAATAGTAAATACCAGCAGAGAATTTAGCAGTTTTATAAAGATATTCCACCTTATCTGCCTGCGTTGTAATTTCCCCGATTCCTGCTATCAATTCTACTCCATATTTCCCATAAACGATTTCTCTGATTCTGGAAATAATTGTTTCGGTTTCATTCTGCAAGTCTGTAGAATATAATACCAGGATGATAGTGCTACTATTTTCACTTCTTTTGGTTACAAATCCATTCCTGTTTTCTTCCAGATATTCTTCAATCTCCTTAAAAACTGCAAATCTCATTAATTCAAAACGGTTACTGTCCTGAATTCTCTGTACCAGATCACCTTTCAGCACAAAGCAGACACCTGCAAAATATTTCCCTTCATTCAATAATTCTTTTGAAACATGCAATTTTCTTTTTTTTCTTTTTACCGGAAAATTATTAATCTCTTTAAAAACGTTCTCTACATTTTGCTGTTCAATCTTCCAGACTGCCTCTGGCTGTTCCTGAACAATCTGATCCTTTGCCCTGTTGATTGCATTTTCCAGTTCTTCTACAGAAACAGGCTTCAGAAGATAGTCCACTGCCCCATATGTTACAGCCTCTTTTGCATAGGAAAACTCTTGAAATCCACTCAGAAAAATAACCTTTGTTTTCAGCTTACGTTTATTTATTTCTTTTAAAACATCCAGTCCTGTCTTTTCCGGCATACTGATATCCGATATAATAATGTCTGGTTCCAGAGTATCCAGCAGATTCAAAAGTTGTTCTCCATCTTCAGCCTCCCCGACAACCTCCGTGTCCATCTTTCCCCATTCCATCATCTTTTTCAGACCACGTATAATCAGTGGTTCATCATCCGCAATGATAATTCGGTACATCTTAAACATCCTCCCAGATTAATGGCAGCCAGTATTTTACAATGGTGCCCATTCCTTCATATGCATCAATTTCCAGTCCGTACTCATTTCCGTACAAATGTTTAATACGGTCAGAAACATTTTTGACTCCTATGCTCATTCCTTTAATATCCTCTTCTGCTACTCTGGCATCACTCTTTAATAGTGCCTGAACTTCTTCCAGCCTTTCTTTATTTATTCCCACGCCATTATCCATAACTGTAATCTCAAGAAAATCCATATTTTGTTTCGCCTGTACTACAACCTCTCCAGGTCCTTTATTCGGACGCAACCCATGCTTGACAGCATTCTCAACAACCGGCTGAATAATCAGATGCGGTACTCTGCATTTCCATAATTCCTTTGGTATTTCCACACTCAGAGAGAATCGGGAATCGTACCGCACTTCAATCAGTTTAAAGTAATTGGAAATACATGCGATCTCCTGCTGCAAAATAACCATATTGCCGGTTGTCCCGATCAGATATTTTAACTGCCCGGACAAACTGTCGATCATAGTAGCCACCAGCATGTCATCGTTTGTGATTGCAGACATTCTTATGACATCCAATGTATTATACAAATAGTGTGGCTGGATCTGTCTTTTCAGTGCTTCCAGTTCTGCATCTCTCTGTCTGATTTCCGCAACGTATGCCTTCTGAACATATTTGTTCAGATTTTCAGCCATCTGATTCATTCCATTTCCAATATCCTGAAACTCATCATTTGAATCAATATGTACTCTTGCATCCAAATCACCCTTTTCAATACAGCTCATGGTCTCTTTCAGCATCTGTACAGGTTTATTTAGTTTCTTTGAATAATACATATACACAAGCGCCAATAAACTTACTCCAATCACGATCAACAGCATTGTTGTATTTCTTATCATCTTGTAGGCACCTTCAATCGTTCCTGGTATTACCCTGTCAATAACAAGCCAATTTGTACCATCAACCTTCTGATATACAAGACATTCATTTTTCTGCTCCAGATATCCACTTTCCTTATTTTTCATAGCATCCAGGAGAATTCCATCATTTTGAGCATTTATTCCTTCATACTGTTTCTGTGAATGATAAATATATTTTCCGGAAGCAGAATCTACTACATATATTTCATGGTTTGTTCCATAACTTTCCTGTGTCAGCATCTTTTTTTAAATAATCCGCCGAAATATCAATAAACAACGTCCCCAGAACTTCTGATCCTGCTTTTCGGATTGTAGCTGTATTCATAATATTTCTGTAAATTGTAAAATCATTTTTCTGTGAATTTCTATAATATTTTGTTTCATGAGTGGACATGATCTGTACATTTCTGGAACCTATCAGATAATGACTCTTATACCATTCCTGCATTTCCTGTTCATCGATCAGCAATTCCGGCGCTTTCATAGAAGAATACATTTTTCCATCCGGAGTAACAAAAAATACATGATCAATTGCCTCATTCATATACAGGATTGTCCGAAGAATTTTTGTAATCATTGCATTCCTCCCTGTTTCAGACATTCCCGTATCTTCAAACAACTCATAAAAATAATCATAATCAGAAACACTACTCTTATAAATATATTCCGTATCATCCGCAATTTCGGTTATAAGATCCGAAATATTCTTTGCCATAATCTGATCTGTCATAGAAAAATTTCCAAGAATATTTTCATACATCGTATTTGAATATACATTATAGATCAGCATTCCCATGAGCAAAAAAGGAATCAAACCCATAAACAGAAACATAATTACCAGTTTTGCGTAGAAACTCCTGAATCTGATCTGTGGTTTTTTCATAAAAATTACTCCTCCTGTGCCTCTCTGTCCCATGCCTGATCTATTTCTTCAGCAGTCTTTTCTACCGTATATTCTCCTGTATACAGTTCTTTTAATATCTTGTTGACATCAGTCAGAAAAGACGATGCTGTTCCCTGCATTCCCAGATACACTGTATTCTTATCTGCATATCTGTAATCTTTCAGAAGTTTCTGCTGAGCAGAAGGTGCCGGATAAATAATCGCCTCCTTCGTTACCGGAAGCCCATACATTCCCTGTATCATACTTCTGTAATTTTCTTTTGTGTAAAAAAATTTCAGAAACCTCTGTGCAGCCTCTTTTTTTCTGGTATCTTCTGTACATGTCTCTGACAATGCCCAGTAAGCATTATTTCTCGTCAAAGCCGTAAGATGTCCATTGTCATTTCCCAGAAAAAACCATCCCAGACGATAAGTTACCGGATCCTGATCTTCTGGAATTTCCTCTCCCAGAGGAGTTTTATCCGATTCTGTAGACATTGGATATGCATCTATTATCTTGGTAAAAAGCCAGGGTCCCGCATATATCATTGCAAACTGATTTTCCGTCATTCTGGTTACAATCTGGTTCTCTGTCATATTTTCCGAATCTTCCAGAATATATCCTTTTGAAAAAAGTTCCTTTAAATCTTCTAACATATGTATGGATTCTGCACTTGTAAATTTCACGCTTCTCTCTTTTCTCATTTCCAACCAGTCCGGATTCTCTTCCATAATATCTTTCTGGAAGAAATAATTAAGCCAGTATGTCATATTTTCTTCCTGATTACCACCAATCGCCAATGGACAAATTCCTTCTGCCTTCAACGTATCACAAATTTGAATAAATTCTTCATAAGAATTCGGTATTTCCAGACCATATTTTTTAAATATATTTTTATTATAAATTACACCATTTGTGGTCGCATATATCGGCAGACCATAACTCTTTTTATTAATCACAATTACATTGGTCACCATATCACTTACCTCTGCATCAATTGCCCCCAACTTTCCCGCATCAGCAAACGCATCAACATTTTCCAGCTCAAAAATATCAGGAAATTCGTCCAGTGCCTCCTTTACCTTAAGTTCGTTTTCACAGTTTGCTTCTCCTGAATTTTCTGTGTTAATAATAATATCAGGGTTCTGTGCCATAAACTCATCGCATAAAGTTTCCATCGCTGCCACCCATGTTACATCTGAACCAGAATACAAAAGTGAAAGTTCAACTATATCCTCTATACTGTCACTGTCTTCTGCCTTTACCTCTTTCATATTTGCACTCCCGATTAAGCTTCCTATAAGAATCACAATAAAAAACATACCTTTTTTTATTCTCATTTACATAATCTCTCCCTTTAAGTTTCTATCATTTTCAAGACTATATCTGATGTTTCTGGTGTCAGTTGTCATATTTCGTGCATGAAGTCCCCTATATGCAGACGGTGTAAGTCCATAAAATTTTTCAAAAGTATAAGAAAAATGCTGTCTGCTGTTATATCCGGAAGCAAATGCAATATCCGTAATTCCAAAACTACTATTGCAAAGCAGAAATACTGCCTGCTCCAATCTTTTCTGGTTTATATAATGATTGATCGTACATCCTATCTTGTCTGTAAACAATGCCTGAAGATATGATTTGTTAATATCCACATATGCCGCAATTTCTGGTATGCTGATTTCTTCCAGAAAATGTTTATCTATATAATCACAAGCTTTTTTCAAATAAATAACTCCTTGTGTGTTCTTCTTTAAGCTTATACAATATGTTAATTCTACCATCGTTCTACTAAGCAGAAGTCCAAAAAGAAACTCTTGATCATCCACCTTATTCTGGCTTTTCTGAAGATAGGAGAGCAAATCTTTTATTGCATATCCAAGACTTCTTCCATCATTTGCAGCGATATATCCCTGTGGCATCTGAAAACATTTCTGAAAATCCCGAATCTTCTCAAGCAAGATTTCTGCCTCCACTGCCGTTTCTTCTGAGGTCAGCGCAAACTCCAAATTCAATACAGAACACGGCCTCCCCTCTGTAATTTCCAGTTGATGCTGTATTCCGGGCAAAATATAAATAAACTCACTGGATTTCATTCGTAACCATTCATTCTGACAAAAAATCCTGCATTCTCCCGACGTTACATACATAATTTCAAAACTATCATGAGCATGACATTTCATATGATATTTTACCAACGATAACGCATAAAATGCAGTTACTTTAAAATACTGTTTCTCTTTTTGAAATATTCGATACATGACCAACTCTCCTTGTGTACCAATAAATTGATTTCCTGAACAATCTCGCATCTATAACAATCCTAACACATTTTTTTGCTTTTTTTACATCACACTCAAAAATTAAATGCGATAATATCTTGCATTTCATTATACAGCCGATAATAACTGTCACCAAACTTCTTAATAGACTATATACTGTAAAAAAAACACAGGAGGGATTTTTATATGAGTTTTAAAATTGCATTTATTGGTGCAGGAAGTCTTGTATTTGCCAGAACATTATTTACAGATATTATATCTGTACCTGAATTTCACAATATCGAAATTGCCTTCACTGACATTAATCCGGACAATCTTGAAAAGACAAGAAAATTATGTCAGAGAGATCTGGACGCAAACAATATTCCAATCAGAATTGAAGCAACAACCAATCGTCGTGACGCCTTCAAAGATGCACGTTATATTGTTAACTGTGTGCGTATCGGTGGGCTTGAAGGATTTGAAACAGATGTAGAGATTCCATTGAAATATGGAATAGACCAATGTGTAGGGGATACCTTATGTACTGGTGGAATTATGTATGGACAGCGTGTTATCGCAGAAATGCTGAACTTTTGTAAAGACATTCGTGAAGTTTCCGAACCTGGAGCAATCATGCTGAACTATTCCAATCCAAACGCAATGGCTACATGGGCCTGTAACAAATATGGAAAAGTCCGCACTATCGGACTTTGCCATGGCGAAATTCACGGAGAACAGCAGATTTCAGAAGTTCTTGGTATTCCAAGAGAAGAGCTGGATGTCATCTGTGCCGGAATCAATCACCAGACCTGGTACATTTCTGTAAAACATAATGGAGAAGATATGATTCCTAAACTTCTGGCAGGATTCGAAGCGCATCCTAAATTCAGTCAAGAAGAAAAAGTCCGCATTGATATGTTAAAACGTTTCGGATACTATTCTACCGAATCCAATGGACATCTCTCCGAATATGTAGCCTGGTACCGCAAACGCCCTGATGAAATCAAAGACTGGATTAATCTTGATAACTGGATAAACGGCGAAACTGGTGGATACCTCCGTGTTACACGAGAAGAACGTAACTGGTTTGAAACAGATTTCCCGAAGATTCTGGCAGAACCAGCAAAAAAATTAGATGGTTCTGAACGAAGCAAAGAACACGCTTCTTATATTATTGAATCTCTGGAAACAGGACGTCATTACAGAGGACACTTTAATATTATGAATGAAGGATGCATCACAAATCTTCCATGGGAATCGGTAGTTGAAGTTCCCTGTTATGTAGATGGAAACGGAATCAGCATTCCTAAAGTAGGTGACCTTCCACTTGGCTGCGCAGCAGTATGCTCACAATCAATCTGGGTACAAAAGCTGGCAGTTGAAGCTGCAGTTCATGGCGATATACAGCTTCTGAAACAGGCAGCTATGATGGATCCACTGACAGGTGCTGTATGCAACCCACCTGAAATCTGGCAGATGATTGATGAAATGCTGGTCGCTCAGGAACAATGGCTTCCACAGTACACAGAAGCAATCAAAGCGGCCAAAGAACATCTTGCAAATGACCCGCTGATTCCAACAAAAGATTACCATGGTGCTGCAAGGCTCCGCGAAAAAACCCCTGAAGAAGTAGCCGCAGAACGCGATGCACGTAAAATCACAGCCTGATTTTTCCAGAATGCTAATATACGAAAAATATACAAAATACAGCATGCTTATTAATACATATATCCTTCTAAATACAAAAGCTGACACATTCATCTGTGCCAGCTTTTTGTATTTTATCTGTAAATTTATATCAAATAATTCCCTGTCACTTCTCAGAAACAATTTATACTGTTTCTAATACTGGCAAAGCCCTGCCCTATGCATATTGCATTTTTTAACCGAATCAAGTAAGTCCCCTGCTTCAATTGCAAATATCCGCTTGACTTGAAACGTATGACTTACTTATTTTTAATCAGTCTATAGCAATTAAAACAGGAAACTTTCTCAGTTCAGCTAAAATCTCGTACGTTTATTCACATATTTCGCCTTATACTTAGAATAAACAATCGTCTGATCCTTATACAATCCATAATATCCCGAAGCCGCATAGCTGATAGAAACCGCAATCAGATAAAAGGAAACGCCCTTAAATCCAAACATCTCAAATGCGATCAGAATCGATGTAATCGGGCAGTTCGTTACTCCGCAGAATACTGCTGCCATTCCACATGCCGCGCATATAGACGGGGAAAGTCCCAGCCAGTTTCCCATCATACATCCAAAAGTAGCTCCTATACAGAACGAAGGAACAATTTCCCCGCCTCGGAATCCTGCACGCATTGTCAATGCAGTCAGTACCAGTTTCCAGAAGAAGTCCAGAGGTCTTGCCTGTCCTTCCTCCACTGCCTTCTCAATCAGCTCTGCACCTGCGCCCATATAATCTGAAGTTCCCAGAAGTAATGTAATTCCAATCACCAGACAGGATCCCACAACTACACGCACATATGGATTCTTAAACCACCTTCCATATGCTCCGGCAACTCCATTTAGCACCATACAGAATACAATACTAATCACTGCACATCCAACAGCGATAGCACCCATTTTCAAACCCGTTTCAATAGTCAGCTTCGGAATATCCACTACATGAAAAGTCTCCGGTGTAACTCCCATTCCTGCCGCAAATCCGGATGCAACCAGGGAAGCAATCATACAAGGCATCAAAGCTGTATAATACATCACTCCTACACTGACTACCTCCAGTGCAAAAACAGCCGCAGCCATCGGTGTTCCAAACAATGCAGAGAATGCTGCACTCATACCACACATAACAATTACATGTCGGTCTTCCTCATCCAGATGAATCCAACGTCCAAGCTGATTAGCAATACTTCCACCAAGCTGTATTGCCGCACCTTCACGTCCTGCAGAGCCACCTGCCAGATGCGTAAGTGCTGTAGAAATGAAAATCAGAGGTGCAGATAAAATCGGCACATCGTCCTGTGATCTCACAGTAGAAAGCACCTGATTCGTACCTCCATCATCCTTACCAAATTTCTCATACAGGTATACAATAATTAAGCCCATCACCGGAAGCAGATAGAACATCCATTCATTTTCTTTCCTGCAATTTGTCACACTCTTCAGCACAAAAGAAAACAGTGTACTCGCCGCTCCTGTAATACATCCTACAAGTACCGCGATCATCAGCCATTTTACAAGATTTCCCACATCACGCTGAATCTCACTACTATAATATTGAAGCTTTTTTTTCAGTAAGCTTTTCGCTTTCGTACTTTGTTCTTCCGTGTCATTCTCCTGATCTGCACGCTTTTCCTCTTTCTCCATTTCCCCCTCTTACCTTTCCTTATTATTTTACATACAAATTTGCTATTTCTATTTTAGCATACATTTTCCATATCTGCCAGAAAGATAAGACAGAGAAAATAAAGGTTATTGGAATTATATGTTACTGTTCACTCCGTTCACAGTAACGTAGCCAAAATTCATTCCAGATTGCTGCGGCAATGGAATTTTGGCTTGTATGTCTCGGGATTTTGGCATATTCATGCCAAAACACCTCGCGGAATAGTGGTGTGTGAACAGTAACATAATTGTAACTGTGTTACTGTGAAATAAGCAGTTACAAATACTTTTCCTATTATATATGATTTTGGAATCTATGGAAAGCAAAAAGGATAGAAATACATAAAAATGATAGCTTTTACAAAAAAATAAAAAAAATTCAAAAAAGCTATTGACAGTTTATATAGTTTTTGGTATAGTACCAATTGTCGCAACAATAAGTAAAACTTATAACAGAAATGCGATATGCGGAAGTGTCGGAACTGGCAGACGAGCAAGACTAAGGATCTTGTGAGCATTGCGCTCGTGTGGGTTCAAGTCCCATCTTCCGCATAAGAAACGGTTTGAATGCTATTATATGTGCATTTAAGCCGTTTTTTGTGTCATCATAATAACCTGAGCTGCAGTGTTTCGCTGATACGATAAGTGTTTCAGTAGGAGCTTCTTTTTTGTACTGTGGGAAATTACTTATAGTATATTCATAAAAAATTCATATCTTTTTGTTAAAATAATGTGTAGATTGTTACGATATAATTTGTTTGAATACAAGCGATATTGAACCTGAATGGTAACTGTTTAGCAGATTGCTGTTTTGTATGACACTGGGCAGTTATCCTGAATGGAGTGCGGCAGGAGAATCAGGTATGAAAAAAAACAAAATGGACACACAGGAATATCAGTTTATAAAAGAAACGGTAAAAAAACAGCCAAAAGAGAATGGCAGTCTGTTGCGCAGGCTGCTTATGATAGCAGGATGTGGCGTTTTGTTTGGAGCTGCGCAGCCGTAACCTTTGCCAGTGTGTTTCCGGTTATGGCGGACAGAGAAGAGAATACACAGCAGAAAATCGAACTGACAGGATCGGATGTAGCGGAGACGATATCTGAAGAACAGGCAACAGAGAGGGAATCTGTCGCTTCAGTTTCTGAACAAGAGGAGAAGAGTCTTCTGGCAATGCGTCAGGAGATGTATAGGGAAGTGCTGAAGGTTTCCCAAAAATCCCGAAAATCTCTTGTAAACGTGAGAGGAATTTCAAAGGATGAGGATTTGCTGAATAATTCTTATTTGCAGCAGGAAGATACGGAAGGTCTTGTCTTTCTTGAAACAGAGACGCAATTTTATATCCTGACCTATGAGGAAGAACTGGAAAATCTGCAGGAACTGCAGGTGACTTTTGCAGATGGTTCGACAGTGCAGGGAGAGATATGCAGGGGAGATGCAGATTCCGGATTTGCAGTTGCAACTGTGAGAAAAAATCTTCTCAATGACAGTACAAGAGAAGGTATCGTGGTATCTGATCTGACAGACACAAAGAAACTGGGACAGAGCGATATAGTAATTGCTATCGGAAGTCCTGCCGGTGACAGTGATGCGGTGGTTTATGGAATGATCACTTCTGTTTCTGAAAAACTATCGGTAGCGGATACGGAGTATAATGTGTTGGCTACAGATGTGCAGGGGAATGAAGATGGAAGTGGTGTGCTGCTTGATTCTGACGGAAATGTGGCAGGTATGATACTGAAGAAGAATGAAAATGACGGAGATAATATTCATGCAGTTTCCATTTCGCAGATTCTTCCGTTGATAGAACATCTGGCTAACAAAGAAACAATCAGATATACAGGTATTTATGGAACAGAGATAACTCAGGCACAATGTAGAAAACTGGGAATTGATCAGGGACTTTACGTGGAGCGTACACAAGAAGAATCTCCTGCGATGAAGGCAGGGATACAGTGTGGAGATATCATAAGTAAGATTGATGGAACTCCCACAGAGAGTATGCAGTCTTACTATACATATCTTCAGACAAAAAAGCAGGGAGAAAATCTTACCATAACGGTTCTTCGCAAAAATTCCGATGGTGAGTATGCGGAGAAAGATTATAAGGTAACAGTTGGAGAGAGATAGTGACAGGCGGAGAATCCTACAAGCGGGATTCTTTCTTGTGGAATTGTTATAATACTAAAAATAAAGGATAGAGAGGCAGGCTTTATGCGTTTTTTAAATGAGTTACATGAGGGAGACAGAATTAATGGGATTTATCTGTGCAAGCAGAAACAGTCTGCGGTAACGAAGAATGGAAAACCCTATGAGAATATTATCCTCCAGGATAAAACCGGAATCATGGATGGCAAGATCTGGGATCCGAATTCTCTTGGAATTGATGATTTTGATGCACTGGATTATATAGATGTTGTGGGAGATGTGACCAGCTTTGCAGGGGCTATGCAGTTGAATATCAAGCGTGTGCGCAAAGCAGCCGAAGATGAATATGATCCTGCAGATTATCTTCCTGTAAGTGAGAACAGCACAGATGATATGTACAGCCAGCTGAGAGCATTTATTGACAGTGTGGAGAATCATTATCTGTCTACACTTCTGAAGAAATTATTTGTGGAAGATGAAGCTTTTGTGAATGCGTTTGAAGGACATTCTGCTGCGAAGACAGTACATCACGGATTTATCGGCGGTCTGATGGAGCATACTCTGGGAGTGACCAGACTCTGCGATTATATGTCAAAGGCATACCCGGTCATCAACAGGGATTTACTGATCACAGCATCACTTCTTCATGATATCGGAAAGACAAAAGAATTATCTGCATTTCCGTTAAATGATTATACAGATGAAGGCCAGCTTCTGGGACATATTTATATGGGAGCACAGATGATCAATGATCTTGCACACCAGATACCGGAATTTCCGGAGGTGCTTAAGAATGAACTGATCCACTGTATTCTGTCACATCATGGAGAACTGGAATACGGTTCCCCGAAGAAACCTGCACTGGTGGAGGCTGTAGCCCTCAATCTTGCAGATAATACAGATGCAAGAATGGAAACCATCACAGAGATTTGCAGCAAACAAGAGCAAAAAAGAATGGCTTGGATATAATAAATTGTTTGAATCCAACTTAAGAAGAACAGATGAGGTGTAATCTTTATGGAATTTCGTAAGAACGATCTTGTTACGTTAGAGATAGAAGATTGCGGAATTGACGGTGAAGGTATCGGAAAAGCCGATGGCTTCACCGTTTTTGTCAAGGACGCAGTGATCGGTGATACAGTAACAGCCAAAATTATCAAGGCAAAGAAAAATTATGGTTATGGCCGTCTTATGGAGGTGCTGAAGCCATCTCCGTACAGAGTTGAGCCCAAGTGCGAATTTGCCCGTCAGTGTGGCGGATGCCAGCTTCAGGCACTTTCCTATGACCAACAGCTTGTATTTAAGACAAATAAGGTGAAGGGACATCTGGAACGTATCGGTGGCTTTACAGATATCCCCATGGAGCCGATCATTGGCATGGATGAACTTTTTCATTACAGAAATAAGGCACAGTTTCCTGTAGGCAGAAATAAAGAGGGAAAAATCGTTACAGGTTTCTATGCGGGAAGAACCCACAATATTATCGAAAACCGTGACTGTGCACTTGGTGTAGCTGAGAATAAAGAAGTTCTGGACCGTGTGATCGCACATATGGAGAAATACGAGATTGAACCATATAATGAAGCAACAGGCAAGGCTTGGTGCGCCATGTTCTGATCCGTTACGGATACTTCACAAAAGAAGTGATGGTCTGTTTGATTCTGAACGGCAATAAGATTCCGAAAGAGGAACAGCTTGTAAAATCTCTGTGTGAGATTCCGGGAATGACAAGCATTACCATCAATGTAAATAAGAAACACAGTAATGTAATCCTTGGCGAAGAGATCTGTCTGCTCTGGGGCCAGGAATATATCACAGACAGGATCGGAGATATTTCCTATCAGATTTCTCCTCTGTCTTTCTATCAGGTAAATCCTATGCAGACCCAGAAGCTTTATGCAAAGGCACTGGAATACGCAGATCTTCATGGGGAAGAGACAGTATGGGATCTCTACTGTGGAATCGGAACCATTTCCCTGTTCCTGGCACAGAAAGCAAAATTTGTCCGTGGTGTGGAAATTGTTCCTGCAGCTATAGAGAATGCGAAAGAAAATGCGAAACTTAATGGCCTGGAGAATACAGAGTTCTTTGTGGGTAAGGCAGAAGAAGTGCTGCCAAGAGAGTATAAGAAAAATGGTGTTTATGCAGATGTTATCGTTGTAGACCCGCCAAGAAAAGGCTGTGATGAAACTCTGCTGGAGACCATGGTCGAGATGAATCCGGAAAGGATTGTGTATGTAAGTTGCGACAGTGCGACGTTGGCAAGGGATCTGAAGTATTTGTGTGAGAGAGGATATGAGCTTAGAAAAGTATGCCCGGTTGATCAATTTGGGATGACTGTTCATGTGGAGACGGTTGTTCTTTTGTCCCAACAGAAGCCAGATGACACGATAGAGATCGACTTAGACCTGGATGAGCTGGATGCCACCAGTGCCGAGTTGAAAGCAACCTATCAGGAAATCAAGGATTATGTGCTGAAAGAATCTGGCTTGAAGGTTTCAAGTTTATATATTTCTCAGGTAAAACGCAAATGTGGAATTGAAGTGGGAGAAAACTATAATCTTCCAAAATCAGAAAATGCAAGAGTTCCACAATGCCCGAAAGAGAAAGAAGATGCTATCAAGGCTGCCCTGAAATATTATGCGATGATCTAAGGACATCGCTGATTTCAAGGAGGAATAACACATGAAAAGTACATTTGAAAAATGGGTGGAACCTACACACTTGGCGCAGACGGAATTTACTATCCGAATCTTGTCAGTACAGATGAAGAACCGCATTATGGGAAATATGGAATGATGCGGAAAACATATCTGAAAGAGTATCGTCCGGCAATGTATTCACTGTATATGTTGGAAGACAGATTGACAGAACATCTGAATGCTGTGGACGATGAAGCACAGGAGAGAATGGACATTCTAGTGCGTCAGATGATGGAAAAGGAAGGCATTACGGAAGAAATGAAAGCTTGTGACCAGATGGAATGGGTCAGGGCTGTAAATAATATCCGAAATGTAGCAGAAGAGATTGTGTTAAAAGAATTAGTGTATATTTAAAGCGTGGAAAGCTCCTTCGGGAGCTTTTTACCGTTTCTACAAACAATTTTTTCGCGTGCCGGAAAGCAATCTATTTACATGGAACAGATGCAGAGAGAGAAAATATTGGAAGGTTATGATTCTTGATCAGCTTTTTTGCTATTGCTCTTTTGAAGATGGTAAAAAAACAAGTGATATGGTAAAATAATACTATTAGATTGAACGGACAGAAATGAGGAAAGTTGATGAATTAAGAAATGTAATTGCAAATCAATTTGCCTGCGAATATAAGACTTATGACTTTGGGGAAATCTGTAATGCATTCATTGATGATTTGATTAGATTAATGGAAAATAGTATTAAAAATGAACAAGGCAATTTTTAGTTGACATAAGGAGAACAGAAAAATATGAAAAAATATTACGCAGAAAGACATGGTTTACTTACAAAGCAACTACAGATAGATTTTGATGAGTTATTACAGTATTTCGGACAGGTATATAAATATTTTTGTGATAAAGAGTATTTTGAAGTGGCTACAAGAGGAGTGTGGAGGCAAATTCCTTATACGCAGGATTCGGAGCAGATTTTACCACCAAGTTTGTTGCCATCACCGGAAGTGTATTTTGCAACATGCTTACAGGATAAAGAGGTTTGGCCAATTTGGCAATATCTTGAAGAATATGATGAGCAGACATTGTTTTCAGTGATTGAGATTTTATACGACCATATTGGTGTTTATAACTATGAAATAGATCAGTTTGAAAATGAAGCACAAAAGGAAGAATTTGCTGAACAAATTAATAATATCTTACGTGCATATAAAGAGGGATATTATCTTGAACCGACAAATGGATTTATAATGCAAATACCTAACGGTGCGTTGCGTGAACAGTTAGAATATGACGGTTCTGATTTACCCGATTCAGTATATGAGCAATTAGCAACAGCCACAGAAATGTATTATCGTTTTGATGCCAATTTGGAACAGAAAAAGAAAGCTATTAATATTCTTGCCGATATTTTGGAAAGTGAACGTGAAGAAGTAAAAGATACTTTAAATGCTGAGTATGAAGTTCCTAAAAATGAACATGATAAGTTGATTTTTGGTATAGTTAATGGTTATAATATTCGCCATAATCGTGCAGATCAAAAGAACGATTATAGCAAAGAAATATGGTATGATTGGATGATGCAATATTATACAAGCGTAATAATAGCATTTTACAAGTTGAAAAATAAGTATACCGATATTGATTTTTAAATGGTGAGTTAAATGATATCTCCCTAAGTGGAGTATAAACCTTTTCTCAAAAGGTGATGGTTTCGCTATTTAGCATAAAAAGTAACTTAGAAGTTTCAGAATTAAGTTAATCGTGCCATATGGCTTGATTATAAAAGCAAAGATAAAAACGCAACGTACATCTTTGATGTACCAGAGCCGGTAGGTAGCCCGGCCGTCCTATATAAATAGGGTAAGTAACCTGCCCCTCCGGGTTGTCCATTCTTTGTTCAATCATTTTTAGGAGGGATTCTTATGGACAAAGTAAATGGAAAGCTGACAGTATTTTTTGAAGAGCCGTTTTGGGTGGGAATCTTTGAACGCATCGAAGATGGTAAACTATCTGTGGCAAAGGTAACATTTGGTGCAGAGCCAAAAGATTATGAAGTACAGGAATATATTCAAAAGTGCTATTTCAGTTTGAAATTCAGTCCGGTTGTTGAAACTGTTGTAAAGGATATCAAAAGAAATCCGAAACGGATGCAGCGGGAAGCAAAGAAGCAGATGCTGGAAATAGGCATTGGTACAAAATCGCAACAGGCGTTGAAATTACAACAGGAACAGAACAAGCAGGAACGCAAAGAGAAAAGACGCAAGAAAAAAGAGGCAGAAGAGCAGCGAATGTTTGAACTGAAACAGCGAAAGAAAAGAGAAAAGCATAAGGGACATTAAAGTCCCTTGGCCTTTTACTCAAATCGAAAAGTGTTGAATAAAGCTTTCGGGAGGTGTTTCTATGAAGAAAAAAGTACTTGCAATTATGTTAATCGCCATGTCAATAATGTTGATTTCGGCGTGTGGAAAAAAAGAAAAACTGTACGAAATTCCTGATTTATCGCAGTATAAGACAGATTATGTAGGAGATTCTTCAAATGTTATAAATATTGTAAGTGTCAAGAGTATCCGGCGGGATACTCATATGACAGTATAGAGATACAGTCTGAAACAGAGCCTTATGGATTAACAGTTTTTCTAAAAGATGAGCCGTCTGCAGCCAAACTTGAAGATGAATTGCAGGTTAATGCAGATATGACATTTGACTTGATTGGTAATTTGGGAACAATTGATTATAAAACAGCAGATAGCAAAGAAATTATTGCATCGTATGAACGGTGATATATTTTTAGTCAACTTTTAGATAATTTGAAGAGTAGAATATAAAAAGGCGTATGGAAGTTTTAAATCCATACGCTTTTTTGGGAAAAACTCATTTTTGAACAAGAGATTTGTAAGAACATATTATCTATTCAAAGACGGTTACAATTCCATATCATATGACTTTTTCTTAGTTCGAGCAGGCTGATTTCGCCGCATTTCTTGTTTTCTCTGATATTCAAGTTCCCATGCACGATGAGAGAAAACATCAGGATCTTCCGCATTGAGATAATCCACCTCATTGGCTGCAATATCACGTCGGTGATAGTCATAATATTTACCGAAAGTACCTTTGAGCTGTTCGATCAGCTTATCCCGAAAATCAGGACGTATCTGGATTCTGGTGTCCAGCAATTCTGTATACTGTTCAGGTTCAGGACGAAATTTTTCTTCCCGGAAAGCGGCAGCATCTTTTTCAAGCTGTTTTTTGAGCGAGATGTCCTGAGAATCTAGGATATCAAGATTGTTATTCATCTGGTCGTATTTCTTGGATAGATTCGTCATATCTTTATCGGTAGAGCATTCTGCCTGGAAGATTAGCTGCTCTTTCCTTGATTTCAGTTCTTCAATTTCTTCGGTAACAGTGGTAAGCTGCTGATTCAATTTTATATGCTGGATGGGATTAAAAATACTGGCTTTCTCTTTTTTTACATAGCCATTAGTGTCAGAAGATAATATTCTTCGTCCATAGCTTTATCCGGGATAAATTCTTTGTGTCCTTTGCCGATCCGGTAGTAAATGCCGTTGTATTCCAGAATATTCCCGGTGAAGATTGGTTCAGTTTCATAGCTTTGATGCCGGTTGGGGTGACGGTGTTTGCTGTTTTCATATTGCCGTAGCCATGATCTACAGCAATGATTTTTGTGTTTCTGAGTTCTCGCATAAAAAATACCTCCGTTTTCGTATTGATTGATTCAGCAGGTCGTACCGGTGTGGTACTGCTCTGCTGTGAGATAAGCATACGAAAATCGGAGGAAAAAGGCATTGAGGGGAAATTGAGCAGGAATTGAGAAAAAAGATATATTGTGCTTACGTTCTTCATGTACTCTTGTTGTGATTTCATTGTTTTTTATCGTATAATATGGATACTGGAGGTGGTTTGGATGAAATACAAGATTTTAGTTGTCGATGATGATAAAGAATTGGTGAAAATGCTTTGTAGTTATTTTAATATGAAACAATATGAAACCATTACGGCTACAGATGGAATGGAAGCATTAAATAAAATAGAAATGAAACCGGATATTATTTTGTTGGATATCAATATGCCACGCATGGATGGGATTGAAGTATGTCGTCTGATACGCAGTAAAGTGTTATGTCCAATTTTATTTCTAACAGCAAGAGTTGACGAAGATGATAAAATTAATGGGTTGCTTTCAGGTGGGGATGATTATATTACGAAACCATTTAGTCTTCGGGAGTTGGAAGCGAGGATTGTTACAAACATAAAGAGAGAAGAAAGGCATCAACAAAAAACGGAATACCGTTTCATGGATGAAATGCTGATTGATTATTCTGAAAAAATAGTAGCTATAGCTGGACACAGGATGGAGTTCACAAAAATTGAATATCAGATTATTGAATTCTTATCCATGCATCCAGGGCAGGTGTTTGATAAAGAACGTATATATGCACAAGTCTGTGGATATGATGCGGAAGGGGACAGTAGAACGATAACGGAATTAGTACGGCGTATAAGGAAAAAAATAGCGGATTATTCAGAAAAAGAATACATAGAAACTGTATGGGGGATTGGATACCGATGGAAAAAATAAGAAACTTGTCACTGAAAAAAACAATTCTGCTTTATTTTGTGATCAGCTTAACGGCAGCATTTCTGTTATCTGGATTTACAGTTCATTTTGCAAGAAATATGCAGAATAAAATATGGGAAAAATATATTGATTATGCAGATTATACGGACGTGTTTCAGCAATATGGAAAGAAATACGAGATTGAGATATCAAGACCTAATCAATCGCAGATGAATCGTTTGGACTATCATCTTTCGGAAATGTGTGACTTTATGGAAACATATTCGGTACTGATTTTTTCGATTGTTGGGAGTGTTGCTGCGGTATTCTTTTTTTATAAAAATAAGTTAAAGACACCTCTACAGGAACTAAAAGATGCCTCACAAATGATTGCAGATAATGAACTGGATTTTCATGTGTCCTATGAAAATAAAGATGAGATGGGAACTTTGTGTAAAGAATTTGAAATGATGCGAAGTGATTTAGCAGATAACAACAGAAAGATGTGGCGAATGATTGATGACGAGAAGGCTTTGCGGAATGCAATTGCACATGATATACGTTCTCCACTTTCCATATTGCGTGGGTATCAGGAAATGCTCTTAGAGTTTGTTTCTGCTGAGAGTATAAAAACAGAGGATGTTATTGATATCTTACAAACAGGCATGTATCAGATTGACCGTATAGAGCATTTCACGGAAAACATGAGAAAAATGTCCCATTTAGAACAGAGGGAACTGCAATGCTCAGAGATAGAATTATCGGAACTGGCAAAAAAGATTGAGGCAGAAGCTGCCATGCTGTCCAAGAAGGAAAGTAAATTATGTAAGGTAGAAAGAGTGCAGGAACAAAACATTGTGAAAGTGGATGAGGAACTTGTCATGGAAGTGACAGACAACTTACTGGAAAATGCGGTTCGATATGCACAAAAAAGTATTGCTTTGCAGATAAAGAAAAAGGATGGTTTTCTTATAATTTCTGTTGAAGATGATGGAATAGGATTTGTGGATACTGAGGAAAAAGTAACAGAACCATTTTATCATAAGAATCCACAAGATGATTTAAAGCATTTTGGCCTTGGTATGTATATTTCTCGTATTTTCTGTGAAAAGCATGGAGGAAATTTGAAAATATATAATGCCAGACAAGGCGGTGCTCATGTAGAAGCTCTTTTCAAAGCTGAATAAAAATACTTTATAAGGCTGAAATCACAAATAAAGTGGTTTTAGTCTTTTTTGTTGTGAATTTATTGAGAATTGATTTGTATGATGTTGTTAAAGAAATAAAGAAAGGAAGAGATACAATGAAAACAATCATAAAAAGAAGTATACTTGATTATTTAAAGAACCCTGTTTTGTGGATTGGCTTGATTATTATAGTTGCCAGTATGTATCAATGTCTGTCATCGTATTTGCAAATTCATTATATCAAACAGAATGAACAGATCACACAAAATGACGTAGCATTGGAAGATGCTGATGTCATGGATGGGTACATTCCCACATCTGATGATAAAGAAAGAAGAAGGGAGTGGGAAGATACGATCAAAGAGACGTTAATGGACACCTCCAAAAATGGTTTTGGATTTAGCAGGCAGGAAGCAGATCATGTAATGAAAGAAATTCAGAATATGGATGTAAAGACTGCTTCTGAGTTTTTGGAATCCCAATATGGCTATTATAATGCAATATATGCTTATGAGGACCTTGAAATTCATAAGGGGACAGCAGAAGAAATCAATCATTATATCGAGCGGAAATTATCCGAACATTCTTTTTCCTGGTACTTTGCCAAAAAATTTACGGATTTTGCAGGATTGCATATGGCCTTTTTTGCAACAGTCTTGCTATCATTTTTATTTATTCAGGATACACGAAAAAGTACCTATGAATTATTACATACAAAGCCTGTTACGGCAGTCCAATATATATGTGGGAAAGTAATAAGCGGATTCATTAGTATGCTGGGAGTATTAGTGATTTTGAATGTTATATTCTTTATGCTGTGTTTGAAAACGTCTTTAGAATCGGGCTTTCCAGTAACACCAATTGATTTTTGCGTGAATTCTCTGATCTATATTATTCCGAATATTTTGATGATATGTTGTGTCTATACAATTACAGCAGTAATATTTAAAAATCCGCTTCCGGCAGCACCAATCTTGTTTTTGCACATTATATATTCAAATATGCTGACCATGAAGAATGATATTTATTATATGAGACCGTTCTCTATTATGGTGCGATTCCCTGGCAGATTTTTTGAAACACATGCAGCCAAAATGTCAAACATAAATCAGATTATTCTTGTAATTTCATCAGTTATATTAGTATGTATTTCTGTTACAATCTGGAAAAGGAGGAGGGTTCATTGAAAACGGAACTAAAAAACTGCCTGTCGTTATATAAGATTTTTTATTCATGTGCATTTATACTGATATTGTGTGTTATTCATCCGATTATATACTATGAAGAAATCGGTTCAGCAATTCAGTCTCCAATAGCATTTTTAACAATTATTTTTTGTAGTGACACATATTTGATGGAAGTAAAAAGTAAGCGTGCCGATGTATTTCATTTGTATGATCAAAAAAAGCAGTTAAAAGTAATATCGCAGAGAGTGGGCGTTCAAATATTATATTTATTAATACTTTCTTGTGTTGGATATGTTTTGTTTTTCTGGCAAAAACCGGGCAGTGTAAACGAAGGCATTTCGGGTATTCAGATATTTCTTTTATATTTCATTGCAATGTTTGGAACTATCTGGCTTTGGAGTATATGCTCTGTGATTTTGTGTACATTGCTTCGAAATATGTGGGCAGGTATTGGATGTTTATTTGGAATTGTCATTGGACTTATATCAAAAGCGGGAAGTTCATTTTTCGGAAATCTGGGATTGTTTTCTTTCAGCTTTTGTGAACCTACTCAATTAATGTCCGAGAGTTGGATTTATGGAACGCTTGTGTCTTTTATAGCGGGGCTGTTTTTATTTGCAGTATTACCAATGACTTTAAAGAAAAGAGGATAGATTATGAGTATTAGAATAAATGATTTAACAGTTAGATTTAAAAATGGTGTAGTTGCAGTAAATAAGGCATCTCTTGAAATACCTAAGGGAATTTACGGACTTTTGGGTGAGAATGGTGCCGGAAAAACCACTTTGATGAGGGTTCTTACAACTGTTTTAAAACAAACGGAAGGAATGGTTTCCCTTGATGGAATTCTGTATAACGAGGGAAATTATGAGAAAATACAGAAAAAGATTGGTTATCTTCCACAGGAAATCGACTTATATCCGAATCTTACGGTGAAAGAATGTCTTGTATATATGGGGGGACTGTCAGGAGTATCCAGAAACGACCTCGAACAAAGAATTACCTATTATCTGGAAAAGACTTCTCTTACAGAGCATCAGAATAAAAAAATGCGGCAATTATCTGGTGGTATGAAGAGACGTGTCGGACTCATACAGGCACTTCTTAATAATCCGGATTTTTTGATTATTGATGAACCTACCACCGGGTTAGATCCGGAAGAAAGAATCAGGATCCGCAATCTTTTGGTTGATTTTTCAAAGGATAGAACTGTGCTGTTTTCCACTCATGTAGTAGAAGATTTAGCAGCAACCTGTACACAGCTTGCCATTATGAAAAAGGGAAGTTTTTTATATTCTGGAAGCGTGAGTGGGTTGCTGGAAAATGCAAAGGGCTGTGTTTGGAATTGTACGGTACAAAATGCAGAAGAAGCCCGTTTGTTAGAAGCCAATTATTCTATATCATCTAAGCAGTATGTAGAAAATGGAATTCATATGAAAGTATTAAGCAAAGGAAAGCCAAATGAGAATTGTGTCCTGGATAATGATATCACTTTGGAAGATGCATATATTTATTTGACGAATAGTTGAATATAACGGCGGGCAAGTTGCCCGCCGTAAATTATGCTTATTTTGTTAAAAGACCGGATAGATTTTTTCCAATGCAAAATCCAATCTGTGGATATAACTCCTGATCAAGAAAATGCGGATATTTTTAAATTGATTGTGTCAATTTAAAATCAATTTCTATTCAATGTGGTTTTCCGGTAGGTTCTGTAAAATAAGCTCAGATTAAAACAATGACGGGAGGAGCTTATGCAACAGAATATTGAATTTGAGCGGTGCATTGATTTTCTGGTACGGATGATTGATAAGTACGGCGAAGAAGTCCTCCGGGAGTTGGAGGAAGAAAAATAGAATAAAGAAGAAAAAACAGCATAGAATACTTCTTTTCATAGCATTTGTAAGACCGTCGAAGTCTCCTTTTCACAGGTTCGGCTTGCTATTCTCCATCGGAAACAGAGTCTTTCTTTTTTTAGACTTACCAGAAATCATTTCATGCCCAGAATAGATAGCTATGATCATGCAGAACAGAGAGCTACAAGCAAAATACTTATGAGCGGATTTCATATTTTTATAGCCAGTATAAAAGATTCCAAACATTGCTGCCGATGCACCAAGTGACCAATATTTATGTGCTTTCATCTTAGATTTCTCCTGCGTTTTTTTATTATGATTCAGTTTTTTTCTTTTATTTATAAAGAAATGAGGAACACATCTGTATATAGCGAGATGGTTCCTCTTTTTGTTATGCGGTTTTTTGTACAGCCAGCGCTTCGATTTCTTCTAAGGTCAGGTCTGTAAAAGCGGCAATATCTTCGTAAGTGAGTTTACCGGAGGCCAGCATACGTTTAGCAATTTCAATGCGTTCAGCTTTTCGCATATTTTCCATCTCTCTGCACATAGTCAAAACTCCTTCCTCATCTTCTTTAAAATAACGTACTCTGTCAGCAAGGATTTTATAATACATGTCTTTCGGATTGGTACAGGAAAAATCGTGCATTAGTTTTCCGAGTTCTGTTTCATCTTTGATTTGGGAATTTATATAAATAATATGAGCTTCATCACCGAATGGTTCACCGGTTTCCTGGATGATGCGGTCAACATGATAAATTGGAAGCCCGGCTTTTAATACATCATTTTCGGTAATAAAAATCACATAGGTTTCAGTGAGAGCATCATATTTATCGCCAGCTTCAGTTATATTGGCATCTATAAGACTGCTATTGTATCTTGCACGTTTTGCATCAGCACCACGATCACTTCTTTGAATTTCTATATTATAAATGCGGTTATTGGAATCAACAGCTAATATATCCAAGCGAATAGAACGTCCCTGTAAATTTTTTATATCGTATTGTCCCTGCACAGATTGTACTTTAAGGTCATGTCTTTGCAAAATAATTTGAAGTAGAAATTCCGCACATGCCTTATCTTCAAAAACTTTACTCATAAAATCATCATCTAAAAGACGGAACCCCTGAGGCGTTGTAGATCTTCTTTATGTTTTTGCTCAAAATCTAATGTTTCTTCTGTATTATCCATTGTAAAAACACCACCTGCTTTCCTTTAGAATGGGACATAGTAAACATGGATTCCTGTATCATTATTTTAACATGGCAAATAGTAATCCTCAATACCTGAATTTTGAAATGACAAATGCCGATAAAAAATAACAGTCTATAAATCTTTTACTTTTTCAATCTGTTCATTCACATCTTTAAGTTGCTGTTCAGTATCTTTTAAAGATTTTCTGGGAGCACTGGTCTGGTCTGATGCCTGATTGAGTTCTACATGGAAATCATCAAGAGAATCATAGCCATGTTCCTGTATGTAGGCAACAGTCTGAGCCATCTGCTTCAAATTGGTGAGCTTTACTTTTTGAGCATAGGCTCCACTTTGCTGTGCTTTAATACAGGTTTGCAGATCTATGACAAGCCGGAGATCTGATTTTATGAAAATGAATGGTGTAGAGATAGCAGAAGTATCAGAGAAAGGAACAGTTGGTAAATCTGTGGAAGTATTCGGAGACTGCTGTTCCAGAATTTCTTCTTTCTGTTCTCTATGGGATTTCGTGTTTTCCTCAAATGCTTTCAAGAGAAAATCTTCTGTGTATCTGGTTCCAAGATTCCTTTCAGTGATATATTTTTTTTCTGCCAGGGTGAAGATAGCTGTATCGGTTTCGACTGATCGTGAAGATGATGTGATATTTTACATCAAGGATTTTTGAAAATTCCTCTGGTGATTGGGCGGTGCTTGCAGCATCATCAATAGCGTCACGAAGAAATTGTTTTTCTGTCTGGTAACGTGTTTCCTTTGGTGTGATTCCATCTTCTTTCATTTTCTGATTCAGTTCATCGAGCTTTTCCTGTCCACGGCGTTGTGCCCAATATTCTTTTTCTGTGATTTTTCTTTCAGCAGGAGTGAGCAGATCAACCTGATGTAGCGGGTGGATTACTCCACCCATTGCTGTTAACCGATTGTTTTAATTGGACAATCTAACCGCTTTTAACCGAGCATTTTAACTGGACGCTCTAACCGCTGCGCAGATATTTCTATCTGTGTTTTTATTATATGCAATTTACAGTAAAAAACCAATGCCTTTAATTGCTAAAATTTTATGAACTTTTTTCGATATCTATGGAATCGTTTTTATCACAGATAGGAACAAAAAGAAAGAGATAGCAGATGGGTATAAAAAGTTTGCTTGGTTTCGGTCAGGCGAGGGATAAGCCTGTACGGAATTACAGTAATGGTGAGTATTCGTTCAATTTCGGACAAAGCACCAGCGGAAAGAGCGTCAATGAAATAAGAAACATTGATAAAGGTTTATCTGATGGCTTGGAATGCATTGGTTGAGAACCGAGAGGGAGAAAATTTAACTAATGCTATTGAGTCTTCAGACATTGGGAATAAAACCTTATGTTTGCAGGCTTTTTGTTTACAGAAAAATTTTTCGTGGATATAATAAACATGACATATAGTTGTCGTGTTGTGTTAGATATGATATGTATGGAGTGTGGAAACTATGAAGACAGATAGGCTTATTGGGATATTGTCAATCTTACTGCAGGAAGAAAAGACAACGGCTCCTGAACTGGCAGAAAAATTTGAGGTATCCCGCAGGACAATAAACCGGGATATTGAAGACCTTTGCAAAGCAGGCATTCCAATAAGGACGGCACAGGGGACCGGTGGTGGTATTAGTATTATGGATGGATATCGTATGGATAGGACGATTCTGACATCCAAAGATATGCAGATGATCCTTGCGGGGCTGAGAAGTCTTGACAGTGTGAGTGGAAACCGATACTACGGTCAGTTGATGGAGAAAATCCAGACCGGATCATCAGAGTTTATCAGTGAAAGAGACTCTATGTTGATTGATTTGTCTTCATGGTATAAAGGCTCTCTTGTTCCGAAAATCGAAGTAATCCAAAATGCAATAGAAAACAGGCATACTATACAGTTTAAGTATTATGCTCCATCTGGAGACAGCAACCGAAGGATAGAACCGTATTATCTGGTTTTTAGGTGGTCAAGCTGGTATGTATGGGGGTGGTGTTTAGAACGTGAAGATTACAGATTGTTTAAGTTGAACCGTATGGATTGCGTTACAGAATCGGAGCAGTTTTTTATGTGCAGAAATGTACCAATGCCGAATTTGTCAAATGAGAAGATATTTCCGGGCGGGATAAAGGTAAAAGTCCTTTTCGCCCCGGATGTAAAGTGGCGGTTGGTTGAAGAATTTGGACCGCATTGCTTTACCAGGACGGATGATGGAAGGCTGCTTTTTTCGGCGGATTATACAGATATGGAAAACCTTGTGACATGGCTCATGACATTTGGAGCAAAGGCTGAGGTGCTTGAGCCGAAAGAAGCACGGGACATTATCCGCAGGAATGCGGAAGAAACATTAAAAAGCTATGGAGGATTAGGAAAATGACGTTTGATTATAAAAAGGAATACAAAGAGTTTTACATGCCGAAGGGAACACCGTCTATTGTCAGAGTCCCGAAAATGAATTATATAGCGGTGAGGGGAAGCGGTAATCCAAATGATGCAGATGGAGAATATAAGCAGTCTATTGGACTTTTGTATGGAATTGCATTTACGATAAAAATGAGTAAAAAGGAAGACCATCAGATTGACGGATATTTCGATTATGTGGTGCCGCCATTAGAGGGATTCTGGTGGCAAGAAGGCGTGTCAGGAATCGATTATGCGCGCAAGGAAGAATTCAAGTGGATTTCTGTTATTCGCTTGCCTGATTTTGTTAGCAGGGAAGATTTTGACTGGGCAGTCAGAAAAGCTACGGAGAAAAAGAAACAGGATTTCTCCAAAGTTGAGTTCTTTTCGTATGATGAAGGTCTGTGTGTACAGTGTATGCATATCGGATCGTATGACGATGAGCCTGCTACAGTAGATGAGATGCACAGATTTATGGAAGAACAAGGATATGCACTGGATATTACTGATCAGAGAATGCACCACGAAATTTATTTGAGTGATGCACGGAGGGTGGCACCGGAGAAACGCAAGACTGTGGTCAGGCATCCGATAAGGAGGGCTTAAAGGTATGGAATATATTAGAGTTACGAAAGAAAATCTTGAAAAGGAGCACATTTGCTGCGCCATTTCCAACAATAAAGATATTCAGGTATCATCAAAAAAGGCATGGCTTGCGGATAGATTTGATGAAGGTCTTGTGTTTCTTAAGAGCGTAGAACGCGGCAAGTGCTTTATTGAGTACATACCTGCGGAGTGTGCATGGAATCCAATCGAAGCACCTGGTTATATGTATATTAATTGTTTGTGGGTGTCCGGATCTTTCAAAGGCCATGGATATTCAAGTGACTTACTTTCCGAGTGTATTGAGGACAGCAAAGAAAAGGGGAAGAAAGGCCTATGTATTCTTGCAGCAGCAAGGAAAAAGCCATTTCTGGTCGATTCGAAGTTTCTAAAATATAAAGGATTTAAAGCTTGTGATGAGGCTGATAATGGAATCCAGCTATGGTATCTGCCGTTTGAAGAGAAAACTGAGCCACCGGTGTTCAAGGAATGTGCAAAACACCATCATATAAATGAAAGCGGCTATGTTCTTTATTATACAAACCAATGTCCTTTTAATGCAAAGTATGTACCAATCTTGGAAGAAACCGCTCAGAAGAATGGTATTCCACTCAAAGCTGTGAAGATTGAAAATAGGAAGGATGCTCAGAATGTACCAACGCCAATCACGACTTATGCACTATTTTGTGATGGGGAGTATGTTACGAATGAGCAGATGAATGATAAGAAATTCTTAAAGCTGGTGGGAAGATAGGAGAAAACAACATGGCATCAACAAAGGTATATTTGAATTTATGTTTCTCTCTTAATTTATGGCAGGTTTTATCGAGCTGAAGCCGGTAATAAAAAAATACTATAAAACAAAACAGAAAAGCTGACGTAAAAATAGCAGGTACCATAAGGCCTGCGAGCATTTTTTCTTATATTTAACTGTCAAACTCCCGTGTATTGATTTTCTGGTACGGATGATTGATAAGTACGGCGAAGAAGTCCTCCGGGAGTTGGAGGAAGAAAAACAGAATAAAGAAGAAAAAATAGCATAGAATACTTCTGAGCGGATATGGCTGAGAATGTTTTGACATATTGACAGGACATTTAAAATGACGTATACTAAGCTCAGTGATCGTTCTGTAGAAACTTGAGAAGCCTACAGGCGGGGGAGAGCCTGCGGGTCTCTCCCTCTTTTGTTTTAAGGAGAAATGAGATGCAGACACCGAAAAAATTCTCTTCTTTTAGTGACCAGGTTTCCTGGATCAGTGATGAAAAGGGAATAAAAATAAAAGACAGAGAATATGCGGAAGAGATGTTACGCCAAATAGGATATTTTCCTCTTATGGGAGGATATAAACATCTTTTTAGAATATCAAACACAAAAAAATATAAAGCAGGAACAAGTTTTGAAGAAATAGTCAGTCTGTATAAGTTTGATGCAGAGCTTAGAGAGTTGTTCTTTAAATATTTACTGCAGATTGAGCGACAGATGCGTTCTTTGATGTCATACTATTTTACTGAAATGTATGGAGCAGAGCAGAAGCAGTACCTGGACGCTAATAATTATAATAATACAAAAAGAAATCATGCAACAATCGTAAAGTTGATAGCGACCTTGAAACGAGCAACAACGACCACAGATTATACATATATCAACTATTACCGCAAGACATATGGTGAAATTCCATTATGGGTTTTGGCAAATGTACTTACGTTTGGAAACTTATCAAAAATGTTCCGAGTGTTTCCGCAGTCCTTAAAATCAAAAGTATCAAAAAACTTTGAACCTTTGAATCAGCATCAGATGGAACAGTTTCTATCTGTTCTCACTAAGTATAGGAATGTATGTGCCCATGGGGAACGACTGTTTACATACAGAACAGTAGATGCTATTGCGGATACACCGCTTCATAAAAAACTTTCATTACCACAGAGCGGTAATCAGTACGAAAAAGGAAAACAAGATTTGTTTGCTGTGGTGATTGCTTTTAGATATCTATTACCTGGAAAAGATTTTCTGGAATTTAAAAGAAAGCTCATAAAAGAGATTGACCGAGTAAACAGAGAAGTAGAGCATATAAGTGAAGTTGAATTATTGAATAAAATGGGTTTCCCGGAAAATTGGAAAAATATTACCAGATACCATTTAAAGTAAAGAAATATCCTCTAAGAAATAGTGAAATACCTATTGTCTTAGAGGATTTTTTATTGAAGAATTTTAATATTCAAGAGTTTGTTTTTTCCTTTTTGACATTAAAGCTAAGATTTCTTGTGGGTTTGTCAACTGACGTCCGGGAAGTGTCTGCTTTGGTGTGCGGTCACGGTCGGCTTCGTCAATCGCTGCAATGAAACGTTTTACGCTGTTTGGATTGGATATGACAAAATTATGAGTAATACTTGAAGTGGCCATACGAACACCTCCTAGTACATCGTTTCGTAAATAACTATACCAATCGCGTAGGATGCGGATTCGAGTGTGCAGGTCTAAAAACGCAGGCGTAGCGGGCTACGCTGAGGCTTTTAGACCTGTGCACTCGGATTTGCAGACAAGTGAGTGGTATAGTTATTTCGAAAACGATGTACTAGGAACATGTTATAAGATATTTTTGTGGCGATGCATGCCATTATTACGAGAGCAATGAGCATAGTGGCGGTTTCCGCAACAGGAAATGCAAGCCAGATTCCGTTCAGTTGGAATAATTTGTCCAGACACCATAAGGCAGGAACAAGGAAAAGCAGTTGTCTGCATAATTGAATCGCTATGCTGGAACCTACTTTTTCTGTCGCCTGAAAATAGGTGGAAATCATGGTAGAGAGACCGCAAAACAGATAGCTTGCCGCCATAATTCGCATAGCGGATATTCCAAAGGAGCGCATGGCTTCCGACGCTGTAAATAATTCCAAAGCTGCGCCGGAAAGAAGTTGACGGTCAATGTTCCCAGTATCATCATACCGGAGACCAAAGCGGTTCCGTATCGGAAAGCGGAGTGCAGCCTATCTCTGTTTCCCGCACCGTAGTTAAACCGCATAATAGGCAAACAGCCCTGAATCAAGCCGTTTACTGTCATAACGACCAACTGCTGCACCTTAAAATACGCACCGAAGAATGCAATCGCCCGCCTATATTTGGAGTCTATAATTGCAATGATGGTTGGAGATTGATGTCTTCCGCCGGTAGGAGCGTAAGTCCCTGCTTCCAGTACAACGTCCAAAGCCTTGGAAAGGACAGGTTCCGATTTATAAGCCCGTACACTACGGTGCATCTTGATAAGAGACAAAAAATTTTTTTCCATACAGATATAGTCCTCCATTCTGCTAATACTTCCGAGATACAGGCAACAAAAAAGCCACACAACTATCACAAGATAGCTGTGTGGCAAAAAGATGACCGAATCCGGAAAAGTCCACTAAAATTTTGCGTTTATTATTATAGTGAACTTGAAGGAGACTGTCAAGCATCAATCATTACGGAATTGTGGCGGCTGTCTGTTGTTTTTTGTGTTACTTTATGGCACATGAGAAATTCTGTCTGGTTTTGTACTCGTAGTGAGTGGGCATGTTCTCCCATTGGAAGGCCACCCACCAGTCCAATTCATTCAGTACGATATTGTATAGGATGCCGCCCTGCGGCGTTCCCTTAGTCGGGTAATCGCAGCTCATAGCTGGCTGGTTACCGGCTCTGCCTCTTTGACAACAGTTATATGTAATTTGACAACATTGATTAGAACTTTTACATTTAGGGGAAAATAGCGGAAATTATTCGGAGATGTTTATTTTTCTTTATAGCCGTAATCCTTTAATATCTTTAATGCGTGATAAGATCATATTGCAACTGCAGCTGATAATGCCAGGCAGTGTATCAATGACATTGTGCAGGAAGTATTCCATTTCATCACCTGATGAAGCAACGGCATGTACATGAAGCCTGTCTCTTCCTGTGACACGGTAAATCTGTGAGACTGTATCATTTTTGTACAATATATCTGTCACCTGCGCCAGGTACTCCGGTTTTGTTTCAATTTCAAAATAGCATGATACAGCCCCACTGATTTTTTGCGGATTAATAATTGTTGTATATTCTTCGATTACGCCTCTTTTCTCCAAAGCCTGGATACGGGCTTTTACTGCCACTCTGGAAATACCGGTTTCTTCACCGATATCAGAGTAAGAGATACGT
>ENA-OQAN01000150-OQAN01000150.1-human-gut-metagenome-genome-assembly--contig:-NODE-150-length-38201-cov-3.918842_pt1 | contig 38201 bp, 42 predicted proteins | sample MGYA00242735_ERZ504527 | MGnify/ENA primary metagenome ERZ504527 (study PRJEB26092, sample SAMD00036230) | human gut metagenome | host: Homo sapiens | study: EMG produced TPA metagenomics assembly of... | reverse complement strand
TTTCCATGCAATCATGCCTTTAAAAATACTTGCCTCTCAACCCTTCCTGCCAGGTAACTTGTAGGTTCGTTTTCCCTGCAGTGCCCGCTTTCCGTCCTCCACGCATGCCATTCAACCAGATCATAGATATCTTTAAAATGGTAATAAAATGCCATACGGCTGATTCCACAGTCCGTGGTCAGATCCTGGATCGTAATTTTATCTAATGGTTTCTGTAAAAGTAATTTTTTTAAGGATGCTTCTAATGCCCTTTTGGTTGTATTACTCATACGGACACTCCTTTTCCTTCGTATTTATAATAAATCACAAGTTGTTTAACTATTTTCCCTCGTTTCATACATCTGAAAATACTTGTCTGAATTTTAGCATACCGCTGCTATTCTGTCATTAAAAAGCCTCTATTTTAATGATATTTGTAATTATTGCACAAAAATCCACCATTTTGGGGAAATGGTGGATTTAAAAAGGGGGAGAATTTATGAAAAAAAGTTTTATCACTCGTTCGTGATACTAATAATATATCCGCAATTTGTGAAATCCCGTTGTACATTTTTTGAATTCTATTTGAAGAATCTGTAACAATTTGTTCACACAACTGCTCTCACATTCTATTTTCCAAGACGGATCACATTCCAGGATGCTTTCTTTAACACGCTTGTGACAACACCGTCATCAAGTTTACTTCTGTCATCTGCGTTAACCGGATATACATTCTGTTCGGTCAGCGTGTTGGCTGCTTTTAAGTCATCGTTTTCCATCACGATATGCTCTTTGATCCGGTATCCCGCAAAACTGCGCACATCGGTGGTAAGCTCTACATCCTCTTCCAGGTTACGGTTTACTGCAAAGATCGTAACCTCATCCTTTTCTTCATTATAGACAGCTACAGATTCCACGTCCGTGATCTCGTCATGCTTTGCAGTTGCATGTTTTGAACTTGCGATCACCGGCTGCAATGCAATGCCTCTGCCATATTTAGATGCATGCATGAAAGGATAGAAAATCGTCTGTTTCCATGCTCCGCCTGCCGCATCTGTCATGATCGGTGCGATTACATTGACAAGCTGTGCCAGACATGCCATCTTGACACGGTCTGCATGTTTCATCAGTGTGATCAGCATCAGTCCGACTAACAGGGAATCCTCAAAGTTATAGATATCCTCTAACATCGGAGGTGCCACCTGCCATGGATGGTTCTCGGTAATATCATCATCCGCAGCGTTTGAGTGAAACCATACATTCCATTCATCAAACTTAAATTCATGACTTTTTTGCTGCGTTTTTTCGCTTTGACATAATCACAGGTCGCAATGACTGTGCGGATAAACGTATCCATATCATCGGACTGTGCAAGGAAATCATTGCTGTCATTGTCGCGGTTGCCATAATACTGATGCATGGAGATATAGTCGACATAATCATAAGTATGGCTCAATGTGACAGCCTCCCAGTCCGGGAACGTAGGCATATCCAGGTTGGAGCTTCCGCAGGATACCAGCTCAATGTCCGGATCGATCAGGCGCATTGCCTTTGCGGTCTCCTCCGCAAGTCTTCCGTACTCCTCCATCGTCTTGTGACCGATCTGCCACGGTCCGTCCATCTCGTTTCCAAGGCACCACACCTTGATGTTGTGCGGATCTTTCACACCATGTTTGATACGAAGATCACTGTATTTCGTTCCTGACGGATGATTGCAGTACTCCAGCAGATTGCAGGCATCTGCAATACCGCGCGTTCCAAGGTTCACTGCCATCATGACATCAGAATTGACTTTCTTTGCCCATTTGGAAAATTCATTTAAACCGATCTCATTTTTCTCTAAACTTCTCCATGCAAGTTCCAGACGGTGCGGACGCTCCTCAACCGGTCCCACAGAGTCCTCCCAGAAAAAGTTTGATACAAAGTTGCCGCCCGGATAACGGATGATCGGCACATCCAGCTCCTTTACCAGCTCCATCACATCTTTGCGGAATCCATCCTCATCTGCCGACGGATGTCCCGGCTGATAAATTCCTTCATATACTGCTCTTCCAAGATGTTCGATAAAAGAACCGTAAATTCTTTTGTCGATCGGAGCGATCTGAAATTCTTTATCCAGTACCATTTTTGCTTTTCTACTCATATATATTTCCTCCTGTCACTTAAAATCTTACTCTTTTACCGCACCTGCTGTCATACCTTCAATAAAGTATTTCTGGAAGCAGATAAATAATACAAAGATCGGTATGATAGAAAATACAGAACCGACAACCAACAGACTGTAGTTATCACCATACGGGTTGATCAGTGTATTAAGACCAATGGTCAGTGTGTATTTGTCTGCAGAACGGATGACTAATAACGGCCACAGATAATTGTTCCATGCATTCATACCATTTAAGATCGCCATCGCAGAGAATGCCGGTTTCATGATCGGCACGATCAGTTTAAAGAAGATACCATACTCTGTTGCGCCGTCGATACGTCCTGCCTCGATCAGCGACTTTGGCAGTCCCAATAGATACTGCCGGAAGAAGAAAATCGTGGATGCATGTGCCAAAAACGGAAGCACAACCGATACATAACTGTCCATCATGCCCCAGCTTGAAATCTGTTTGTAAAGTGGGAGCATAATACCTCAAACGGTACAGAGAGGATCAGAAGAACTATAATAAAGAAAAAGTTCTTTCCCTTAAAATCATATGCTGCAAATCCATATGCAACAAATGCACTGATCGCCAACGTCAGGATCACAGTGATCACGGTTAAGATAAGGCTGTTGCCAAACCATGTCCAGTAATCATGTTTGCCTGTAAAAAGTAATTTGTAATTGTCCAGTGTCAGATGCGGGATATCCAGATTCAGATTTAATCCATACTGAAGCAGGAAGTTTCCCGGTTTAAAACTGGCTAATACCAACAGATAGATCGGCAGAACGGTAAGGATCGCAAGGATGGAAAAAAATATGATCATACCGATGGTTGCTGCCCTGTCTTTCTTTTTCTGGCTCATTCCAACAGATTCTGCTGCCATATTATCTCTCCTCCTTCTTAAATGTTCCGGTCAATGCAAGCTGGATGATATTAATGATCATAACAATGATAAGAAGTACTAAACCAACTGCACATGCATATCCCATTGCACGTTTTTCAATACCCTGACGATACAGATAACCAACGATCGTAAGTCCGATATTCTGTGGGGAGTTATTACCTTTCCACAGCATGTAAGACTCAAGGAACATGGAAAGTCCTGCATAAATACTAATTGTTAATACATAGATCGTGGTCGGTTTTACAAGCGGTACTGAAATGCTCTTAAACTGCTGCCACTTTGTCGCTCCGTCGATGGAAGCCGCCTCGTAGAGATCCGTGGAGATATTCTGTAACCCTGCAAGGAAATAGAGGATATTGACACCGGTCCAGCGCCAGCACGCTACTAGGAGAAGTGCAAAGTATCCGGTCCATTCACCTTTCAGCCATTTGATGGAAGAATGTCCAAAGAAATTTAAAATCTGGTTTGCAAGTGCGTATCCATCTCACCAAACATCAGACGGAAGATTGTACCTACAACGACAACAGATGTCAGTGCCGGGATAAAATAAACAGACTTGAAAAATCCCTTCGCCTTCATCAGTTTACTGTTTAACATACTTGCAAATAACATTGGAAACGGAATTAAAAGTACCAGTGTTCCCACCATGTATTTAAAACTGTTCCAGACTGCTTTTCTGAAATATGTATCAGAGAGTAATCTCTTATAGTTGTTCATTCCAACCCATTTATCTTTCAGGACGTCCTGAAAACTTAACAGTACACCGTTTGCGATCGGGAATACCCAAAACAAAATGACTGTCAGAACAAATGGAAGAATAAACACATAAGGTGCTGCTTTTTGCGAATACAAAAACTTCTTCACTTTATTCATGCTGTAATGCCCCCTTTTCCCTCATAACAGGAAACGGGATGCAGGACATCTGCCCCACATCCCTGCCTGTTTAAACCTGTCTCTTATTCTCCAAATTCATTCTGAAGTGCAGACTGTGCCTCGTCTAACGCTTCTTTTACATCCATACCGGACTCGAAGATATTATTCAAAGTCTCTGTACAGAAGATATTGTTGATGGATGGCATCTTCTCATCTGTATAGCAGGTCAGTAATCCAATGCCGTCCTGAACATCTAATAATGCATCAAATGGTTTTGTGTTGAAGTACTGTACATACTGATTATCCGGGTTCTCTGTTACGGATTTGTCTGTCCATACTGCTGTGTTAACCGGGTCAAATCCTAATACGTTCCAAACTTCTACGTTTGCTGTGTCAGAAAGTTTGATGTAAGCGAATACTTCTGCTGCAAGGTCAGCATTCGGGCTGGATGCTACAACTGCTGTACCGGTACCACCACCACCGATGGTCTTTACTGCATCGTTGTCACCAAATACAGGAGGTGCTGCGATTGCAACTTTACCGGAAAGGTCTGTCATGTAGCTTAAGTAACGGCTGGTCTGCCAGAATGGCATGATTGCTGCTGCGACATCACCGCTGTTGTATAACGGATATGCTTCCTCGTTGTCAGGCTGTCCACCGGCGATAACGTCCATAGCACCTGCATCCTGCATATCTTTCATGGTCTGTAAACATTCAACCATGGTGTCATTGTTTACTGCAAGGCTTCCATCATCATTTAAGTAATCTCCGCCTTTCTGAGCGAGCATTAAGTTTAATGTCCACTGAGCAGTTGTCTCACATGCTGCAAATGTTTTTCCGGTTGCTTCTTTGTATTTTGCACCGGCTTCTTTGAAGTCATCCCAGGTCTTAATGGTTGTATAATCAATACCTGCTGCCTCTAATGCTTCTGTGTTGTAGAAAGCAACGGTCGTACCAACGTGTGTAGGGAATCCATAATAGTTACCATCTTTGGAGTAAAGCTGTAATCTGGACTCTACTACATTGTCAAGATATGGCTCTACTGCATCGTTCAATGGTTTTAATCCAATATCACCTGTCATGAATGCAGGGAATTTACCAAGCTCGATATCAACGACATCCGGAGCACCCTCTCCTGACTCTAATGCAAGTGATAATTTGTTGTGCATATCATCATATGCCATGTTGGATAAAACAAGTTTAACCTTCTTATCCGGATTTTCCTCATTCCATTTCTCAGCCATGTTAGTGTAGAAATCCTGATGGTTCTCGATGAATGTCCATACCTCAAGTGTTGTGACATCATCACCTTCTACATCCATCTCTCTTCTTCCTGCGCCGCTGTCTGCGCTCTCAGTACCGGATGCTGCTTCCCCCGCATCGGCGCTGGTGTTTCCTGCTGTGGAATTACCGCCACATCCGGCAAGCATTCCAACTGTCATTGCTGCACACATTAATGCTGCTAAAACCTTTTTCTTCATACATTTACCTCCCAAATGTTTTTCTTTATCAGATCGAAGTATCTCCTGTTTTCAGATGATCTTCCGTGTGATACATGTTTTTCTGTCAGATCAGCTGTCTGATCCAGACTGCCATCTCCCCTGTTTTCCGGTTGCCCCAGTAACAGTAAGGAACTGCTTTTAACGTCACATCCTTTAACTCCGGCGGCTGTTCTTTGTATAACTCTTCTGCCGTCCAATGATCTTCCAAGATGCGTTTTCCTTTTGCTTCCACTGACATCACACCACCTAACAACTGTTCCTCCAGTTTTCAGTCAGCGCTTTTTTTGTATCCACATATAAGGAACTTAAGTTTTCTCCATTGTCTGTCTCTTCGAGGCAGTATACCAATGGACCGCGCATGATACATGCTTTTCCTTCATCCGCTCTCACTTTCGGATTTGCATATACAAATCTTGCTTTCATGTCACAGGATATTTTGATCTCCTCAGATGCTGCAAGATCCGTTATCATAAGATAACCTTTTTTTATGAGCGGTGTTTTTATTTTCTGCGCTCCGCGCCACACGGTAAATTCTTTTGTGTAGCCGGGAATCCGAAGTGCCAGTGTTCCTTTGGAAGCTTTTTCTGATTCCAGATGAACCGTTACCGTTCCATCCTTTAAGAAACTGCTTTCCATTATTACTTCTGTCTCTGTCTCTCCAATCAGAAGTTTTGTCTGACTGGATATGTATAAATTAATGTATAAACTATTTTCATCTGCTCCATAGATGTACTGTCCTAAAGAAGCAAGTGTTCTTGCAATATTCGGCGGACAGCACGCCACGCCAAACCATTTCTGTCTGACCGGCTTTACATGCTCCATGGATGTCCGTTCGATGCAGTTATCCGGCCATACCTCCAATGGATTGACATAGAAGAAACTCTTTCCATCCATCGCAATCCCTGCAAGCACTGTATTGTAAAGTGCCTTCTCCACAATGTCCGCATATTTTGCATCTTTTGTGATCTGCGCCATCCGGTTTCCAAACATCGCAAGTCCGATGGATGCGCAGGATTCGGAATAATTTCTGTCGTTCGGAAGATCATAGTCGGTTGTGAACCGCTCTAACAATCCCGATGAACCAATGCCGCCTGTGATGTACATCCTTTTCTCTGTCATGTTATTCCAGAGTGTCTTACAGGCATCTAATAATGTCTCATCCTGATATTCATATGCCAGATCTGCCATTGCGCTGTAGAGATATACGGCTCTTACCGCATGCCCCTCTGCTGTCTTCTGCTCTCTGACCGGCAGATGTGACTGAGAATACTCCGGTACATATCCGGCAAATTCAGGAAATATCTGCTGATATTTTTCTTTCTTTTCTTCCTGAAAGAAATAATTTTCTCCCACACCTCTTGTATCGATAAAATATTTCGCAAGGTCTAAATATCTTTTCTGTCCGGTTGCCCGGTACAATTTTACCAGAGCAAGTTCTACTTCCGGATGCCCCGGATAGCCATGACACTTTCCTTCCTCCGGTCCAAATGTCTCACAGATCAGATCTGCAAATCTTGAAACGATGTCGAGGAACTTTCTTTTCCCTGTCGCATTGTAATATGCAGCTGCTGCCTCGATCATGTGCCCCGCTGTGTAAAGTTCGTGTCCTTCTTTCAGGTTCGTCCAGCGTCTGTCCGGTTCTTTGATCGTGAAGTAGGTATTTAAATATCCGTCTTCACACTGTGCCTTCCCGATCAGGTCGATCGTCTCATCAGCAAGTTTTTCCAACTTTTCATCTCTTCCGGATGAATCTAAGGTAAATGCAACTGCCTCTAACCACTTTGCAACATCGGTATCCTGAAAGACAGCTCCTTCAAAATCTCCCTCTGCCTCGCCTGCTGCGATCTTAAAGTTCTTGATGCAGTGGCTTGGCGCCGCATCTTTTACATTGTCATTTAACGTGTTCCACTGGTAAGGAAGTATGACATCTTTTACTAAGCGGATGTATTTGTCCCAAAACGCATCTTTGATCTGGATCTGATGCAGCGGCACATCTGTCAGTTTTTCCTTCTCCATAACTTCCTCCCTCCTTTATACTCCTGTCATGTGTTATGTTAAACGTTTAATTGAACTAAAATGTTCATTTTCCGTTTATTTACATTTCATTCACACTTTTTTGCTTTTTTCTGAAATGTTTTTTCTTTTCTTTGTCATTTTGATTGATTTCTGTTTTGTTCTTGTTTATATATACCATACTAATTGTCATAATTAAAGTCTGTTATTTTTCATTTATCTATATATATTCTTTTGTTTTTATGTTATTTTCTCATGTTTTCTGTTTCTTTCTAAGTTTTTGCTTTTTCGCACAACTTTATTATTTTTTAAATCGTTTAACCATGTGCATGTTGCACAAATAGTACATATTCCCCAGAAATAATGAACATAAATACTTCTTCTGTTCACAAATAAACTCATGGAGGGATTTTTAATTCATAGGACGTAATTTCCTATAAATTAAAAATCCGCCTTCTGAGTCAGTTCAAAAGCCTGACATCAGAGGCGGTTCATCACGGTTTATTTTTATAATGTTTTGATCGACTGGCGGATCAGCTGCTTACATGGAACTTTATAGACCTGCGGTTCTGCCGTCTCGCCTGACTTTTTCTCCACCAGGCCGATCATAACCTCGGCAGCCCTGTAACCGATATCATGAAGCGGCAGCTCCGTCGTGGAGAGCGGCGGCTTATAATAACTTGACAGTTCTCTGTTATCGTATCCCGCAACAGATATCTCCTGTGGTATCTTTATCCCCGACTCATCTGCCCAGTCATAACATCCGCCTGCCATAAGATCATTCATGCAGAATATTGCCGTCACCTGTTTTTTTAAAAGCACTTCTGCTCCGGTATGTCCGGATTCTCTTCCCCAGTCTCCATAGTAGATCAGTTCCGGATCATATAAAAGCCCCTCATCCCGCAATGCCTTCTGATATCCGATCAGACGTGCCTGCGCATGAAGGCTGTCTGCTTTTCCGGTGATCACTCCGATTTTTTTATGTCCCTGTGCGATCAGATAACGGATCATCTCGTATGCACCACGCTCGTCATCCACAACTACGGACGGGATGTTTTTACTCTCCGTATAACCATATGCCATCACGGCAGGAATGCTTAAATTATCCGGGATACAGTGCATGATACGCTCATGTGCCGTCACATAAATGATACCGTCCACCTGCGTTGCGATCAGTTTCCTGATCTCCTCGTCCACCAGCCCATAATAATCTGTTCTGTGATAATAATAGTCATTATATTTTTTATACAATCTTAAATTGGTCAGAAGAATCTGGTATTTTACCTTTTCACAATATTCCGTAATACCGTCAATAATATCCGGAATACTGAAGATCGTCATATCCTCTGCAATGACGCCGATACTTCTGGTATTGCGTGCCTTAAGATTTTTTGCCACATAGTTTGGCATATAATTCATTTCTTTTGCAGTTTTTAACACAAGATTTCTTGTCGCTTCGCTTGCCCCCGGCTTTTTATTCAGGATATTCGAAACGGTAGCTACCGACACACCGCAGGCTTTTGCGATTTCTTTGATCGTCGCCATAACCTTACCTCCCGTACCACAAATCCCCTTTATTTAACAATATTTCCAGTGAAAAATCAATATCTTTCGATCAGGTATCGAATTTTTGCCCGGGTTATGCTACACTGGTATCTATGAAAATATTAATTTTATCCTGTAATACCGGCGAGGGACACAATGCCGCCGGAAAAGCGATCCGGGAAGCAGCCATCCGGTGCGGTCACACCGCCGACATGCTTGATATGTTCCTGCTCTCCGGGAAAAAAACTTCACATGCAGTAGGCGGTGCCTATGTGGAACTTGTCAAACATATGCCGCATGCCTTTGGTATGCTCTATAAGATCGGCATGGCAATTTCAAGCAATAAACACAAATCACCGGTCTACTATGCCAATGCACTGATGGCAAAAAAACTGGCTGCTGTTTAAGCAGCATGATTATGATATCATCGTGACACCGCATCTTTACCCGGCAGAAACAATGACATATATGAAGAAAAAAGGCATGTTAAAGATTCCTGCTGCCGCCATCGGCACGGATTACACCTGCATCCCATTTTGGGAGGAAACGGATCTTGATGCATATTTTCTTCCCCACGAGGACTGTGTCTCAGAATATGTACACCGCGGAATTCCGGCTGACAGGTTATACCCTTACGGCATTCCTGTCAGTGGCGCATTTTCTCCGGCAGAGGACCGCATCCTGGCAAAGATGCACGCGCGCAATGCCTTAAATCTTCCACAGGGTGTTCCGATCTGTCTGGTCATGAGCGGCAGTATGGGATTTGGAAAACTTGCCATATTCGCGGCAGAGCTTTCACTGCGTTTAAAATCCGGCGAGCATATGGTCATCATCTGCGGCAATAACAAACGTATTTATACCGTGCTGCAGAAACAGTTCCAAAATAACCCGCGCGTCCACATTTTAGGCTACACCAACCGGGTTGCAGACTATATGGATGCCTGTGATGTGATTTTCACCAAACCGGGCGGACTTACCTCCACCGAAGCGTTAGTAAAACGGATCCCGATCGTACACACGGCACCGATTCCCGGATGTGAGACTGCAAACCGCAATTTTTTTGTAAAAAGACATCTTTCCGTCTCCTCAAAATACATTGCCAAACAGATCACACTTGGAAAAAGACTGCTCTCTGACACCCAGGATCCGCATGGGAACCGTTCTCTTCGCGAGGAAATGCTTCTGGCCCAGAAAGAAAACGGGAAACCTGACGCTGCCGTGCACATTATAAAAACACTGGAGAAACTATGACGTATTTTCTTTTTATCCTTCTTGGATTCGTTCTTGGCAGTACATTGTTTGCTTACTGGATTCCAAGATTATTTTTCAAAACCGACATCACAAAAGTTCCCCCCGACCACAATCCCGGCGTTGCAAATGCTACATGCAGGCCGGCTTTTTTGCCGGAACTCTCTCCCTGCTCTGTGAACTTTTCAAAGGCGCTGTCCCGGTTTTTCTTGCAGACAGGATCTTAGACCGGGATTCCATGCTGTTTGCACTTGTCATGGCAGCTCCAGTATTCGGCCACGCTTTTCCATTTTTCCAAAAAGAAAGAGGCGGCAAAGCGATTGCCGTCTCTTTCGGAGTTATGATTGGACTGTTTCCGGAAATCCATCCATTATTCTGTCTGATCTTTTATTATATTTTATTCTCACTGGTACTCACACTGCGTCCGCATTCTTTCCGGTCTGTCATCACATACGGACTGTTTACGCTGACCGTGTTCCTGTTTGTACCGGTAAATTCCATACGGCTTGGCTGTTTTATCATCTCAGCAATCGTGATCTACCGCCACGTTATCCGCTGCCACGATGAAGCTTTACAGGCACTTTTATTTGGGAAATATCCATTATTTCACAAATCCTGAATTTTACCAGCAGAGCACCTCATGACCGTCTTCCGTCACCAGTACCATAATCTCCCACTGTGCTGATGGAAGTCCGTCCTCAGTATAAACTTCCCAGTCATTTTTTGAGTCTACATAAATATCCACTTTTCCCATATTGACCATCGGTCGATCGTAAAGATCATGCCTGGAACTAAGAGCATTTCCTGTCCGCGTTTGGTATTATAGCCAACCCACGGTTCCTCATGGAACTCAAGTCCGACGCCATGTCCACCGATCTCGCGCACTACCGTATAGCCGTTTGCAAACGCATGGTCATGCACAGCCTGACCCATATCGCCTAAAAATCCCCACGGTTTTACCTCTTTCAAACCAAGCTCCACGCACTCTTTGGTCACTTCAACAAGGCGCTTCTTCTCCGGACTTACATCCCCGATGCAGAACATTCTTGAGGAATCGGAAAAATATCCGTTTAAGATCGTGGATACATCCACATTAATGATATCACCGGACTTTAAGATCACATCTTTTGACGGAAATCCATGACATACCTGATCATTGACGGAAGTACATACACTGTACGGATATCCCTCGTAGTTCAGCGGTGCCGGAATACCGCCCATCTCCGTTGTCATATCATAAACGATCTTATCGATCTCTGCTGTATTCATTCCCTCATGAATATGCTTCTCAATATAATCAAGCACTGCAATATTGATCTTGCAGCTCTCCTTGATGCCTGCGATCTGATCTGCATTCTTGATCAGATCATGTGTCGGAACGATGTGTCCCTGTGAAGCGATCATTGCGATGCGCTCATCAAATGCCTGATGGCATGCTTTATATTTTTTCCCACTTCCGCACCAGCACGGATCATTTCTACCGATTTTTACTGACATAATTTCTGCACCACCTGATTGATCACACTTCCGTCTGCCTTTCCCTTTAACTCCGGCATTACGGCTTTCATGATCTGTCCTTTATTTTTACTTGCTGCCACATCGGCAAACTTCTCTGTAATATATGCTTCTACTTCCTCTGCTGACATCATCTGTGGTGCATATTCTGCAAAAATATCATATCTTGTCTGATATTCTGCCAAAAGATCCTCTCTGCTTGCAGGGCAGGTATCAATCTGCTCTTTTACTGATTTCATTTCTTTTAAAATTACTCTGTTCACCAGTTCTTCTTTGATGTCATCTCTGCATCCCTCATCAATCGCAGCTTTCTTTGCTGCGGAAACAAGTGTGGAGATTGCATCCTTGCGTACTTTATCTCTCGCCTTCATGGCTGCTATCATATCTTTTTGTAATGTTTCAAACTGCATAACGATCCTACCTTCCTGATTCTAATAATTCCCTCTGATTATAGCATATTTTCCATATAATCATAAATTTTTTTCAATATCTATTGCTGCATTTTTATCATCAGTGTCCCTTACAGCACACGGCGCACCATTGTGATCGTACGGTAAGTCGCATTTCCATAACAGATGCCGCTCGACGGCGTTGATGCATGGACGATCCTGCCGCCTCCCATATAGATTGCCACATGTCCCGGATAACAGATAATGTCTCCCGGCTGTGCGTTCTCATAGCTGACAGCCTGTCCGCTTGACTGAAGCGCATAGGAACTTCTCGGAAGTGATACGCCAAAATGGCTGTATACAAGGGATACAAAACCGGAACAGTCCGTCCCCTCTGTCAGGCTGTTTCCGCCAAACACATACGGATTTCCCACAAAATTTGTCGCATAGGATACCACACTGCTGCCACTCACACCGGTAGAGTAGGATGGATTTAAACCGTTATTTGTCAGTCCTGTCGAACTGCTGCCGGAAGAACTGTTGTCGGAATCGTCCGTTGAAGCTGTATTATTGGAAGAGGAACTTCCCCCTGTACTGTCTGTTGTTCCGCTGTCCGTAGATGCCGTTGTGGCAGAATTACTGGTTTTTGTGCCTGCCTTCGCCGCTTTCTTTGCCTTCTCTTCTGCTTCTTTCCGGGCTTTTTCCTGACGCGCCTGTTCCTGTGCGATCACCTCGTTCTGTTTGCGGATCGTGGACGCGTACTGGCTTGCCAGTGTTTTTGCATTTGAAAGCTGTGAATCAAAATCTGCAATCTGTGCCTTCTTTTCATTAATAACCTGATTCAGGGAAGCCTCCTGCTGATCATAACTTTGTTTCAGCTCCTCCATATCCGCTAATTCCTGCTCTAACTGTGACTCTAAATCCGCCACCTGCTGTACGGTCTCCTGATAAGCCACTAAAAGCTCCCTGTCATAACTGTATACTTCCGATACATACTCCACACGATTTAAAAGGTCTGAGATATCTTCCGACTCCACAAGTGCATCCAGAAATGTGTCATCTCCGTTTTCGTACATGTACTGGATTCTTTTTTTCATATCTGCATACTGCTGCTGTTCTTTTTCCTGTGCTGCGGCGAGATCCGTCTTTGCCTGATCAATCTCGCCTTCCTTATTATCAATATCCGTTTTCAACAGTTCCATATCGGTCAAAAGCGACATCAGCTGTTCATCATACGCCGCCATCTGGCTTTTTACCTTGCTCTGCTCACTCTGTATATTATTGATCTGCTGGTTGATATTGTCTAAATTCTGCTGCGCCTCATTTTTCTTCTTCTTCGCATCTTTTATCACGGATGCATCTGCAGAGTAAAAACACGCAAATCCGATCACACCTGCCATCATCACTGCGATCATTCTTTTATGTTTTCTTGTATATTTTAATGCCTTTTCCCACTTCATCAAGCATTTCTCCTTCTGTCATTTATAAAAGAATAGGACATAATTTCCTACGAATCAAAAATAAGCACGGCAGGCTGCAGTGGCAGAAGCCGTACTTATATATTTTATCACACTTTCACCTATGTTTGTTAGGATTTCCAGAAATTCACAAATACTTAATATTTTATCCGACCTGTTTTACGATCAAAACCTTTTCGCCCGCCAGAAGTACCTCACTTTTTCTGTGATTTGTCTCCATGATATTTTGTATGGTCGTATGATTTTCCTTGGCGATCGTCCAGAGATCATCTCCTGCCTTTGCGATATAGCCCACCAGCCGGCCTGTTCCTGAGCATCTCAAGATCCGGTTCCGACTCTGTGGCCTCCTCGATATTCTGTATGACTTCCTGCACAAAGGCAATCAGATCCAGCCGTACTGCGCCCGGATCTCAACATGTTCCTGATCAAGCATCACCGCTGAGAGCTGCTCTAAGGAAGCATCTAACTCCACTTTCGCCTGCGCTGACATTTCCGGAATCTCCACAAGCTGTGAAAACGGATAAATTTCCTGCACTGCTCCAACCGGCATATGGTCATCCGGTGTAATGTACAAAATATTGACCTCAACCGTTCCCTCCGCAAGAACACCATCTGGTTTTATTTCCTGACGTTCTAAGAGCACTTTTCCCTCACAGGAACAGATCTGAAGAACTTTTTCTTTATCTTCTTTTAATTCCATCTGTTCTGTCATTCTGCATTTTGCAGCATTTTTAACCAGAAGACGCTCCAGCGGGCATTCACGGAAGACTGGTTTTACCTCTTTCTGCAGTGAATACAGATCTGTTAAAAGTCTTATCTTTTCTTCCTTCCAGATACGGATGTGTGTATCTAATGCCAGCTCCATGACAAGGATCCTTTCTTCCCCGTCATAATCCGGTTTGATTCCAGTTCCATTGTCAAAGGTACCATCTGCACCTGCCAGATACAGTCATCCTCCATAACACCGCACTCTGCCTGTGCATCCAGCGGGACTGTCGTTTCATACCAGGACAGATGCTCCCCTTCCTCCTCATCATTATACAGTATGGAAACCAGTATTTCCCCGGAAAGTCTGATCTTTCCTTCCACAAGCCTGCTTTCAACATTGCGCAGCTGCATACTCTGCCAGAGTATTTCACGGATATTCGGTTTACTCGACGCAGCACTGCCTCACTTTTCTGTCTGCAGATATCACGTCGCACCACAAGCAGCTTTAACGCTTCCTTCTCTACAATATTCTGTTCATAGGAACTGCCATCTGAGAGTTCACAGGTCAGCTCCTCATCCACTTCTTTTTCTGACGATGCCGTCAAAACAATGACCGCGCGGACATTTACTTCCGGGAATTGATCACTCCGATCGTAAGATCTTCCATATCCCCTGTGGCATGAACTGCATCATATTCGCTCAGACCATCCATGTTAAGCCGTTCCTGAAAAGGAATCTCACCGCGCAGACAGCTTATTTTTCCTTCCTGCTTATCGCTCCGGTAAAGCACCTTAAAAACCAGACTGCCCTTGATCCATGCAGCCCCCTCCATCGCTTTTACCTCATCAAAGCGCAGTTCCCCGCGTTCTTTTATGACTTTTACGATATCCTGTCTGTAATCCGGTACATTATAGTCATCATCCAGTGTGATCTGTGTGACTGCAGCTCTGTTTTTTTCACTTCTATGTAATTTTATTTTCTGAAATTCCAAAAAAAGTCCCCCATTCCGAATCTTTGTAACCATCTTATTCGGACATGGAGGATTTTATACCTATTTAGCACAACTTCATGCGTATATCTCTTGTAATAATATCAGAATAACTGAATGATAATAACTGAGGTGGATTTTCTTCACGCTCATCATTTACCAGGATCGTGAATACGCTTGGGTAAGCATTCTGGATGACGCCTTCCTGGATGTCAACTTTATTGCGTCCTCGGTCAAGCTGAATCATTACTTTTTTCCCGCACTGCTGATGCACGGATGCCCGAACTTTTCTGATGTCTGCCTGTTGCATGTGTTCTACCTCCTTAATCCGGCATCTCGCGATCGTTTATCATCGTAATGATCGTTTCCACCGAATTTCTTTTCCGCTTTAGAATAGCACTGTACTAAATTTTTGTCAAACATAATTAAATTATTTAAAAAAATTTTAAGAATATTTACTCAAAAATGATACTTTTGTCCTGGTTTTTTACCTGTATTACAATATAAGGACAGCTTGGACTCGCATTTGTAACTTCACCCTTTCTCGGTCCGATGAGTTCTGTATCAAACACTACTGCGTTTGTGGTCAGATAACAGTCCCTCACACAGATACTGTATCCTCCCGTCGCCTGCTCCCCATATCCCCGCACGATATACAGATCATCCGCCATCTCATAGGTAAGTTTAAAATCCGCCGTTTTCTTTTCCTCGATCATTGTCTTTAACTCTTCCGGTGTCTCGGATTCCTCAACGATCGTATATGTAAGATCACTGACTTTTGTTTCATTTGTCTGCTCAATACTGCATCCGCTGATCAGTCCTGCCATCAGCAGACTGATCCCGCATATTTTTACCAGATACTTTCGAAACATGTTTCACTACACCTGCCCCCAGTTTTCGCTTCTATCTTAATATATGCCTCCCTGTCTTTAAATATGTCTTTTTTTAGTTGTTTTTCCCATAGATACCCGATATAATGTGGTATATAAAACTTGGGGGATCTCCCCGGAAAGGACGTACTATGTTACGCGCAATACTTGCATTGCTTTTTGCTATACTCTACCTGATCATCGGTATTCCTGTCCTTTTTGTTGAATGGATCATCGGAAAATTCAATCGTCAGGCTGCTGATATCAGCCAGCTCCGCATGGTGCAGTGGGCATTTCGTGTCATTCTGTTTATCTGTGGCACCAGACTTACCATTATCGGAGAAGAAAATGTTCCAAAAGACCAGCCTGTTCTCTATATTGGCAATCACAGGAGTTATTTCGATATCATCATCACCTACTCACGCTGTCCGCGCCTGACCGGTTATGTAGCAAAAGATTCCATGAAAAAGGTTCCTCTTTTATCTGTCTGGATGAGCAGACTGCACTGTCTGTTCATCAATCGTTCGGATGTCAAAGAAGCGTTAAAAACGATCCTTGCAGGAATCGACAATATCAAAAACGGGATTTCGATGTGTATTTTCCCTGAGGGAACACGCAATAAGACAGAGGACCTGATGCTCCCATTCAAAGAGGGTAGTTTTAAAATGGCAGAAAAAACCGGATGTCTGATCGTACCTATGGCAATTTCCGGCTCCGCCGATATTTTAGAAGCACATTTTCCAAAGGTAAAACCGGTACATGTCATCGTAGAATACGGCAAACCAATTGACCCGAAATCTTTAGACAAAGATACACGCAAAAAAATCGGTTCACACTGTCAGGGTGTGATCGCTGAAATGCTTGAGAAAAATAATCCGCAGATTTAAGATCTGGAACAAAGAGTCGCTTGCGACTCTTTCGCGCTCGAGCGGTGCTGTTTACAGCTAACTTCTACTCCGCGAGATGCGCATCCCGCCCGGAGGGCTTTAAGATTCATAGGACGTAATTTCCTATGAATTTAAAAAAATCCCCGGATCACCAATTCCGTGATCCGGGGATTTTCTTTTTTATTCATTTATAAGCTGTCATAGCTTCGTATTTTCACTACATTTTCTTACTTTGTAAGCTGTCCTACGACCTCCGGGAATCCCATAAAGTGGGATGCCTTTACCAGAACCGTGTCACCGCTTTTTACATAAGGCAGTAATTCTTCCATCAGTTCATCTTTTGTTTTGAAATAATGAACCTCCGTCTCCTTACTGCATTTTCCTACTGCCTGTGCAGATTCTCTGATAATGCACCGGCTGCAAACAAAGCATCTATTCCTTTTCCTTCGAAATGTTCTCCGACCATGGCATGCAGTTCCTGCTCATTTTCGCCAAGTTCTCCCATATCTCCAAGCACTGCGATTTTTCTTCCAGGTGCCGCTGCGAGCACGTCGATGGACGCCTTCATGGAAACAGGGTTTGCGTTGTAACAGTCATCGATGATCGTCATCCCGCCTTTGTGGATCAGATTACTTCTTCCTCCGATCGTTTTTACCGACTCAATCCCGCGTTTCATTTCATCCACACTAAGTCCAAGCTTTCCTGCAACGCAGACTGCGGCTAAAGCATTGTATACATTATGCTCTCCTGCAATCGGGATCGTCACTGCAAAGCTCTCTGCACCAATATGTATCACCGCTTTTGTTCCATCTAATCCTACCGGTTCCACATCTGTTGCATATACTTCCTTTTCGGCAAGATATTTTTCACCCTGCTCTGTCTTTGCAAGCTTTGCTTCTTTTCCGATACCATAAAATACCACCGGTTTTCCGTTCACCATCTTTTTCTCACAGAGCTTATCATCATCTCCATTTAACACGGCAGTTCCTTCCGGTGTCAGGTGCTCAAAACTCTCCGTTTTTGCCTTTAAAATTCCATCTCTGGTCAGCAGGTTTTCCAGATGGCACAATCCGATATTTGTGATCACACAGATATCCGGATATGCCATTTCAGCCAGACGGTGCATCTCACCGAATTCTGAAATTCCCATCTCAAGCACTGCCACTTCATGCTGCTCCCTGATCTTAAAAATCGTAAGTGGAAGACCGATCTCGTTATTGAAATTGCCCTCTGTCTTTAACACATTATACTTCTGTGAAAGAACCGACGCGATCATCTCCTTTGTGCTGGTTTTTCCAACACTTCCGGTAATTCCGACGACCTTAATATCAAGACTTCTGCGGTAGTATGCCGCAAGTTTTTTTCATTGCACCAAGTGTAGATTCCACCCTGATATAAGGGCCCGCCGGTTCTGACAGTTCCTGTTCGGATAATACGGCAAGTGCACCTTTTTCAAACACCTGTGGAATGAACTGATGACCATCCACCTTTTCTCCCTTTACCGCAATAAAAAGATATCCTGACTCTACCTGTCTGCTGTCGATCACAGCTCCCGCAATTTCTTTCTTTTTGTCGGCCTCACTGCCATAATATACTCCACCGCATACTTCCGTAATACGCTCCAGTGTCATGTTTTTCATGATCTACCTCATTTCCCGGGATTCGTTTTGCTTTTACTTTTACAAAAATATCTTATTATTTCTCATATTTATCCAGGGAAATCTGGATCAGTTTCTCACACAATTCGTTAAAGTTCACACCGACAACCTGTGCCTCCTGTGGAAGAAGACTTGTCGGAGTCATACCCGGCAATGTGTTTGCTTCCAGACAGTAGATATTTTCATTTTCATCCAACAGAAAATCGGTGCGGGAATAGGTATCTAATCCAAGTACCTGTGCCACCTGCTCTGCATAATGCTGCATTTTCTCTGTAACAGCTTCTGAAAGTTCTGCCGGACAGGTCTCAACAGCACTGCCTGCTTTGTATTTATTCTTATAATCATAAAATCCCTGTACCGGTGCGATCTCGATGATCGGAAGTGCTTTTCCCTCGATCACGCCGACAGAAAACTCACGTCCTTTTACATATTCTTCCACGATCAGGTTTTCTTCCCAGCGGAACGCCTCATCTAATGCTGCTTTATATTCCTCCGCATTGTGTGCGATGGAAACACCGATACTCGAACCTCCGCAGCATGGTTTTACCACACACGGGAACTGAATGCCAAGTTTTGTGATATCGTCGCTGCAGTCAGCCTTTTTCATGGATGCGCCCTTTGGAGCCGGTATGCCTGCTGACAAAAATAATTTTTTGGACATCTCCTTATCCATGGCAAGCGCACTGCTTAAATAACCGGTTCCTGTATAGCGGATGCCAAACAGATCAAATGCGGCCTGAATCTTGCCGTTTTCTCCGTTTTCTCCATGCAGTGCCATAAAAACGATATCGGACATCTGGCATAATTCGATCACATTCGGTCCAAAGAAATTGTCTGACTGATCTTTTCTGGATGCTTTTACCTTTGCAAGATCCGGTGCAATTTCCGGTATTCCGGATACTTTTACACTGACTTCCTCACTCCGGTCAAAAATACCTGTCAGATCTTCTTTTTTATCACTGTATCCCATAAATACATCAAGTAAGATTACCTGATGTCCATTCTCTCTCAATGCCTTTGCCACCATATCTCCGGTCTTAAAGGAAACATCTCTCTCTGTACTTAAACCACCTGCTAAAACAACAATCTTCATGGTATACTCTCCTTACTATCTCATAAAAACATTTCTGCTTTATAGTATACCTTTTTTCTTTGTGTGGCAAGGAATTTGCACATTCCTTTGTACTTTTTATGCCTGCATGACATCCTTTCTTATTTATTTTTCTGCCTCACGGCAATGCCCCCGGCAGGCACCATTTTTTCTTTTATTCCCCGTTTTCCCGTACCGGAAAAGATTCCTGACTCATAAAATTCTTTGCCTGCTGCTGGCTCTTTCACGATAAAACCCATTTCTACAGCATTGCGATTTCTTCCATCCTCAGTGCCTGCAGCAGCCACAAAAATATCTGTCTTCCAATCAGATCCTGTTTTCCGATCATACTCCCGTACCGGTATATCTTTGCAACCACATCCTCACAGCGTTCCTCGTCCCCCGCCAGCAATATTTCACAGAGCAATCCATACCGCTCTCTGTTTAAAGTGCACTGCCTGTCTATTTCATTCCATAGTTCCGGATACCTTCTTGCGAGATCCACCAGAATCTCTGCCCCGTTATACATTTCTTCCGCTTTCTTCTGCTCTGTTATATAATTTTCCACTTTTACACTACTGTCATGCAGGCATTGATACTACACAAGTATCTTATGTCTGTCGATTTTTGTCAACTACATTTGATTTTTGTTTTAATGCTTTGATAATCAAAATATCTTGACATTCTTTTCATCATACTTTATATTTATTTTTGTTGATAGTCAAACTATTTTATCCGGAGGGAAAAAAATGAGTGTACGAATTATTGTTGATTCCGCATCTGATCTCACAAAGGAACGTGCGGATGCATTAAATCTTGATTATATGCCTTTAAAAACAATTTTTGGCGAAACGGAATATTTAGACGGTGTTACCATTTCCCATAAAGAATTTTATGAAAAACTGATCGAATGTGGAACAATCCCGACGACCAGCCAGGTATCTCCACATGATTTTGAAGCGAAATTCAAAGAAGTAAAAGAAGCCGGCGATACCGCCGTTGTGATCTGTCTGTCCTCTCTTTTATCCGGTACATACCAGAGTGCACACATTGCGCTTGATGGCTATGAGGACTGTATTACATTAGTTGACAGTTTAAATGTATGTCTGGGCGAACAGATCCTTGTCCTTTATGCCGTAAAGCTGCGCGATGAGGGGCTTTCTGCGAAAGAAATCGCCGAAAAACTCGAAGAGAAAAAGAAAGATGTCTGTGTCTTAGCCGTCTTTGATACCCTTGAGTATTTAAAACAGGGCGGACGCATCTCAAAGACTGCCGCCTGGGCGGGAAATATTTTATCCATCAAGCCTGTCATCGCCATTGAAAAAGGTGAGGTTGCGATCTTAGGAAAGGCCAGAGGATCGAAAAACGGAAATAACATCCTGATCCAGGAAGTGAAAAATAAAAACGGTATCGATTTTTCCATGCCGTATATGTTAGGCTACAGCGGGCTCGACGACTCACTGCTCCGGAAGTATATTGCGGACAGCGCAGATCTCTGGGCCGGACAGACAAAAGAGCTGCCAATCAGCACGATTGGGAGTACGATCGGTACACATGCGGACCGGGAGCCATCTGTGTGTCGTTTTCCATAAATAATAATGATGTTGGAACAAATATTGATTTCAAATTTCTTGATTGACAAATTGCAACAATCCGGGTCTGTTTTGTTCCATTGTACGAAAATAAGAAAATCTAAGTCTGCCTGATTAGATTTTCTCAAAGTGACATGAACGGCGTTCAACGAGCCTTCCATGGCTCGTGAAGCCTTGTTCTGCCATCCGTGGCAGAACATCACTGTGAATTGAATTGACAGGCAGGCTAAGATTTCCTAATTTTCTTCCAAAGTCACAAAAGTATTCCCGGCTTGTTGCAATTTGTCAGTCGTTATGTTGTGAATCACTATTTGCCCCAACATCTTATCTTCGACAAATGCTTCACGTCACACAAGGAAATCTATTATGATGTACTGCAAAAACCCACCCTGCGGCAAGGTGCTTGCCGCAGGGTGGGTTCTTTGTATTCACAGCACAATTCTGCAATGATCCATTTTAGTATTCCGGTTCGATCAATCCGTATGTGTTGCCTTTTCTCTTGTATACAACGTTGACATCTTCGGTCTCAGCATTGATAAATACGAAGAAGTCATGTCCTAATAACTCCATCTGTACACATGCATCTTCCGGATACATCGGCTTCATATCGAACTTCTTAGAACGGATGATCTTGATCTCTTCATCATCGTCTGATGCTGCATCCAGGAAATCCTGTTTGAAAACGGATGCTGCGCTCTGCTGTTTCGTAACCAGTTTCGTTCTATATTTCTTTAACTGACGCTCAATAACCTCTTCTACCAGATCAATTGATACATACATATCATTGCTGACCTGTTCAGAACGAATATAGTTTCCTTTCATTGGAATCGTAACTTCCACTTTCTGGCGTTCCTTCTCTACGCTCAGTGTTACATAGACATCTGTGTCCGAAGTGAAGTATTTCTCTAATTTGTTTAACTTGTCCTCCACTGCATCTTTGATACCATCGGTTAATTCAATGTTTCTTCCTGTAATCTTGATTCTCATGATGTCCAACCCCTTTGCCGTTTATTTGATACAGATTTATATCATGGTTTTATTATAGCACTTTCCACAAATATTTCAACACAATATATCATTTTTTATATATTTTTCAGAATATTTATATTTTCCTGTAATATTCTTGTAAAAATGTGCATCATTCGCTGGCACGATCAATATTACACATTTAACAAGGGATGCAATGTCATAATGACTCGCCATTATGACATTGCATCCCTTATCATCTGTTCCGCTTTTTTTGCTTCCTCTTTGGTAAGCTGCGGTGTATCTTTTAACACATAATCCATGCCAAGATTATCATACTTGACCTTGCCAAGTGCATGATATGGCAGTACTTCCAATTTTTCCATATTGGAAAGTGTCTTTAGGAAGTGTCCGAGTTCCGTCAATTCTGCCTCCTCAAATGTGATGCCGGGAACAACGACATGACGGATCCACACCGGCTTTTTCTTCTGATCTAAATATCTTGCAAATGCCAGAATATTCTTATTTGAATGTCCGGTCAGTTTCCGGTGATCCTCGTCACGGATATGCTTAATGTCAAGCATTACAAGATCTGTGACATCAAGAAGCCTGTCTATTTTTTCCAGTGTGATATCTGATGTGGCTTCTCCATCCTCCGGAAATCCCGGGAACATAATACCAGACGTATCTAAACAGGTATGGATTCCGTGTGCCTTTGCCTTCGCAAACAGTTCCGTCAGAAAATCAATCTGAAGCATCGGCTCGCCACCGGTGGCGGTAATTCCGCCAGTCCGGTAAAACGAGGCATTGCGCAGGAAACGGTCGATGATCTCGTCCGCCTCCATCTGTTTTCCATCAGTCAGCACCCATGTATCCGGGTTATGGCAATACTGGCAGCGCATCGGGCAGCCCTCGAAGAATACGACAAAACGCACCCCCGGACCGTCCACGGTACCAAATGATTCCAGAGAATGAATATAGCCCATTGTGATCTCCTTATTTTTACATCAGTTCATGGAATGTTCTTGCAATTACCTCATCCTGCTGCTCTTTGGTCAGTTTGATGAAGTTTACTGCATAACCTGATACACGGATCGTAAGCTGCGGATATTCCTCCGGATGCTTCTGTGCATCAAGCAGTGTTTCCTTATTTAATACGTTTACATTTAAGTGGTGACCGCCTTTTTCTGCATAGCCGTCAAGCAGTGCCACAAGGTTTGTTTCAGAGCTTTCCTCCGTCTTTCCAAGTGCATCCGGCACGATGGTAAAGGTGTTGGAAATACCATCCTGCGCATCCATAAATGGCATTTTTGCAACGGAAGCTAAGGAAGCGACCGCACCGTTTTTATCACGTCCGTGCATTGGATTTGCACCCGGAGCAAATGCAACACCTTTCTTTCTTCCATCCGGGGTTGCTCCTGTATTTTTACCATAGGATACATTGGATGTGATGGTAAGAATGGAAGTTGTTGCGATACCACCGCGATAGGTGTGATTTCCTTTTACATATTTGATAAAGGTATGGAGAACCTCTTTTGCGATTTCATCCACACGGTCATCATCATTACCATATTTCGGAAAATCTCCCTCGATCTCAAAATCTACAGTAATGCCGTTCTCATCACGGATCGGTTTTACTTTTGCATATTTGATTGCCGACAGGGAATCTGCTACTACGGAGAATCCCGCAATACCGGTTGCAAACCAGCGTCTTACCTGTTTGTCATGCAGCGCCATCTGCAGTTTTTCATAGCAGTATTTGTCATGCATATAGTGAATGATGTTTAATGCATTGACATAGACACCTGCAAGCCATTTCATCATGTCTTTATATTTCTCCCACACCTCGTCATAGTCAAGGTACTCGGAAGTAATCGGACGATATTTCGGTCCTACCTGTTTTCCGCTGATCTCATCCACACCACCGTTGATCGCGTAAAGTAAACATTTTGCAAGGTTTGCACGGGCTCCGAAGAACTGCATCTCTTTTCCGATCCTCATGGAAGATACACAGCATGCAATGCCGTAGTCATCACCATGAACCACACGCATGATATCATCATTTTCATATTGGATCGCAGAATGTTTGATTGAGATCTCTGCACAGAACTTTTTAAAGTTCTCCGGAAGTTTTACAGACCATAAAACTGTCATATTAGGCTCCGGTGCTGCTCCGATGTTGTTTAAAGTATTTAAATAACGGTAAGACATTTTTGTTACCATATGTCTTCCATCTACACCGATTCCGGCAATAGACTCTGTTACCCATGTCGGATCTCCGGCAAAAATAGTGTTGTACTCCGGCGTACGGGCAAATTTTACACAGCGCAGTTTCATTACGAACTGATCGATGATCTCCTGGATCTCTTTCTCAGTGAATGTACCCTCACGAAGGTCGCGCTCTGCATAGATGTCTAAGAACGTAGAGGTACGTCCTAGACTCATTGCCGCACCGTTCTGCTCTTTGACTGCTGCAAGGTAGGCAAAATATACAGCCTGTGCTGCCTCAAGAACATTTGTTGCCGGTTTGGAAATATCGCATCCATAGATCTTTGCTAATTCTTTTAACATTTTAAGGGCTCTGATCTGCTCGGATAACTCCTCACGCTCACGGATAACATCGGAATACATGATGGTGCGTGTGGAATCTAACTGCTCCTGCTTATCTTCGATCAGACGGTCTACACCGTAAAGTGCAGGTCTTCTGTAGTCGCCGATGATACGTCCGCGCCCGTATGCATCCGGAAGTCCGGTGATGATATGTGCGGAACGGCAGGCTCTCATCTCCGGTGTATAAGCGTCAAACACACCCGCATTGTGTGTCTTTCTGTGTGTTGTGAAATATTCTACCACTTCCGGGTCTACTTTATACCCATTATCTTCACATGCCTTAATTGCCATACGGATACCGCCATAAGGCTGTAAGGAACGTTTGAATGGTTTATCTGTCTGGAAACCTACGATCTTCTCCTTATCTTTGTCTAAGTACGCAGTCCATGGGAAGTGATCGTGGAAATGATCTTTGTATCCATATCGAGCACGCCGCCGGCCTCTCTCTCCTGTTTTGAAAGCTCGAGTACATCCTGCCAGAGTGCTGTGGTGTCCTCTGTCGGTCCCTCCAAGAAAGAGCTGTCACCATCATATGGCTTATAGTTTCTCTGGATGAAGTCTCTGACGTTTACTTCATTCTCCCATGCTCCACCATTAAAATCTCTCCATTCGTTTTGCATTATTTTTCCTCCTGTTTGCTGAAAACTATGGTTTACCTGTCTAAAACGGATCTGATCCCCCAATATTTTGGTATTGCTGGAAAATATTGGTAGTTATTTCTAACTTTTGTTAGTTTGCTCTAACGCAGTGAATATATCATGTTCCATCACTGCTTGTCAATATCCGCTTCGTTTCCGGAACTGTTCTTTTTTTCATACAAAAGGATTCCTGTAAGAAGAATATCTTTAAGAATAAAAGAAACCGACAGTCCGGGTTATCTCGCCCAGACGGTCGGCATTGTAAACGTTATACTTCATGTGGTTCTTCCACTTTTTCCGTCAGTCATATAACAATTAGATGTTATAATTTTTGATTCATTTTTTCAATAGGTAAAATGTACCAAAAAAAAAGCTTATATCATTGTGTAAATTGCTATGCTGTTTTTTTCTTCCTTTTTGACCTGATAGAGTGCTGCATCCGCTCTGTGATACAGTTCACGGAAGCTTGTGCCATCCTCAGGGCCGAATGCGATGCCAATACTTGCTGTCGGCTCCTCCGCCATTCCGATCATTTCTTTTTGTCTGCGCAGCCGGTACAGCACTTCATCTGCCTGCCCCTGTATCCACATACGGTCTTTTACATCCGGAAGAAATACTGCGAATTCATCCCCGCCCATACGTCCAATGCTGACCTGATTACCGTAGACTTCCCTTAAAATATTAGACACACTCATAATGACGCGGTCGCCAACCCAGTGGCCATACACATCATTGACCTGCTTAAAATTATCCAGATCAATAGCAATGTATGCATAATTTTGTCCTTCTGCCACTGACTCCAGTTCTTCTTTGATACGATCTTCCATCGTACCACGGTTTAACAGTCTCGTCATGGAATCTCTGGCTGCACAATCCCGTAAATATTCTCTTTCTCTCGCGTAACGTCTGTTTTTTTCCACTTTCTCCGTTACATCCGTGATCGTAATATAACTGACCGGTTTTAACTGCGAGGATATAACATCCATGGATACCATCACACGAAAAGACAGCCACTTTTTATTTCCGTCTTTCGTCTCTGTCTGAGCAGTCAGTTCAAATGACTCCCCTGTCAGAATCTCTTCATGATGCTCCCTCATGACCATTCTTAAGTCAATATCCACAAACCGGCTCCAGCCGTCCTGTACTTTTTCAATAAATTCCTCCCGCGTGTAACCGAGCATATGGTACGCCATCGTATTCACATAATACACCTTGCGTTTTCTGCCCTCACTGCTCACAACAAGACCAAACGGTACGTTTTTCATAACTTTATGAAAAACCTTTTCCTCTAATACCGAGTTTTCCATTCTCCCTCTCCCGTTAAAAAATTAACTAATTGATCCCCCGAACAGTATACTACATTACTTTAAAATAAAAAAGTATTTTTATGAATATTTTTCTTTCTTCTAGACTTCCATACTTTTTTCCTATATAATTTATCTAATTATTTTTTTACTTAATGGAGAAAATTAGTATGAAAATAACATTTTTCACGCAAGAATGGAGAATTTTATGAAAATTGGCATTATTTCTGATACACACGGTATTTTCCGTGAAGAGTGGCACCGTCATTTAGACGGCTGCGATTATCTGATCCATGCAGGCGATTTCTGTACGCAGAAAAATTATGACTGTTTCCGGAACTTTGGCATTCCGCTTTATATGGTCCGAGGCAACAATGACCGCGGTGACTGGGCAAAAAATCTTCCTGAATTTTTACAGTTCCGCATTGGCGGCAAGACTTTTTTTCTGGTTCATAATCAGTTTGATCTTCCATTTGACCTGACAGATGCTGATTTTCTTATCTTTGGTCATACTCATCACTATACATTTTATAAACGTTTCAATAAAGTTATATTAATCCGGGCAGTGCCAGTGACGGACGTGGAGATTCGAAAAGTCTTGCAATCCTGACACTTTCAGGCAATGATTACAGTTTAGAACGTGTCATTCTGTGATTTTTACAGATTTTGAAAGGAGAGGATTTCCTTGTTACACATCACTTCGTTGAATGAAGGGTTAGAACTTTTTAAGGCACTCGGTTCTGATGTGAGAATTGAAATTTTAAATATTTTGCTGGAAAACGACAATATGAGCATGAATGAACTTGCCTCCCGTTTAAATATTACAAACGGTGCCTTAACCAGCCATATCAAAAAACTTGAGAACTGCGGACTGATCACAACATCCAGTGAATCTGCTGTTCACGGCAACCAGAAAATCTGTTCCATCCACCTGGATAAGATCCTGATCGATTTAGAAAAGCCTGCCGAAATCGAGAATGTTTATCATACAGAATTAAAAGTCGGTCACTATACAAATTACCAGATCTGCCGACCTGCGGACTTGCCTCTGCAGATGCCCTGATCGGTGAAGTGGATGATCCGCGGTATTTTGAACATCCAGACCGCTATAACGCTGATATTCTATGGTTTACACGCGGTTATGTTGAATATGCCATTCCAAATTTTATCCCGGCTTCCAAAAAAATCACACAGATCACAATTTCCGCAGAACTTAGTTCCGAAGCACCAGGCACCAACAATGACTGGCCTTCCGATATCAGTTTTTACTTAAATGATATTCATATTGGTGACTGGACCTCCCCCGGCGATTTTGGCGATGTGAAGGGTCTGTTGACACCGGACTGGTGGTATGCAAACTGGAACCAGTACGGATTGCTAAAACAACTTGTCATCAATCAAAAAGGTACCTATATCGACGGTCTCAAAATATCCGACGTTAAAATCGATGATTTCCATCTCAACTGCCACAGCAGCATCCGCTTCCGCCTGGCTGTGGAGGACGATGCCAGGCACGTCGGCGGACTTACGATCTTTGGAAAATCTTTTGGCAATTACAGCCAGGATATCAAAGTGAGTCTCGGGTACGCCCCGGTGGAGGAAATGAAGTAATATTACCGCAATAAAATGGTAACAGTCCGTCTGAACTGTCACCATTTTTTATATGGGCATTTTGATACGGCTGCCGCGGCGCGCAGCTCTACATAGCAGCCGCACGCACCGCAGGTTCCCGCGTTTAAAAGTTCACAGGTTTTGCAGACAGTAAGCCGTCTCTCATACTCGCTCTCTGATACCTGATCTTCTTTTTTGATCGCCTCTTTATATTTCTCAATCATTTTTGCATCCGCTTCCGCCATTTCGCGCAGCAGACACTTTTTACAGATCTGTGCCATATGTCATCTCCGCCTGTAATTTTCGTTACTTTTCATACTTCCGGTGTGACCAGCAGCTAATTTTCCCGCCATTTCTGACAGTTTTTTTCTTATTTTGCAAGACGCAGCTCGATCACACTGTTTGCCGGCATTGTGACATTCACGCCGTTTTCCGTCTCCTCATAGGCAGTAAAATCTTTTTCTGTCACAGTATCCGGTGCCTCAAATGTGTTATGTGCATGCATATCGGAATCGGTTACGATCTTTGCCTCAGTCACATGATAGCCACGGTTTGCAAGCTGGATCTCCACCTTTTCCGATGCCTCCACAGAGAGGTTGTTCATGGTGACGGTGATCACACCGTCTTTATCCATGGATACGGACTCTGTGATCTTCGGTACTTTCCACTCATCCGGTCCGATCTCCCTGCGCCGGTCAAAGTACTCTCTAACAGGTCTGCGCCCTGATGATGGCGGTACATATGCATGACATGGTAGGTCGGTGTCTTTATCATCTGGCCGCCCTCTGTCAGAAGTACAGACTGTAAAACATTTACCATCTGTGCTAACGCAGCCATTTTGACACGGTCACTGTGCTTGTTGAAAATATTTAAGGTGATACCTGCAACAAGTGCATCACGCACCGTATTCTGCTGATACAAAAATCCCGGATTGGTGCCCGGCTCGCAGGTATACCAGGTGCCCCACTCGTCCACAATCATACCGACTTTTTTATCCGGATCGTACTCATCCATAATCGCACCGTGGCGTTCGATCAATGTCTCCATATAAAGCGCCTTCGATAATGTCTTATACCAGACATCCGCATCAAAGTCCGTAGAACTTCCTTTGATCTCCCAGCCCTCCGGATGTACATAGTAATGAAGTGATAGACCATCCATAAATCCGTGCCACTGCTCAGCATGATCAAATGCCGTATTTAACACACCTTTTGTCCAATAGTAGTCTGCAACATTTGCACCACAGCAGATTTTTTTGATCGGACGGTCCGGGTGATAATTGCGCACATAGGTCTGGTATCTGCGGTACTCATTTGCATAATATTCCGGCGTCATATTTCCACCGCATCCCCAGTTTTCATTGCCGACACCAAAATAGTCCACTTTCCATGGCGCCTCATGTCCGTTTTCTTTTCTCAAATCTGCCATCGGGGAGACGCCCTCAAAGGTCATGTACTCCACCCACTCTGACATCTCACGGACAGTTCCGCTTCCAAGATTACCGTTAACGTAAGTCTTACAGCCGATCTGACGGCACAGTTCCATATATTCATGTGTTCCGAAACTGTTATCTTCCACAACACCACCCAGTGTGTGTTGATCATTTTTTACGCTTTTCCTTCGGTCCGATTCCGTCCATCCAGTGATATTCGTCCGCAAAGCAGCCACCCGGCCAGCGCAGTACCGGAACTTTTAATTCCTTTAATGCGTCCACAACATCGGTGCGCATGCCGTTTACATTCGGAATCTCCGATTTTTCGCCGACGTAAATTCCCTCATAAATACATCTCCCCAGATGCTCCGAAAAATGTCCATAGATTTCCGGCTCAATATGACTCTTTTTGTTTTCCTCATTGATGATCAGTTTTGCCATTGTTTTCTCTCCTTTTTTATTTATTTTCATAGGAAAATACCGGTCTTCCGGCTTCATCCCATTTTACCTTCATAAGCATCGCATGACGGTTCGGATTGTACAACGGATCTCCGTTAATTTCTGCCTCCGTCCGCGCGTGGTAGACCATGACGTCATTTCCATCTTCATCCACGGTAAACGAGTTGTGTCCCGGTCCGTAAATGCCCAGTTTTTCACAGGTTTTTAATACCGGGTAACGCTCTTTTTTCCACAAACGCGGATCTAAAATGTCCGCATCCTCATCGATGGATAACATTCCCACACAGTAATCCACACCCGTCTCGCTCGCCGAGTATGTTAAGAACATTTTTCCGTCATGATGGATCACGGCAGGTCCCTCGTTGACCCAGAACCCTTTCCGCTCCCAGTCGTAATCCGGCGTAGTCAAAAGTACCTGCACCGTTTTTAACTGATTGCCGGATTCCATCTTTGCAATGTAGAGATTTGAAATCATTTTGCCGACTCCGACCTTTTCTGCCCAGACATAATAATATTCACCTTTATTTTCAAAGACGGTCGCATCCAGCAAAATGCCTCAAAAGAAAACTCATCCTCCGCTGCGCGTTTCATCTTTCCAAGTTCCACCCACTCATCCGTCAGCGGATCGTCCCCGCTGCACTCTAACACATATGGACGGATCTTCCAGATATCTTCCGCCTCGCCTCCCGCAAAATAAATATACCATTTTCCAAACAAATAGTGAATCTCCGGTGCCCAGATATGATAACTCATCGGACCGGACTCATGTTTCTTCCAGACCATGACTTCCTCTGCCCCGGAAAGTTCCGCCAGTGTTCCGGCACGTCTCAATACGATCCCGTCATACGCCGGTACCGACGCCGTAAAATAATACGAGCCGTCCGTATGACGGTAAACATATGGATCCGCACGCTGTAAAATCCACGGTTCATTGTACTTTAAAGATTTTTCATCTGACATGCAGTATCCTCCCCTCTGATGACATTCGCACTGTTTCTTTCTTATGACAGTATACTCCTTATTTTTTGTTTTGTATAGATTATTCTAAAATATTATATACTTTTCTAAAATCAAAAAACGCAGACTACATCACCAGGCAAAAAAACAGCGGAAGCACTCTGCCTCCGCCATTTTTTATTTCTCACTAATATTTCTGTTTTTCAAAGTATTTCTTCGTCTCTGCAACTACCACCCCACTCAAAGCAACGAGTGCAACAAGGTTCGGCAATGCCATCAGCCCGTTAAAGATATCCGCGATCGTCCATACAGCAGATACCGTCATAAATGGTCCTATAAACACTGCAAGGATATACAGCCAGCGATATCCCTTTAAAACAGTCTTTTTGTCCCCAACCAGATATTCCAGACATTTTTCACTGTAATAATTCCATCCAAGGATCGTCGTAAATGCGAAGAATACAAGACATAACATTAACACAAAAGATGCCACCTGCTCCGGGAATGGCAGTCCTATCTGAAATGCTTTCGTGGTTACAGAGACACCTTCTAATCCCATATCCCAGGCTCCTGTGATCACGATGGAAAGTCCGGTCATCGTACAGATGATCACCGTGTCAATGATCGTTCCCAGCATGGATACAAGTCCCTGTGTCACCGGCTCATTTGTCTTTGCCGCTGCCGCTGCGATCGGCGCACTGCCAAGTCCTGCCTCATTCGAAAAGATTCCGCGGGCAATTCCCATCTGCATGGCGATCAGGATCGATCCAAGGGTTCCGCCTGCAGCCGCACGAAGTCCAAATGCACTCTGCACGATCTCTACGATTGCTCCCGGAATTGCGCTAAGATGCGTAAATAGTATGATCAGTACCACAACGACATAAAGCAGTGCCATAAAAGGTACCACAACCTGTGCTACTGTGGAAATACGCTTAATACCGCCAATGATAACCAGTGCCACACACAGTGTCAGAATAATACCTGCGATCACAACCGTCCAGGAATAGGTTCTGCCAAACAGTTCCACCGTCCATGTATTCTGCGGATCAAAGAAATTGTTCACGGCACTTGTGATCCCGTTGATCTGCGTAAAAGTTCCGATTCCAAGTAAACCTACTCCGACACCGAAAAATGCAAAAATTTTTGCGAGCCATTTCCATTTTTCACCCATTCCGTTTTCGATGTAATAAAACGGTCCTCCGACGATATGACCGTCCTTTGCCACAACACGGTATTTAATTGCAAGCAGACACTCGGAATATTTCGTCGCCGTTCCAAGCAGTGCTGCGATCCACATCCAGAACAGTGCACCCGGTCCTCCGGCGACAAGCGCGGTTGCCACGCCGACAATGTTACCTGTTCCGATCGTTGCAGACAATGCTGTGCAGAGTGCGCCGAAACTTGAAACTTCCCCGTGTTCTCCGTTTTTTTCATTTGCCACCATATGTTTTATGGCAAGCGGCAGTTTCGTGATCTGAAGTCCACGCAGCCGGATCGTAAGAAAGATACCAACCGCTAAGATCAACACGATCAGTGGAACTCCCCAGACGAAATCATCAATCGCTTTTAACATTTGTACCCGTTCCTTTCCCAAAACTTTAGATACGTACCACATTACCATGGGAAAGAGTTCTTTGCAAGTATTTTATGCTCCGTCTGCCGTTTCTCACGTCTTTGCTTTCATTTTTCTCAAAATATTTAACGCCCCAGACACTCTCATCTGCTCCTGCCGCAGAAAATGTCATAACATCCGTGCCTGCTTCATCTTTCATCTGACAGAATACACCGTTATATTCTTTTTCCCCGTATGTGATCGTCATATAACAGGTGCCCTGCTCCATACTCCAGATGCCTTCTAAGTTTTCGCCGTACACTTTTCCATTCTCCATCAGTACCAGTTTTACCGGCTGTGCAATCCTGCACTGATCGCAGTTCCCTGGTTGATCACATAATAAGTTCCCGCCACTTCCGAAATGTCATAACCGCTTTCTGCGATCGTCTCGCCGTCTGTCGCATACGGAAGCATACATGGCCATCCATCCTGATTCAGGAAATACTGATGCACACGGGTTCATGATACTCCTGCCCGTTGTCAAAGCGCGTGTGGTATACAATATATTTCTTTCCATCTTCATCCACAAAAGCTGAATTGTGCCCGGTCGCCATATATGCCTTATTAAGACCCGGCAGATAATAATTGCCGGAAAGTTTTAAGCCATAAGCTGCATTGTTATCCCACATCCCCGGATATGCCCCATTCATATCGACATACTCTCCATCCACCGTTTTTGAGCGGAACACACGCATCTGATAGCCGCCCTCTCTCGTCAGGGAACCATAGGAAACAAACAGATAATAATATCCGCTTTCCTCATCATAGAGAATGTAAGGTCCCTCGATCGATTTGTGTCCGCCGCCAAGCAGGCGTTTTCCAAAATACGGATCCACGCCGTTTTTCTCATCTTCTTTGGGATGGATGACCAGGCCTGTTTTCTCATCGATCTCTAACAGAAAAATCCCACCCGACCATGAACCGTAGACCATCCACATTTTTCCGTCCGCATCATAAAAAACGGTCGGATCGATCGCATTTGGATATTTCTCATAGTTATATTTATTTCCCGCCATGATGTAGTTCTTTTTTGCATAGTCGATGTCCACATAATCGAGCACATCGGTCGCCTCGATCGTATCTTTTGTAAATCCGGAATAGATGAGCGCTCCCTTCCATGTATACGGTCCTTCCGGTTTATCTGAAACCGCATAACACAGATTCGATGCATTCCAGGTCGAAGACGTGCAAAAATACATGTAATATAAGTCCTGTGCCCTGTTATAGACCACGTCCGGTGCCCAGACATGATAAGTCCCATCGTCAGTCGGTATCACAGAGTCTCTGCTTCCCGTATAATCAAATACATGCTCTGTTCCAAGCAGATCATCAAAGATCGGATTCGACTGCGTATATCCGTCACCGATCGATGTCCAGTTCCGCAGATCCTCAGATGATGCCCCTGACATATGCGATCCGAAAATGTAATAGGTACCGTCCGCCTCTAGCACGGATGGATCATGTACACTGACGCCCGCCGTAATATCCGCCGTTTTGATTCCATCATAACTCACTGTAAAATCCTTCGGGATCTTCTCTCCCCCGACAGTGCCACCCCCGTAAGCACTGCAGCAACCCCCAATACAATTCCTGCATAAAAAATGATTTTGCTTTGTTTTCTCATACGGCTCCTCCATTTCTGTATGATATCTAACTCTACAATAGCAAAATCATTTTTATTTTACAATTATTTATTTTACTTTTTCATAAAATATTTTACTTTTTATTTTTGTTCCCATTCCTGCTCGCGGAACAGATTATCAACAATCACACGGTACTCCGCCACATGCTGCGTCTTTTTGATCTGCTTTACATATTTTTCGGGTTCTGTAAAATATTTTGCAAAATAAAACCACAGCTCTTTCATACGAAACAGCGTGTTGCGCTCCCCGGACATCACATCCAGATAGCCTTTTAATACATCATCATGAAACGCGTGAAGCTGATCTTTTGTAATTGGTGCATGTCCTGTGAGTTCTCCGATCAGACCCGGATTTTTTAAAACTCCTCTTCCAAGCATGAGATGGGACACCAGGCTGCCAGTGTCCTCCGGATCCGTCTGCTGCCCGGATTCCTGCATAAAAGCACATTTCCTTGTTTCTTCCATCTGCTGTCTCCATGTCCGGTAATCCTCCACGGAGCAGATGTCACCGTTGTAACATAGCGTATGTCTGCTGTTTTCTACCGCATATAAAAACGCTTCCATATCCGGAGTATTGTTATAAAAGTCCTTCTGTACACGCGGATGAATGATCAGTTCCTCCATCGGATATTTTTCATAGATGGAAAGAAGATGCTCCCACTCCCCGGCATCATTGACACCGACACGTGTTTTGACGGAGATCCGGAGCGGACATTCCGCAAAGATCTCTTCTAAAAAATGATCCAGTTTCTCCGGCACCGCAAGAAATCCTGCGCCGCGGTGCTTTGCCACGACCGTCCCGGACGGGCACCCAAGATTTAAATTGACGCTCTCGTAACCATAGTTTCCTAACTCTTTTGCGATTGCCAGAAAATCTTCTGCACGATTCGTCAGAATCTGTGGAACCACATGCATCCCTTCATTATGTTCCGGCAGAATGTCTTTGATCTCTTTATAATTCATCTTTTTATTATTGATGAATGGTGTAAAATAGGTATCTATATTTCCAAAATGTTTCTGATATGCATTTCGGAACACAAAACCGGTAAGTCCCTCCATCGGTGCTAAATAAAATTTCATTTTTGTCATCCTACAAAGCTTCCCACTGTGCATATAGTTTTACTGTTGCTCCATTTGTAAGGGAAAGATTTGATACTATTGCACCATCTCCATAAAAAGTATCGCTGCCATCCGCTTTGGTACTCCATCCGATAAACTTATATCCATTTCTCTGGAATGTGTTTGCAGAGAGTTTATAGCTTGTATTGTATTTGCAGGAACTGATCGATTTCATCGAACCACTGGTTGCTCCATTTCCGTCAAACACGATATTGTAAGTATTGATCTTCCATTTTGCATACAGTTTGTAATTTTTACGGGTTCCCTTTTTGATCTTCGTGATCTTGTTTTTAAATGCAGAATCCGTATACCATCCTTTAAAGGTATATCCTTCTTTGGCAGCTGCTGCAAGCTGGATCGTAGGTGTGTCGTAATAGTAGCCGGTCGGATTTTCAGACGAAATGGTTCCTCCGTCAAGTACATATTTTATCGTGTACTGCTTTTTGCTCCACTGCGCATACAGTGTGACTGTCTTACCGTTTTTCGCTGTGATATTACGGATATCCTCTCCGTCTTCATAAAAATCACCTTTGCCGTTTTTCTTTGTATTCCAGCCCTCAAACACATAACCCGTGCGCTTGAATTTATTTTTTGTAAGCGTATAGGTCTTGCCATATTGGCAGACAGAGACACCTTTCATGGAACCTCTGGTTGCGCCGTTTCCATCGTATTTGATTTTATATTTATTGATCTGCCACTTTGCATAAAAGGTCAGATTTCCAATTGTACCTTTTTTGACCTGTGTGACACGTCTGGTGCATTTTTTGTCTTTATACCAGCCTTTAAATGTATAGCCATATCTGACCGGTGTTTTTAATTTGAACGTTCTGGTATCTACGTTGTATTTCTTTGCAGTACCATCCGCAAGTTCTCCGCCGTTCGTTTTGTAAGTGATCTTGTAAGTATCCCTTGACCACTGTGCATACAGATCAACAACTGCACCGTTTTTTGCAGAAAGGTTCTCGATTTCTTCCTTGTTGCCGTATTTCTTTCCACTTCCATCTGCCTTTGTGTTCCAGCGGACAAATTTATATCCCTTGCGTTTAAATTTATTTTTTCTAAGGGTATAATCCATATCATATTCGAGATTTTTCATCTCCTGCATACTGCCGCTGGTTGCCTTGTTTCCATGAAAGCGAACGGTATATTTATTTGCTTTCCATTTTGCATAAATGGTAAGGTTGCCTTTTGATCCTTTCGGGATCGTTGTGATCCTGTTTTTAAAGCTGCTCTCCTTATACCATCCTTCAAATGTATAACCTTTTTTCTTTGCTTTTTTCAATGTGATCGTTTCTGTTGTGATCTTATAAGACGATGGATTGGCATCGCTATTTTCCCCATCATAGAGTACATATTTGATGGTATATTTCTTTGTTACCGGATCGTCCGGGTTATCCGGGTTATCCGGATCATCCGGACTGTCACCGTTATATTTTGCCCAGTAGACATCTCTTGCGCGTTTCGCACGTCCTTCAAAATATACACTGTTACAGCGCTCAAAATATTTTGCCCAGTTATACCCGGCTGTATAGGCTCCGTCTGCAGTGTTTTCGACATTTTTCACTTTGGAAAATGCATATTTCTCGGAATGTTCCAGTTCGTATTTTAAAAACTTAAGCTGCCCGTCGATGGAAGTATAATCATAACCATTGCTGCTGCAGTAGTTTCTCAGGTCATCAAATCTCGAAGCATTCCACTGACAGATACCATAACTGATCTTGCCGTTGGTATCAATGACGCTTATGGTTGGGTTAAAAGAAGATTCACTCTCAATATTGGCAAGCACACCACAGGCCGCTGCTGTATTTAATTTGTAGCTTTCTTTTCGCAAATTTTATATACTTTTTTTTTCGTTGGATTTTTTCTCATCCTGAGAAATGGCTGCACCTTTATAGAGACTTGTCCCTGAGATCACCACATTGATGTATGGAATTTTGTCCTTTTGTCCTGCTCCAAGTGAATACTGATCGGTATCCCATTTCGGGTCAAATTCATAGACAAAATAATTCGTCGTGTCATAGTCTCCGACACAGCTCCAGGTTACCGGAATACTCGTTGTCTCTTTGCCGCCATCCAGATAAACATCAATGCTCTGCGGCATCTTGGCAAGCAGGCGGTTCAGGCTGATTTTACCTGTCATACGAATCTCTTTCGGGTTGTCCGAAAGATCTGCAAATCCTGTGATCTTTTTCTTTTCCGTCGTGCCTTCCTGTGTTTTCGTTTCTGCTGCATACACAGACATATCTGTTGCAGCCGTACCGACAGCAAGCAGGAGCGCCATCGCCCCTGCTGCCAGTCTTGTCATGATTTTTTTTGCATAACTTTTCATAGCTGTCCTTGTATGATAATTAGGAAGTTAATTATCACATATTTCCTTTCTTTTAATATCGTGGTTCAATACAATTCAGATACTATGGACTTTTGATTTGTTTTCTGTAGCTTGACTACTCAACTGGAGTGTAT
>ENA-OQAN01000149-OQAN01000149.1-human-gut-metagenome-genome-assembly--contig:-NODE-149-length-38331-cov-2.199743_pt1 | contig 38331 bp, 53 predicted proteins | sample MGYA00242735_ERZ504527 | MGnify/ENA primary metagenome ERZ504527 (study PRJEB26092, sample SAMD00036230) | human gut metagenome | host: Homo sapiens | study: EMG produced TPA metagenomics assembly of... | reverse complement strand
CCAAATTGCCTACTTACTAAGTAGTTCCGATATTTATCTCTGCCGTTCTTCAGCGACAGGTGATATTATATCTCGTATCTTTTATGTTGTCAAGTACTTTTTTAAACTTTTTTAAAAAAGTTTTATTCTGTATTTGACAAACGGAGAGAGTGGGATTCGAACCCACGCGCCCTTGCGGACAAACGGTTTTCAAGACCGCCTCGTTATGACCACTTCGATATCTCTCCATATAATGTTTTTCAACATTTTTTGTGCTGCTTTGTCAGCGCATGTTGTATTCTATCATCAAATATCTCCCCTGTCAATAACAAATTTGATATTTTTTTCAAAAAAATTGGACATATAGCTTCAATTTCTGCTATATGTCCATATTTACCGGGATTTTCACCCTGTTCTACTCTCTATTCTACTCTCTGTTTTCCTTCAAAAATGCCTCCGCAACCACCAGATCTTCCGGTGTTGTGATCTTGATATTGCGATAAGAACCTTCTGAAAAGCGGATCTTCACCCCGGTCTCATGTTCTGCAACCATGGCATCATCTGTAATTCCTGTCATTTCCTTCTGCCGAATGCTGGTATATGCGCCATAGATCAGTGGGTACTGAAAGATCTGCGGAGTCTGGACGATCCATACACTGCTGCGATCCGGAGTTTCACTGACATTCCCATCCTCATCTGCGATCTTAACTGTATCCTTGGAAGGCATGCCTGTAACACTGGCACCTGTCTGTGCTGCTGCCATAAGTCCTCTTTCAATGATCCCATGATCAATAAATGGTCTGGCACCGTCATGGATCAGCACATACTCTGTGTCTTTACACGCACGAAGTCCTTCATAAACAGAATCGTACCGTTCTTTTCCGCCGGATACTACAGCAGAAATCTTTGTAAAACCATATTTTTCCACGATTTCTTCTTTGCACCAGAAAACATACTCCTCCCCTGTTACCAGGATCACATCCCTGATCAGCGGACTTTCCTGAAAACAGCGCAGAGAATAACAGAGCACCGGCATCCCGTCAAGCTCCATAAACTGCTTCTGTATTTTGCTGTGCATTCTCTTTCCCTGGCCTGCTGCCAGGACAATAGCTGTATTTCTGCACTCTCCCATGATCAATTACCCCGGATTCTTTTATCTTTCGCCAAGCTTCAGGTTCGGAACCGCATTCAGATCCCAGCTGTGGCGTGTTCCCCTGATATATTCATAGTAAGCTGCCACACCGATCATCGCTGCGTTATCCGTACAGAATATCGGTGACGGACGGTAAAATTTGTATCCACGTTCTGTACATGCTTTTTCCATAGCAGTGCGAAGTGCTCCGTTGGAAGCAACACCTCCTGCAATGGCAACCTTTTTCATGCCAAAATCAGCTGCCGCCTGCATGGTATGCTCTACCAGTACGTCAACAACCGCCTTCTGGAAGGATGCCGCGATATCTGCACGGTTTACTTCCTCACCTTTCATTTTTGCCCCGTTTAAATAATTAAGAACTGCGGACTTCACGCCGCTGAAGCTGAAATCATACGGATTTTCGCCGATTTTTGCACGTGGAAACTCGATAGCGTCCGGATTTCCTTCCTTTGCCAGCTTATCGATCTTCGGTCCTCCCGGATATCCCAGCCCAATGGCACGTGCAACCTTATCAAATGCCTCACCTGCCGCATCGTCTCTGGTTCGGCCCAGGATCTCAAACTGGCCGTAGTCCTTCACAATAACAAGATGGGTGTGTCCACCGGATACAATGGCACAGAGAAACGGCGGTTCCAGATCCGGATGCTCAATATAATTGGCAGAAACATGTCCTTCTATATGATGCACGCCTACCAGTGGCAGGTTTCTTGCATAGGCAATAGCCTTGGCTTCTGCCACACCTACAAGAAGTGCACCGACAAGCCCCGGTCCATAGGTTACACCGATAGCATCAATATCATCCAGAGTGACATTTGCCTCGTCCAGCGCTTCCTGGATGACCTGGTTGATCCTTTCTATATGATTTCTGGAGGCGATCTCCGGTACAACACCTCCGTACAGTTTATGGATCTCGATCTGTGAGGAAATCACGTTTGATAAGACAGTCCTTCCATTTTTTATAACGGAAGCTGCCGTTTCATCACAGGAGCTCTCAATACCAAGAATTAATGTATCTTTCATTTTTTCAGTCCTCTTCAAAATTCAGTTCCACACTCTTCCCGTCTTTTCCCGGCCATGCCTTCGGAAAGATCTCACGTACTGTATCCATGTAATCATCCGGACGTACCAGAGAAGGGCTGTAATGGGTCAGCCACATTTCCCCCACTTCCGCATCACGGGCAAGAGTGGCCGCTTCACGAAACGTCATGTGTTTGTAGCCTTTTGCCTTTTCGATCTTGTCATCTTCACCGTACATTCCCTCACAGATAAAAAGATCGGAACCTTTTGCATTACGTAAAATAGACTCTGTCGGTCTGGTATCTGTGGTATAGGTAAGCTTGATCCTTTTCTTGGCGGACCAAGCACATATCCGGTGTGTAGATCCTTCCTTCATCCTCACAGTCTGTCCCTTCTGCAGCGGATTCCAGAATTTCAGCGGGATCTCATGCTCTCTGGCACTGTCAGGAGAAAATTTTCCCTGGCGCAGGATCTCAAGGGTATAGCCATAGCAGGTAACATTATGGTTCACCCGAAATGCAGTGATCCGGTAACCGTTCAGTTCCAGAACCTCCTCCGGTTTCGTGATCTCGATAAATTTAATTTCAAAGGGCAGCTCCGGTGCGATCACACGAAGTGCGCTTACCACACGTTCCAGTCCTCTTGGGCCTACCAGAGTCAGCGGTTCTGTGCGGTCTGCATTTCCCATAGTCAAAAGGAGTCCCGGAAGTCCGCTGATATGATCCCCATGATAATGGGTAAAACAGATCACATCAATAGCTTGAAGCTCCAGCCCTTTTCTTTAATGGCCACCTGAGTGCTTCCCCGCAATCGATCATCAGACTGCTGCCGTTATAACGGGTCATCAGCGCGGTAAGCCATCTGCGTGGCAGCGGCATCATTCCTCCGCAGCCAAGTAAACAAACATCTAACATATTTTTCCTCTTTTCCTGTTCTGTGGCAAAGTTTAGCATACTTATCCCGTACAGACAAGTACCTCTCCCGGGTAAGCCTATTCAGAAACTGCGGTGCGTGTCATAAGAACAGCATCCTCTGTGGGATCTGTATAGTATCCCTTTCGCAGGCCATCCCGCACAAAGCCCTGACGTTCATAAAGCCGGATCGCAGTCTCATTTCCTGCCCGGACCTCCAGATGAATCATGGTGATCCCACGCTCTTCTGCCAGACGGATCATACTTTCCATAAGGAAATTTCCGATTCCCTCTCTCTGACGATCTCTGCGGACAGCCACATTGGTCACATCCCCCTCATCCAGCACCGTAAGAAGACCACAATATCCCAGGATCCGGCCCTTTTCTTCCACAACAAGAAACATCCCATTCTCTTTCATAAGAAATGTCAGAAATCCCTCTTTTGTCCAGGGGACTGAAAAAAGTTCTTCTTCGATCTCCATAACCTGATCCAGATCATCCACAAGCATTTCTCTTAAGATCATGCGTTTTCCCCTTCTGATCCTTTTTTCAGTTTCTGGGCACGCTCCCGCTCAGCCTGTGAAACACGGAGATAATCCGGTTTGTGCTCAGCCGCTGTCTCGGTTCTGCCTTCTTTATAATAAAGGACACCAAGTGCACCTACAGCACCTGCTCTCTGTCTGGAAAGATGGGCCGGTGCAAAAGAAAACGGTACAGTAAGCTTATTTGCGATGATATTTTTAAATACCGGGACTCCGTCTCCGAGGAATGTTACGGCTTCTCCCATCTCATTCAGCATGGAAAGAAGCTCCTCAATTCCCACTGCCATCTGATCCTTTACCGTCATGAGCCTGTGATCCTCGTAACGATAGATTCCCGTATAAACCTGCTTTCTTCTGGCATCCATGATCGGACAGATCAGTCCGTTTACATCATAGAGATTATAGCCAGTGCCTCCACAGTCGGAATCCCGACCAGTGGTTTGTCAAGGGCAAGTCCAAGTCCCTTGGCTGTGGCAGAGCCAATACGGAGTCCGGTAAAAGAGCCGGTCCCTTGGCTACCGCAATAGCGTCAATCGTCTTCAGATCCAGCTCTGTCATCTTCACGATCTCATCCAGCATGGGAAGAAGAGTCTGGGAATGTGTTTTCTTATAATTAACTGTATATTCCGCTACCAGTGTATCGTCCTCCACAACGGCTACGGATGCCACGATTCCGGAACTGTCCAGTGCCAAAACTCTCATTCTGTCTTTTCTCCTCTCTCCTCAATGGTGATCTTTCTGTATTCAAAGCCCTTCTCAAGATCTTTTTCAATGGTAACTTCGATCCTTTTTCCGGCAGGATCTCCTCAATGAGTTCCGCCCATTCGATCAGACAGATTCCCTGCCCGAAAAAATAATCATCGTATCCGATCTCTTCCATTTCTTCCAGATCCCCGATACGATATACATCAAAATGATAAAATGGCAGACGTCCGTCTTCATATTCCTGGATAATGGTAAACGTAGGGCTGTTTACAGGTTCTGTAATTCCAAGACCTGCTGCCACTCCCTGTGTGAACACGGTTTTCCAACTCCCAGATCGCCTGTCAGTGTGTAGATCTGTCCCGGCTTCGCATTCATTCCGATCGTCCTTCCGACCTCGAAATGTTTCCTCAGGATCATGCGTTTCTATGACCATATTTTCCACCTTTTTCTTGCACAATTATTCTTTGCATATTATAATAGAGCGAACAGCGAAATACAATACTTTTTGAAAAGGAGTGCGAAAACTATGGCAAATCCTATCGTTACCATCACAATGGATAATGGCGATGTAATGAAAGCGGAATTATATCCGGAAGTTGCCCCGAACACAGTAAATAACTTCATCAGCCTTATAAAAAAAGGCTTTTATGACGGCCTGATCTTCCACCGTGTCATCAACGGCTTTATGATCCAGGGCGGATGCCCGGACGGAACCGGTATGGGTGGCCCGGGATACAGCATCAAGGGTGAGTTCTCCCAGAACCGTTTCAAAAACGACCTGAAGCATACACCAGGTGTTCTCTCCATGGCAAGAGCCATGAATCCGAACTCTGCCGGAAGCCAGTTCTTTATCATGCACAAGGCTGCTCCGCATCTTGACGGAAGCTATGCTGCATTCGGTCAGATCATTGAGGGCATGGATGTTGTAAATGCTATCGCAGAGACAGACACGGACTACAGTGACCGTCCTCTTGACGAGCAGAAGATCAGCTCCATGACTGTTGATACCTTTGGTGTGGATTATCCGGAACCGGAGAAATGCTAACAGGAATAATTTTCTGAAATAAAAAAGCCCCGCGAAGAGCAGACTGTAACACAGATCATCTGCCCTCTTCCCGGGGTATTTTTATACTGACATTCTCTTTTCTTTTACTTTTCGAAGGTCTTCACTTCTCCGTTTACTTTCGCAAAATACAGTTCTGCATCCTTCTCAAGTCCGGCTCTTCCGTTTGTTCCTTCTGTGATCGCCTTCTTCACCTCTTCGACCTGATCATCCGGCACAAGAAGCTTCAGGACAACCTTGTCGGTATATTCGGAATCCAGGATCGGCAAACTTCTTTCTCCTGCGATATACTGGATCTTTCCGATCCCTGTATAATCCGTCGTCACCTGAAGAGAGATCCCATGATGCTTCTCAATGACGGTGCTTGCCGCCAGTCCTGCCTGGACTGCACCGGAATATGCCCGCACAAGCCCTCCTGTCCCAAGAAGGACACCTCCAAAATATCTGGTCACCACAATGGCCGCATTATAGATCCCGGCTCCCAGAAGTACATCCAGCATAGGCCTTCCGGCTGTTCCGGATGGTTCTCCGTCATCACTGCAGCGGGTGGCTTCCCGGTTCATCCCTACGGAATATACATAGCAGTTATGACGTGCATCCCAGTATTTTTTTTCATTTCTTCGATAAAGGCAAGGGCCTCTTCTTCTGTTTCCACAGGACGGACGGTTGCGATGAAACGGGATTTTTTTTCCACAAGTTCACCTTCGCCGCCTTCGTATATGGTTTTATAATGTTCCAGCATGGTTTACGCCTCCGTTATCTATATCCAACCCTCTGTTTCAGGCAGAGTTTTCTTTATTGTATAATAATTATCTTCATTGCACAATGTATAAGATATCATGAATTGTGAAATTTTTTTTTAAGGCTTTATTTGGCTTTCCATATTTGTTATAATGAAACGGATTATAAAGGAGGAATATTATGAACTACGGAAAAAGATCCACTTCCAAGAAGCGGAATGCTCTGATCTCCCGTACTTCCATGCTGGAAAAAAGAGCACATGTTTCGTTTATCCGGGTTTTATTTACAGCTCTGATCGCAGTCTGCGTCATGGTTGTCTGCCTTGGTATCGGCTCCTTCCGGGGCGTGATCGCCGGAGCACCTGACGTCAACGATGTGGATATTTCACCTCTCGGATATGCAACCTTCCTGTATGATGACCAGGGAACACAGATCCGACAGCTTTCAGCCCTACATCCAACCGTCTTCCGGTCTCCCTGGACCAGATCCCGGTCAGTCTGCAGCATGCAGTGGTAGCCATTGAGGATGAGCGTTTTTATGAACATAACGGTATTGATGTCCGCGGTATCGCACGTGCCGGAATGAAGGCGATCACCACCGGTAACTTTTCCGAGGGTGCCAGTACCATCACACAGCAGCTTCTGAAGAATAATGTTTTCACTGACTGGACCAACGAATCCACACAGCTGGAACGTTTCACACGTAAATTCCAGGAGCAGTACCTTGCTGTACAGATTGAAAAAAAATATGACAAAAATGTGATTCTTGAGAATTACCTGAATACCATTAACCTGGGTGCAGGTTCCTACGGTGTACAGGCCGCTTCCAAAAAATACTTTAACAAAGACGTATGGGATCTGAACCTTTCTGAATGTGCCACCCTTGCCGGCATCACGCAGAACCCTACCAAATTCAATCCGATCACCAATCCAAAAGCAAACTCCAAGAGACGGAAGGAAGTCCTGGATCACATGCTGGATCAGAATTACATCTCACAGGATGAATATAATGCAGCACTGAATGATGACGTTTATTCCGTATCCAGGCCGCACAGCTTGAGAACACCGAAGAAGAAAGTACCGTTTACACGTATTTCGAAGATGAGGTTACCAATCAGGTCATCAGCGACCTGATGAACATTAAAGGATATACCAAGACACAGGCTACCAATCTTCTTTACAGCGGTGGTCTGAAGATCATGACAACCCTGGATTCCAACATGCAGCAGATCCTTGATGAGGAATATGCAAACCCTGATAACTATCCGGCCAATGTTCAGTATGAACTGGATTATGCACTGACTGTACAAAGCCCGGATGGAAAACAAACAAACTACAGCAAAGAAATGCTGCAGCTGTATTTCCGTGATCAGGATCCGGAATTTGATCTTCTCTTTGATTCTCCTGAAGAAGGTCAGCAGTATGTGGATCAATACAAGGCTAACATCCTGCAGACGGAAGCACCGTAGTATCTGAGCGTGTAAACTTTGCGCCACAGCCACAGTCTTCCATGACTGTCATTGACCAGCATACCGGTTACGTAAAAGCCTGATCGGAGGCCGTGGCGAAAAAACAGCCAGCCTGACCCTGAACCGTGCCACTGATACGACCAGACAGCCTGGTTCTACCTTTAAGATCGTTTCCACCTATGCACCTGCGTTGAACGAAAAAGGCGATACACTTGCTACAACCTTTATGGATGAGCCTTACGAATACCCGGACGGATCTCCTGTCAACAACGCCTCAAGAAGCTACGGCGGCGAGACCACCATCCGCAAAGCGATCCAGAATTCCATCAACGTTGTAGCTGTTAAATGCCTGGAGCAGGTTACCCCGGCTCTCGGCCTTAAATATCTGGATGATTTCGGTTTCACCACACTAGCTCACGGAACTGAGGCAGATAAAGATGCCAACGGAAATATCTGGAGTGACGCCAACCTGGCTACTGCTCTTGGCGGTATCACCAAAGGTGTCAAGAACGTGGAACTTTGTGCTGCATATGCAGCCATTGCTAATGGCGGGAACTATATCAAACCGATCTATTATACACAGATCCTTGATCATGACGGAAATGTTCTGATCGAGAACTCCTCCGTTTCCAGATCTGTGATCAAAGACAGTACCGCTTATCTTCTTACAAGCGCCATGGAAGACGTTGTAAAAAAAGGTACCGGTACCGCCTGCCAGCTGGACAATATGACTGTAGCCGGAAAAACAGGTACTACAGAGGACTACAATGACCTGTGGTTCGTAGGCTACACACCGTACTACACCTGTGCAGTATGGTCCGGCTATGACAACAACGAAAAAATTCCGGAAGATGCCCGTAACTTCCACAAAAACCTCTGGAAAAAGGTTATGACCCGTATCCACGAGGGCCTGGAGGACAGAGATTTCGATATGCCTTCCAGTGTGGAAAAAGCCAGTGTCTGCGCAGAAACCGGTCTTCTTCCCAGATCCGGATGCCCGACTATCACAGAGTATTTTGATATCTCCAGTCTTCCCACCGAATACTGTGATCAGCATTTCTACGGCAGCAGCGATTACGATGAAGAGGACTATTATAATAACGAAGATACGGACGCCGATACCGATGCAGCAGCTGAAGCGATTCCAAGCGCAGCTCCGGACAGTACTGACAGCACCGACACTGACAATACTGACAATTCCGATGACGGTTCCGATAATACCGGTGATGATACTGACAATTCCGGAACAGACGACAACACCGGTGGTGATGACGGCAGCTATGATAACAGCAATGATACCGGTGGCGATGACGGCAGCTATGACACCGGCGAAGATCCAGTAGAATATTATGAATGATCTCCATTATAGGTATCTTTCATAAACAACATATAAAAAAAGTGGTTTCCTGAAATATGGAAACCACTTTTTTTACTTTTAATAACTTCTTACTGTCTCGCAGTTTATCAGTTCAGGCAAGTCCCACCCACCGCTTATTACTTTTCGCATTTGAAGCAGGGGACTTCCCTGGTTCGGTTAAAGTACCATCTTGGCTGCACCGTAGATTCCTGCATCATTGCCAAGTGTCGCGATCACGATAGGAGTATCCTTGCAGGATTCAAAAGCATACTCTCTGTAATATTTCCGGATACAGTCAATAAGCGGCTGTCCGGCCTTGGAAACTCCTCCGCCGATAACAATGGTCTCCGGATCTGTCACACAGCAAATAATGGCAAGAGCACCACCCAGCTGCTCTCCGACCTTTTCCATGGTTGCTACAGCTACCGGATCATTCTCCTTAAATGCGTCCAGAACTGCTTTTGCTGAAATCTCTTCGGCATCTCTGAGAACACTGTTCTCACCGGAAGCTGCAAGCTCTTTTTTTGCCATGCGGACAATTCCGGTCGCAGAAGCATACTGTTCCAGACAGCCCCTGTTTCCGCAGTTGCAGGATTCTGTTTCATGATGATCCACATTGGCATGTCCGATCTCACCGCCAGCTCCGTGATGTCCGGTCACGATCTTTCCATCAACAATGATACCACCGCCTACACCTGTTCCAAGTGTGACCATGATCACATCGGAGGAGCCTGCTGCAGCACCTTCCATGCCTCTCCCAATGCCGCTACATTGGCGTCATTTCCGGCTTCCGCATGAAGACCTTGTAAGTTCTTCCATCTCTCCCACAACGTTCTTATATCCCCAGAAGAGATTTACTGCACGTGATACTTCGCCTTTGGAGTTTACCGGTCCCGGAACACCGATCCCGACGCCTTCCACCTCCTCTTTGGAGATACCCTTTTCTTCCATCTTGGCATTTACTGCTGCTGCCACATCAGGAAGGATCTGATCTCCATTGTTTTCTTTACGGGTTGGAATCTCCCATTTCTCAACAAGAGTACCATCCGTACGGAAAAGTCCGCATTTTACAGTTGTTCCACCTACATCGATTCCAAAACAATATGTTCCCATTTCTTACCCTCTCTTATTCTTCGTCATCCGGATTTTCTCTTTTTTTCGCAAGATTTGCCTGTACACGCTTGTACAGAGCCTCTGCCGCATTGTATCCCATCTTCTTCTGTCTGTGATTGACAGCCGCTGCCTCAACGATGATCGCCAGGTTACGGCCCGGACGGATCGGAAGAGAATGGCATACTACCTTATTTCCAAGGTACTCTGTATACTCCTCATGCAGTCCAAGACGATCGTATTCCTTGTCTCTGTCCCACTCCTCAAGCTTGATCACGAGATCGATAGACTGGGTATCCTTAACGCTCTCAACACCGAACAGTGTTTTTACATCGATGATACCGATACCACGAAGTTCGATAAAGTGACGTGTGATATCCGGCGCAGATCCCACCAGTGTTACGTCACTGACCTTACGGATCTCAACAACATCATCACTGACAAGACGATGACCTCTCTTGATCAGCTCCAGGCTGCCTCACTCTTACCGATACCGCTCTCACCTGTGATCAGGATTCCCTCGCCGTAAACATCAACCAGCACACCATGAATAGAAATACATGGTGCAAGCTGCACGCCCAGCCAACGGATGATCTCTGCCATAAAACTGGAAGTTGTTCTTTCTGTCACGAATGTCGGAACATTATATTTAACAGCCAGATCGATCATGTCCTGAGACGGACGAGTCATGGTACTGAAAATAACACATGGATCTTGCTGGAAATGAAACGTTCATATTTAAAACGTCTCTCCTCCTCATTAAGCTGCATCAGATACGTATACTCTACATATCCGATGATCTGAACTCGTTCATTGGCAAAATGCTCCAGATATCCGGTAAGCTGAAGCGCAGGTCTGTTGATCTCCGCAGTCTTGATCACGATGCCTGACAGGTCGATCTCCGGAGTCAGATTATTAAGCTCCAGTTCCTGTACCATCTTTGTCAACTGTACACCCTTCATACTTTTGTCTCCTTTTCGCTGAAAGTTTGCATTCTCACTGCCGTTTTACCGAGGCGTGAGACACCTTATTTTTAATTATACACAATCACTGCTGAAACTGCAATGCAGCATCAGGATTTATGAAAAAATTCATAGACCTGACGGGCGCTTCTGGCATTCATGCTCTCTGTCTGTGCCAGTTCTTTCTCCGATGCATCCCGGATATTTTCCACAGATTTAAATTTACGCAGAAGGGCTTTCCTCCTGGTATCACCGATCCCCGGGATATCATCCAGGATAGAATGGACCTGTTCCCTGCTCCTGAGGGAACGATGGTATTCAATGGCAAACCGATGGGCTTCATCCTGGATCCTGGTGATCAGACGGAAGCCTTCGCCGGATGTGTCAATAGGAATCTCCACATTGTTGAAATACAGGCCTCTCGTCCGATGATGATCATCCTTGACCATACCGCAGACCGGGATGCTTATCCCAAGCTCATTCAACACCTTCAGAGCGATATTTACCTGCCCTCTTCCACCATCCATCAGGATCAGATCCGGAAGCCTTGCAAAGCTGTCAAATTCTCCGTTACTCTCATGAGTGAACCTTCGGGTCAGAACCTCTTCCATGCTGGCATAATCGTTGGGTCCCTGTACCCATTTGATCTTGAACTTACGGTAATCACTGCGTTTGGGACGTCCTTTTTCATAGACTACCATGGATCCCACAGACTCAAAGCCACTGATATTTGAAATATCATAGGCTTCCATGCGCACCACATTTTTCAAGCCCAGCCATTCTTCCACCTCGTGAACAGCTCCGATGGTTCGTCCTTCCTCCCGCCTGATCCGTTCTCTGTCCTTGGCAAGTACCATACGGGCATTTTCCAGGGCAAGTTCTACCAGCTTTTCCTTGGTTCCCTTCTTCGGGACCGAATGTGTACCTTCTGCTTTCTCCTTCCTGACAGCCACTCCTCGATGATATCTGCATCTTCAATCTCACTTTGCAGCATGATCTCAGATGGGATAAATGGCGTTCCCGCATAAAACTGTTTCAGAAAGCTGGAAAGGACCTGCGCCTTTGTATCACCTTTTGCCACACGGAGATAAAAATGATCTCTGCCGATCAGCCTGCCATTCCGGATAAAAAACACCTGGACAACCGCATCCTGATCCCTGAGGTCTTCACTGTCATCCATGGCTACTGCAATGATGTCTCTGTCTTCCTGCCCGTAGCCGGTGATCTTCTGCCGTTCCCCGATCTTCCGGATACTGCTGATCAGGTCCCGGTATTCCATAGCATCTTCGTAGCGCATTTCCTCCGAAGCTTCTGCATTTTTTCCATCAGCTCACTAATGGCGTCCTGAAAATCTCCATTCAGAAATTTGATCACCTTATTGATATTCTTCCGGTATTCTTCCTGGCTGACATATCCCTGGCAGGGTGCCTTGCACTGCTTCATATGATAGTACAGACAGGGCCGGTCCTTTCCGGTATCTCTCGGAAGACTGCGGTTGCAGGAGCGTACCTGATACAGCTTCCGCACCAGTTCGATCACGTCCTTTACTGCTCCGCCGCTTGTATAGGGGCCAAAATATCTTGCCTTGTCCTTTTTCATTCTCCTGGCAAAAAGCACTCTCGGGTATGGCTCATGAACTGTCACCTTAATAAACGGATAGCTCTTGTCATCTTTGAGCATGGTATTATATTTCGGACGATGTTCCTTGATAAGATTACACTCCAGCACAAGGCTTCCAGCTCCGAATCCGTAATAATGTACTCAAATCTGGTAATATGTGTAACCATCCGTTCAATCTTGGCACCTTTATTACGACTGCTCTGGAAATACTGGCGCACACGATTCTTAAGGCTTATGGCTTTTCCCACATAGATGATCTCGTCTTTCTCGCCATGCATGATATAAACTCCCGGTTTTGCCGGAAGCTTCTTTAATTCTTCCTCGATTATGAACATACTTTATTCTCCTGTTTTACTATTACAGTAATAAGAAAACCGGGATTTCTCCCGGTTTTCTTATGATCTGTTTTATGCCTGTGATCCCGGCTTTTCTTCTGTTTCTGCATGATCGCTATCTGTTGTCTGAGCAGATTCTTCTGTTTTCTCCGGTGCCTGCATATCCTCTGTCAGTTCCTGTCCGGATATCTCCGGTCTGAACTGAACCGATTCTGTACTTTTTGCAGCCTCGTTATTTTCCGCGATCATTTCAATATCCTGTTTATTGGACACTTCTTTTTCATCCTCGGAAAGTACCAGATCATCCAGATTCTCCGGGATATCCAGGCCCTGCTGAACTGCACGGAGGATCTTCATGAACTCTTTACCTGTAATGGTTTCCTTGCGGATCAGATATTCTGCGATCTTATCCATCTCTGTTCTGTGACTTCCAAGGATCCTCTTGGCTTCCTATAGGAATGGTGGAGAAGCTTCATCACCTCATGATCGATCTCTGTTGCGGTATCATCACCACAGTTTAAAACTGCTCTTCCGCTGAGATACTGGTTCTCCTGTGTGGCAAGTCCCATCAGTCCGAACTTCTCTGACATACCATACTGTGTGATCATGCTCTGGCCACCTTGGTAGCCTGCTCAATATCATTGGCAGCACCTGTAGTGACTGTGTCAAAAACGATCTCCTCTGCAGCACGTCCGCCAAGATAGCCTACCAGCATAGCTTCCAGCTCTTTCTTGGTGTTGAGATATTTTTCTTCCTCAGGTACCTGCATAACGTAACCCAGTGCTCCCATGGTACGGGGTACATGGTGATCTTCTGTACAGGCTCCGCATCCTTCTGGAGTGCATTTACCAGTGCGTGTCCGACTTCATGGTAGGATACGATCCGGCGTTCCTGTTTGCTTAAGATACGATCCTTCTTCTCTTTTCCCACCAGAACTACCTCTACGGATTCTTCCAGGTCCTTCTGTGATACAGCTTTACGTCCCTTCTTGACTGCAAGGATCGCAGCCTCATTGATCATATTGGCAAGATCAGAGCCTACCGCACCGGAAGTTGCAAGTGCAATAGCTTCAAAATCAACGGTGTCATCCAGAAGCACGTTCTTGGCATGTACCTTCAGGATATCCACCCTTCCTTTAAGATCCGGTCTGTCAACGATCACACGTCTGTCAAAACGTCCCGGACGGAGAAGAGCCGGATCAAGAACCTCCGGTCTGTTGGTCGCAGCAAGGATCAGAAGTCCCTTGGATGTATCAAAGCCATCCATCTCCGCAAGCAGCTGGTTCAATGTCTGCTCACGCTCATCATTTCCGCCGCCATAGCGGGAATCACGGCTTTTACCAATGGCATCGATCTCATCGATAAATACGATACACGGAGCATTCTTCTTGGCTTCCTCGAAAAGGTCACGGACACGTGAGGCACCCACGCCCACAAACATCTCCACAAATTCCGAGCCGGAAAGAGAGAAGAACGGTACCTGCGCTTCACCTGCAACTGCCTTGGCAAGTAATGTCTTACCGGTTCCCGGAGGCCTACAAGAAGTGCGCCCTTAGGTAGCTTGGCTCCGATGGCTGTGTATTTTCCGGGGTTATGAAGAAAATCCACAACTTCCTGGAGAGATTCCTTGGCTTCATCCTGACCTGCCACATCCTTAAAGGAAACGCCCGTTTCCTGCTGCACATATGCCTTGCTTTGCTCTTGCCTACGCCCATGCCCATGATCCCGCCGCCTTTGTTCATGCGGCGCATGGAAAACATCAGAAGTCCGAACAGAAGCAATGTCGGCAGAACCACGCTCAGGATCATTGCAACAAATTCACCAAAAACATCCGGCGGATCGGTCTCAAACTTGATTCCCTTTCCTTCCAGTCTCTTGGTAAGTGCTGTACTGTCTTCGGTCTTCGTGGTGTAATAGCTCATATCCTCGTACTTGGAATTCTTTTTCTTGGGTACGATCGTCAATGTACTGGACTGGATCGTTACTTCCTTAACCTGGTCCTTATCCACCATATCGATAAATTTATCATAGGAGATCTCACTGCTGTTATCCTTCAGCATATTGGTAAACAACGCGAAGCACACCAGTGTGACCAGGAGGCATATCAGAAAAGCCAGAATCGACTGATGATTTTTACCTGATCCCTGCCGGGGATCTTTGTTGTCAGGTCGCTTCCCGTCCTGATCATTATTCAGTTGATTATTCATTTTTTTCCTCCTCTTGTCATTTCTTTATTATAAAGAGAAAAACCATATAAATCAACTGCGAGATTACAAAAATACCATCGAAAAAACACCGCATTGGATATTGCCAGTGAACGTAAAGTTGTAGTATACTGTTCCCAGTGAATTGGAAAATTAAAGAGGAGAGGAAATCAGACAAATGAAAATAGGTTTTGATAATGACAAATATCTGAAAATGCAGTCAGAACACATCCGTGAAAGAATCGGTCAGTTCGGCAACAAGCTTTATCTTGAATTCGGCGGCAAACTGTTTGACGACTACCATGCATCCCGTGTTCTTCCGGGTTTTGAACCGGACAGCAAGCTCCGCATGCTGATGCAGCTTTCTGATCAGGCGGAGATCGTTATTGTTATCAGTGCCAATGACATTGACAAGAATAAAATACGTGGCGATCTTGGGATCACCTATGACGAAGATGTACTCCGTCTTATGGATGAGTTTTCAAGCCGTGGCCTGTATGTGGGAAGCGTATGCATCACACAGTACTCCGGCCAGGAAAGTGCCGATCTCTTCAAAAAACGTCTGGAGAAACTGGGAATCCGTGTCTACAAGCTTTACCTGATCCCCGGCTATCCAAGCAACACTTCCTTTATTGTAAGTGACGAGGGTTATGGAAAGAATGATTATATTGAAACTACCAGACCTCTGGTCGTGATCACAGCACCGGGACCAGGAAGTGGAAAGATGGCAACCTGCCTTTCCCAGCTTTACCACGAATACAAACGAGGAGTAAAAGCCGGCTATGCAAAATTTGAGACCTTCCCGATCTGGAACCTTCCTCTGAAACATCCGGTAAACCTTGCCTACGAAGCTGCCACTGCAGATCTGAACGATGTCAACATGATCGACCCGTTCCATCTGGAGCTTACGGCAAAACTACCGTCAACTACAACCGTGACGTAGAAGTTTTCCCTGTTGTACAGGCCATGTTTGAGAAGATCATGGCAGCTGCCCTTATAAATCTCCGACAGATATGGGTGTCAACATGGCAGGTAACTGCATCGTTGACGATGAAGTATGCCAGGAGGTTCCCGCCAGGAGATCATCCGCCGTTATTATAAGAGCATGAACGCTCTGGTTTCCGGCTCCGGCACAGAGAATGAGGTACGTAAGATCGAGCTTCTTCTCCAGCAGGCTCATGCAGAGATCACTGACCGTAAGGTTGTTCCGGCTGCCTCGAAAAAGAAAAAGCAACCAATGGCCCTGCCGCCGCTATGGAACTTCCTGACGGAAAGATCGTATGCGGAAAAACATCCGATCTTCTCGGCGCATCCGCTGCGCTTCTTCTCAATGCCCTGAAAGAGCTGGCAGGAATCGATCACGATCTTCATGTGATCTCCCCGGATGCCATCCATCCGATCCAGCAGCTGAAGACCAAATATCTTGGAAGCAAAAATCCACGTCTTCACATTGATGAGATCCTGATTGCCCTTTCCATGAGTGCCGCAACCAGCGATGCCGCACGCCTTGCCCTGGAACAGATTCCGAATCTCCGTGGATGCCAGGCTCATACTTCCGTAATGCTTTCCGATGTGGATGTGATCAGCTTCCGTAAGCTTGGTGTTGAGCTTACCTGCGAAGCCAAGGCTGAGAAAAAGAAAGAATATCAGAAAGTCTGATCTTATAAACACCAAAATCCCCTGTGCTGGATCTACGTACAAACGCCGAACCGTACAGGGGATTTTTTGAGGGAATCTATAATCAATCAACTTGCCGATATTTTCCTATTTAATTCATCCTATCTTTCTGATAGACAATACCACCTGTTGTAAATTTCACAACACTTCCGTTTTCGACCATATGAAAATAAGGTTCACCTTTCTGTTCTCCTGAAAATATTTTCTCAATTCCGTCACAATATATATTTATAATTTCCGGAGATAACGCATACTTTTTATAACAGTCTTTTTCTTTTTCGCAGACATGAGCAGGAAAAACGCTGCTTACTTTTTTTCTGATTTTCTTCAATTTTAAAAGGCTTTCATAGTATACACGCAAAGAAGCAGATGGGGCAAGCGGACTTCCAGGATTCAAATGTCCCCACACTTCCCAGGTGAGCATGATATCTCCTGTAAAAAGCCATCCTTTCTTCTCCTCAAACAATGCAATACACCCCAGGGTATGACTGGGAACTTCCAGAACTTTAAGTTTTTTATCTCCCAGATCAAAGATATCCCCATCCCTGACTGTACAGATTTTTCTTGCCGGTCCGGGATTCCACATTCCAAACGAAAATCCCTCTTTTTCAGGAATTTCAAAGAACATGAGCTCAGACATTTCTCTCAGCTCCTGGTCTACGATCTGATGGGAAAAAGGTTCGTCATACCTTCCCACACATACTTCTTCAAATTGATAATTTCCTGAATTATGATCCACATGAGCATGAGTATTTACAACAATCAGAGATTTTTCTCCACAAAGTTTCAAAACTTCTTCTTTTAAATCGGTAAGTCCCAGTCCCGTATCCAGAAGAAGAGCTCTTTCTGTTCCATTTATCACATACATAACCGTCTTATCTATTTCATTGATCGCCCACAGATCTTTTTCCAACGGAATGATCCTGAATAACTGCATCTTCATTCCTCCTTTATTTTACAGCTCCCATTGTCAGTCCGCTTGTAATATATTTTTGTGCACAGATGTAAAGGATAATTGTGGGAATAATACACAAGGTAAGTCCTGCAATAAACAGATTCCACTGTGTGCTGGTAGCACTTCTGAACATGAAAAGATTTACCGTCAGCGGTCTCAGTTCACTGTCTCCAATGAGAATACTGGGAAGCAGAAAGTCATTCCAGGACCACATAAAAAACAATACACCAATGGTAACCGTTGCTGGTTTAACAAGTGGAAATACGATCTGCGTCATAATTCGAAAAACTCCACATCCATCTATTGCGGCTGCTTCTTCCAGCTCCCGAGGTACATTTTTCAAAAATCCCGTAAACGTCAGAATTCCAAACGCACAGAAGAATCCAATATCAAGAATGATAATTCCTCCAAGGGAATTGGTAAGATTGGTATTTGTAGCAAGTACAGAAATAGGAATCATAACTGCATGAAACGGCACGATCTGTCCGAAAACAAAATACAGATACAGATTCTGTGAGATTTTCCCACGAAGATGTGAGATTCCGAAAGCACCGGCAAACGATACGAACAGCCTCCCAGCATAGCTCCCAATGTAATCACAACAGAATTTTTTAATGCAACTAAAAAAATTCATGCTTTCCATGGCATTTTTAAAATTATCAAGATATAAAGACTTTGGTAATGCCAGAAAATCAGCCGCAATTTCCGGACTTGTTTTAATTGAATTCATAACGATCCACAATACCGGTAAAATAAAAATAAAGCCTAATATAAACATTGCTGCGGTACCTGCAATTTTCTTTTTCCATGTCATTATGACTGCACCTCTCTTTTTCTAGTAATATTAAGCTGAATCAAGGAAATTGCTGCTATGATCAAAAACAGGATCACCGATTTCGCACAGCCATACCCCATATTAAAAGTTCCAAATGCGTCATCATAAATATTCATGGCGATCGTCTGTGTTGTTTTTGAAGGTCCGCCGCCGGTTAAAGCGTAGTTAATATCAAATGCTTTAAATGCATTTGCAATAGATACAAACAGATTGATCGTAATCGTTGGCATCAGAAGCGGAAGCTGGATTTTTATAATACGATTCAGTCCCACACATCCGTCAATGCATGCCGCTTCCATCACATCAAGAGGAATCGACTGCAAACCTGTGATGTAAAGGATCATCAAAAATCCCAGGCCCTGCCACACGGTAACCACTGATACCGCCGCAAATGCTGCCGTTGAACTCCCGAACCAGCTAAACCCTGTTACTGCTTCCGAATGTAAAAGTTCTCCAATTATTGGCGTTACTTTCTGAAAAATAAATGTCCACGCCAGGGCGATCATAACTCCACTGATAATATTCGGAATAAAAAAGAACGCCCGGATCACTGGCTTACCGAAAATATGTGTATTCAACGCCAGAGCTATAAAAAAAGCCAGTACATTGGTCAGAACAATCGTAACCACTGCAAGTTTAAACGTCAAAAACATAGATTGTATAAAATCTCTATCATGAACCAAATCGACAAAGTTTTTTTATTCCGATCCAGTTATGCGTTCCTTTGATCAGATTCCAACTGAAAAACGAATTCGGGATCGTTCCAAAAATTAACGGTCCTGCCAGCGCAAAAGTATAAATACACAGTGCCGGCAGCACAAGAAGGAAATAATATTTTTTCTGTTTTCTGTATAAAATGTCCGACATGTTTCCTACCCCCGTATATAGCAGGCGGACTTTTAAAAGTCCGCCTGTTTTCCTGTGTGTTTATTCTTCTGCAAGCTTTTTAAATCCTTCATCAAGAGCATCCAGTGTCTGATCTTCATCGGTTATTCCTGCAAAATATCCCTGAACATCATCGCCCAGAACATCGCTTGCTCCGCTTGGAAGCTGATTCCACAAAGTACTTCTGACCTTTCCTGCATCCATATACGCTTTCAGATCTTTATAATAATCCTTACTTGCAATTTCATCATCTGCTTCAATGTCCATGCAAGCCATAAAGCCGCCGTAGCTGTTGGTCACTGTTTTCAGCCAGTCCCCGCCATCTCCGATATAATCAACACTTCCAGGGCTTCATCCAAGTGTTCCCCGTTTGCGTTGGCCACGATCGCATCTGTTGCACATGCCACAACTTCTGCATCATCTGCGTTATCACTTACTGGAACTGCAAAAAATCCGATGGGAAGATCCTGTGTTACACTTCCTACAGAAATCGTTGCCGCATCTGAAAGAAAGATCATTGCTGCTTCCTGGTTTGCAAATGCATAAAATCCTGTGGCCGCATCCGAATCCATATAATTCTGTCCGGAATTTTCTTTCATAAGATCCATAAAATCAAAGACTCTGTCTACGCCATCCACCTTAAAGCTCCCTTCTCCCTTATTCATGGAATCCAGCCAGCTGTCGATCTTATCTTTTCCACCAAGTACTCCTCCGAATAAGGAGCAGAATTCCTGACTTACTGTCCAGTTATCTTTATAAATAGCGGTAAATGGTGTAATATTCGCAGCCTGAAGTTTTTCACAGACTGCTTTCATCTCATCAAAAGTTTCCGGCACTTTTTTCAATTCCTGCTTTTTTAAAAGATCTTTATTATAAAGTACACCCCACCATTCATACATCTGTGGAAATCCCCACACTTTGCCATCATAAGTAACTGCTTCTTTTGCATTGTCATAAAGTTTGTCCACAAACTCACGATCGCTTACGTCTGCCAGCAGCCCGTTCTGTGCAAAATCATATACCTGAGAATAAGAACTTACTTCAAAAAGATCCGGCAGATCTTTTGCCGCTGTCTTTGCTCCAAGATACTGGTTATAATCTCCGGACTGCATCTCCACAGATAATTTTATATTATCATGAGTCTGATTAAACCCTTCCGCTGCTTTATTGTAAATATCCGCAGCTCCGGAAGTCCACACTGCCATCTTGATCTCAACTACATCGTCTACATTTTTCAGATTACTTTTTGCGTAAACCGGCATCACTGTTCCAACAAGCCCCATTGCCATGAGCGCTGCCATTGCGCACGCTGTCACCTTTCTTCTCTTCATTTGTAAACCCTCCGTTCTTTTTTGATGAACTCATTATATTATAATTTTTAATATCAAAACAGTGCACACTTCTTGACATTATGTGTCACTTTTCATAATATGTATTGGTTTTTTTTACTCATCATTATATAATAATACCGAAAGGAGGGGTAAGAATTGTTTTCTATTACTGCAAAATTTAAAGAACACTCTATAAAATTTCGAATTCTTGTCATCGTTCTTCCAGTTGTGATTCTCAGTTATATCATTTTATTATCTTCTTTTTATATGATTTATGTAAAAGAATCCCGTAACAATATTCTTCTGGAACATGAAGAGAATACTCTGTCTATCGCAAAAAATACAGCCAGTTATTTTTCCTCACTGAACTCCAACATTGATCTGCTGCTTTACGGAACAGAAATTCAGTCTCTGATCCATTCCTATGCAGATAAAAAGCTCAGTCCGGAAAAAGTTCAGTCCCAGTGTAACACCCTTTTCTCCACATATCTTTTAGGTGCTCAGTCTAAAATTCAACGGGTTTATATTGTTCTGACCGATAATGGGATCATTTCCAATCAGACTATTTATAATTCCACCCTGGAACAACAGGAGCAAAAACTGGAGCAGCTCAGTGAGTATCTAAAACAACCAAAGGGAACTCTCTGTTATTACTATTCTCCAAAGGAACCTTATACCATCACTGCTGCCAAAATATTTTTGACATTCAGAAAACCGGAAAAGAAGATCGGTATTTTACTGACTGAGATCAATATCCGGTTTATGGAGGATATGATCACGGAGCATCAGGATTCTGAATATAGTTATTATTCCCTTTTTCAAAATAGTGACCTGGTATATACAACTTCCCCCTATGCCCCATCCGTCACAGCCAGCATGAATATGAATTATCACTCCCACAGGGGGAATAGTAATTTTTATGCCATCCGCTATTCTGTAAACGATTTCTTACAAATCGGAGGGCTTCTCAACACAACCGGCGCATTTCATTCGATCAATCGTGTATGGCGTCAGCTACTGGTTATTTCCATATTTTTTCTCTTGATACTGGTTTTCGCTGTTATTCAGATTTCAAGAACCATATCCCAGGAATTTCAGGTTTTTATCACTAAGTTAAAACAAACTTCTGTTGCCGATGAAACCGCCCTGATCCACACAGTTTCCAGCAACGAATTTTCTGAGCTGACAAAGGAATACAACCATATGCTCCTGCGCCTTCAGGAATCCGGAAAGAAGATCACGGAACAACAGATTCTTCTAAAAAACGCAGAGCTGAAAACGCTTCAGGCACAGATCAACCCACATTTTCTTTACAATACCCTGGACTGTATCTCAAGCCTGGCATCTCTTGGAAAAACAGCGCAAATCACAGATATCGTTCCAAAACTGGCTGATATCATGCGAATGAGCATCAAAGGCTCTGATCTTCTTCCTATTTCAGAAGATCTTAATTACGTAAGAGAATATTTGGATATTCAGAAAATGCGTTTCCAGGATCGGCTTCTTTTTCTGATCGAATGTAACGATCCCATGGAAGATCTGTATATCCCAAAACTGATCATACAGCCGGTCGTTGAAAACGCTATCATACATGGTATCAGTGAATCTGTGGAAAATGGCTTTCTTTCTATTCAATTATTTACTTTTAAAGACGATGTACTGATCAAAGTCTATAACACCGGCCCCCTGTTTTCTCACCAGGTAATTGAAAAGATTCACTCTGTATCACAAACTTCTTTTTCCGACCAGAAAAGCATTGGCTTATAAATATTCAGATGCGGCTACGGTCCCAATTCGGAAATTCCTATGGACTGCTTCTTGAAAATATGGAAGACCGTACTTCTGTATGTGTTACGATCCGTATTCCACAAATACATCAAAGGGAGGACCTGACAAAATGAAAATTCTGATCGTTGATGATGAAAAGATCATCCTGGAAAAACTTAAAATGTATATTTCACAGATTTTTACAGAAAAAGAGAATATTTTTACTTCTGACAATGCAGCAAAAGCACTGGAGATCATATCCTCTCAGCAACCAGATATCATTCTTACGGATATCCGTATGCCAGGAAAAGACGGCCTGTATATTTCTTCTTTCGTGCATAATAATTTTCCAGATAAGATCGTAATACTGATTACCGGTTTTTCTGATTTCAAGTATGCACAGACAGCGATTAAAAACCATGTTTTCGATTATATCCTAAAACCAGTAGACGAAAACGTCCTGAAAGAATCCGTATTGAAAGCTATACATACTATCACCGAACGGAAAAATCAGGCGATCATGCGCAAAAAATATGAATCCTATCTAAAAGAAAATATCAGAAATCTTCAAAAAGATTTTTTTGAACGGTTACTTTTCAGGAACACCACTTCCCTTTCTTCTTCTTTTCATGAAGAAGTCACCATGCTCCGCCTGGATCATATTAAAAGCTATTACCTTTTATACTGCAAATGTTCTACAACAGTTTCAAAAGATCTGGAAAAAGAATATTACTTTACGCATATCGCCGAACATTATCTTCAGGAACAGATTCCGGGAGCTCTTATTTTTTCTTATGGAAACGCTTTGTATTCCTTATGTCCGGACATTGATGAAAAACAACTTACAAAAATAACTAATTTCATACATGGGGAACTAAAAAAGAATCACGTTCTCATGTCCGCAGCCATCAGCAGTCACTCTGAGAATCTGTCTGAAATTCCCCTGCTTCGAAGCCAGACTGTAGAAATTTTTAATACCCTGAAAAATTCCAGTCATTTTGTCATGCTCTACCGTGATCTGGAAACCAACCCCGTTGCTGTCATGTATGAAAAATCCAACTATTTTCAGGTTCTTCTCAATTCCCTGTCTTCCGGTGACAAAACAATGATTCAAAGGCATTTTGATGAGATCTCCCAGTTTTTCACCCGGCAAACTCCTGATGAGTTCAACAGTTTCATGTATAGTTTTATGACTCTTTTTCTTTCTTTTTTTCAGTCAGCTTCCACGGAACTGTCAGATTCGGTACGTCAGATCACCAAAACACAGAAAGAGCTTTTTTTTCAACCTCCTCACTCCGGAAAAAAGACTGAAATATTTCAGGACTGGATGTTTCAGATTGCAGGCCTTCTGAATACTGATAAAATTAATAAAAACAACTACCTGACCAGTCAGCTGATTGAATATATCCGCGCAAATTATGAAAAACCTCTGAGCCTATACAGTATCGCCGATGAATTTAACCGAAGTACTCCTTATATCAGCAGACTGATCAAACAGACAACCGGCAAAAATTTTACGGATCTTCTTACCGATCTGCGTATCCAGAAAGCTAAAGAATTGCTGAAAACTTCTTCCTATCACGTAAATGAGATATCCCACATGGTAGGATATCCCAATTTTCGTTACTTCAGCCGTATTTTCAAGCAGCAAACTGGTATGACTCCCAATGATTATCGGAAGATTTCCTGCCGTTTTCACTGAATTTTTATACTGCTTCCCACACCATCCCCACCACATTTTTTGGTGACGATGATCTTATTTTCGATCCGTTCCTTCAGTTCTGACACATGTGAGATAATTCCTACCAGACGTTTTCCGTCGGCCAGACTTGTCAGGGCTTTCAGGGCCTGTTCCAGGGATTCCTCATCCAAGGATCCGAATCCTTCATCCACAAACATGGAATCCAGCCGAATTCCCCCGGCTGAGGCCTGGATCTCATCGGAAAGTCCCAGCGCCAGGGATAACGATGCCTGGAAGGATTCCCCACCGGACAATGTCTTTACGCTTCGTTCCGTTCCGTTATAGTGATCAATGACATTCAGATCAAGGCCTGCTTTTTCTTTCTGATTTTTGCTTTGTTCCTGGCGTTTCAGCTCGTACTGGCCGCTGCTCATGGTCATAAGACGGAGATTGGCTCTTCGCAGAATCCGGTCAAAATATGCCATCTGGATATAGGTTTCCAGCTCGATCTTTGCCTTTCCGTTCAGTTTTCCATTGGCTGTATCCGAAAGATTTTTCATCCAGACATATTCTTTTTCCGCCGCAGTCATTTCCGTCTGACGTACCTGCACTTTATGATATATTTCCTCATTTCCCTTCTGAACAGAAAAAGTGCTTTTCGTTTTTCCGAAAGCTGTGTTTTCTCTTCCCTAAAACGGCTGTACTGCTCTCTGAGCGCATCCTCATCTACTTCTCCGATTTCTTTTTTCTGCTCCTCAAAGTTTTTTACAACCGCTGTTATTCTTTCCTTTTCCGCCCGGATCTCCTGTAATTTCTGTTGAGCTCTTCTGCTGCTTTCTTTCAGCTCTTCATACAGCTTCCTCTGTGTTTTTATTTCCTGTTCCAGAGATTCTTTTCCACCTTCTCCGATCTCTTCGTTCAGCTCATCCACTTTCTGTGCTTTGTTCTTCCTCTCTGTTTCCAGACGTACGATGTCCTGTGCAGCTTCATTGATAACTCTTCCCAGTTCTTTCAGAGTCTTTTCTCTTTCTATGATCAGCTTCTCAAGATCCTGTTTCTGTTTTGCTTCTTTTTCCTTTCCCTGAACTTTTTCTGACAGGCAGCTGAGCATATCCTGTATCTGTCTTTCAAATCCTGCAGCTGTGTTGTCCGTCACTTCTCCATTTCCTGCCACCAGACTTTTCTGAATCAGTTTTCGGATCTCTTCTGCTGTTATCTGCTGCTGCTTTTTGTTTTCCACGTCTCTTGTCTGAAGACCGGCCTGTTTTCTGTCACATTGATTTTTCTCTTCCTGTAACTGAACGATCTCTGTTTCCAGCTTTTCGATCCACGTTTCTGTTTCGTTCTTCTTTTTTTTACGTTCTATTGCTATGCGAATCTCTTCCTCGCTGTCTGCCAGCTGCTTTTCACATTGGTCCTGTTTTTCTTTCAGCAAAGGGATCAGCTTTTTCCATTCCGTCTCATGTAAAAGCTCTTGTGCCTCCCTCTGGATCTGATGCCATAATGTTTTCTGGCGTTCTTTTCGTTTTCCTGCTTCCACACTCTGCGTATTTGCGTCATTCTCCAGTCTGTCCAGTTTTTGTTTCTCTCTGTCCAGGATTTCCTGATCCACAACCTGTCCTTTGGGAAGTATTCCCGGACGCGGATGCTCGAAAGAACCACATACCGGGCATGGGCAGCCCTCTTTCAGTTCCTGCGCCAGGAGCCCTGCCTGCGCGTCCAGAAAACTCTGAAACAGTTTCTGGTAAACTTCTCTCTGCTTTTGTACTTTTTCAATGGAAATCTTATATTTTTCCTGCTGCTCTTTCGTGGCATTATAAGCCCTTGAAACTCCTTAACCAGAGCAATCAGTCCTTCTAATTCTTTCTTTTTCCGAAGCCCTTCTGTCTTTTTCGTCTCTGCCTTCTGAAGTTCCAGCTCCGCGCTGTCCAACAGCGCCTTGTCTTTCTTTTGCTGCTCCAGCTCTTCCTTCTGCTGCGTTTCTTTCCGGATGATTTCTTCCTGCCATCCATCTATCTGTTTCTGTTCTTTTTTGATCTCTTCTTCCGTCAGCAGACAGCTGTCATAGCTTCGTTTTTCACTGTCCAGTTTATCGTACTCAAACTTGTATTTTTGTAGTTCTTCTCCTGCATCTGCCAGTATTGAAAGGCGTTTTTTTTCTTCCTCATCTTTTTTCTGCAAAAGCTGCTCTTCGGAAATATCCTTCTCTTTTTTTTCACTGACTGTTTCAAGCTTTCCTTCGATTGTTTCCAGCTCTTTTTTCAGCTTTTCCAGCTCCTGATATTTTTTCAGCTTTTCTTCTTTTTCACGGATCCTGATTCCAAGCTCTTCACATCTGTGATCTGCATCTTTATATTTTTCCGCCACTTCTACTGCAAGCTGTAGAAGTGGTGTTAATTCTTCCAGATCTTTTTCCGCTTTTTTTCTTTTTCAGCTCCAGATTTCGTTTCTGAGCCACAAGATTTTGTGCCTCTTCTGATTTTCGTATATCCTGATTAAGCGAGTCTTCTTTTTCCCGGAGCTCTTTTTCCTGTGCTTCACCATATTCCAGAAACTGCTTCAGAAGTTCCAGACTCCGCTCCAGTTTTCCCTCGAATTTTATCTTTTTCAGTTCGTCAAATTCCTCTGCCTCCTGCCATGAAGCAGTCTCCGTTTTCACTCCATCCAAATACTGGGCAATACTGCGGCGCATTTCATCATATTCCTTATATCTGGCTATTGACGCATCCTTAAGTTTCATCTGAATCTGCTGATAAAGTCCTGTGTGAAAGAGCTGTCGGAAGATCTCTCCTCTCTGTGTAGTTCCTGCCAGAAGTAATTTCTGGAAATCCCCTTGGGCGATCATTGCGATCTGTGTGAACTGATCATAACTCAGTCCCAGAAGCTGTTCCACTGCCACAGTAACATCTTTTGCCTTTGTCACCGGCTGCCGGTCATCCGGATAGATCAGCTGTGCCTCAGCTTTCCTAAGAGTCTGTCCGGTGCCTCTTTTTTCGGAGCCATATATTCCGGACTCCGGCGCACGTGATAGATTTTCCCCTGATAGGAAAAAACAAGCTCCACAAAAGTCTCCGTGGAATCTTTTGCATACTTACTCCGGAACATGGCGGATTCCCTTACCTCTCCACTGGCTCTTCCATATAACGCAAAGGTGATCGCATCAAAGATCGTAGTTTTTCCCGCTCCGGTGTCACCGGTGATCAGGTAGAGACCGCCCTCTCCAAGCTTTGAAAAATCAATCTCTGTTTTGTCTGCATAGGGCCCGAAGGCACTGATGGTCAGTTTTTCCGGTCTCATTGTTTCACCTCCTGGATCTTACGGATCAGATCTTCGGAATATTTCCGCTGTTCTTCATTCATGGGCTGGTTATTCTGCAGTTCAAAAAATTCCTCAAAATATTCCAGCTCGGATTTCCTTTTCACCGTTTCTGTACCTGCGATCTCCTGGTTTTCTCTTGTACGTCGGTTATCATATTCCAGCCTCATCAGATTCGGATAAACAGTACGGAGCTTCTGCATTCCATCTACAATATCTTCTTCATCTGTCAGCGTGATCTGCACATAATCCTCTGTGTTTGTGTCCTGATAACTGGACAGTGATGTGATCTCCATGTATGTGCCTTTCAGTTTTCGCATATCCCGAAGAGGCTTCAGCGGAATCTCCCTGATCCTGAGATTTCCTTTTTCCAGAAGCTCCACAACTGTCACGGATTTCTGCTGTCCTGCCTCGGAAAAAGAATATTTCAAAGGAGTTCCGCAGTAGCGGATGTGCTCGCTTCCCACATTCTGAGGACTGTGGATATGCCAAGTGCCACATAGTCAAAATCCCGGAACACATCTGCCTCCACCTGGTCGATACCTCCAACGGAGATCTCTTCAGAATCGCAGCGCATGGCACCGACCACAAACTGATGGGCGATCAATACATTGCGATAACGTTTATCAATCTCCATATGTGCAACTGCTGCCTGCACTGCCTCCTGGTAGGTACGGATCTCATCCACCTCTTCTTCTCCTTCCAGTCCGTGCCTCACAGTTGCCGGACGCACAAATGGAAGCAGATGGATCCAACTTCTCCATAGCTGTCCGTTAAACAGTACTTTTCTGTTTTTCCATCGTATACCGGGGACATACAGATCCCGCTGCTGCTCATGATCTGTGAACCGAAAGCGATCCTTTCCGCACTGTCATGATTTCCGCTGATGGCATACACCGGGAGCTTCCGCTTTGCAAGCCTGGTAAGAAACCGGTCAAAAAGCTGCACTGCCTCCGCCGAAGGAACCGGTCTGTCATAAAGATCACCGGCGAGAAGGATCCCATCCGGTGCTTCTTCATCAATGATCCTCAGGATTTCATTCAAAATATATTTCTGATCTTCGATCATGGAAAACTCATTGACACGTTTTCTAGGTGAAGGTCTGATAAATGGATCAGTTTCATCGATCACCTCCTGCGCTCACCCAGCCTCCGAACAGTTCCGGTGCAAGGTCGATCTCACAGGCATCCAGCACATCTTTTAGCTGTGAAGGATTGCTGACACCGGTTACAGGCACAGTCTGGAATGGCTGATTGAAAAAGTATGCCAAAGACAGGGCCTGCAGGCTGTGGCCGGTTTCTTTCTGCAACTTTAACAGCTTCTGATAGGTGCGAAAGTTTGTCTCGTTCCAGTAGGATCTTTTCATACTTTCTGAAAGACCTGTGATCTGTGTTTCCTTCTCCCGCATCCAGGATGCATCCACCTCTGCATCTGTACAGGAAAGCCCCATTTTCTGAAGTTTTGAAAAAAATCCCATTGCAGTGGAAGAAAACGGAACGGCAGCAGCGCCTGTCTCACAGTGCCACTGATATTCTTCTCTGGAAAACTCCACAAGTGTAGGATCCGGATTTGTATTTCCTCCGGGATTGATTTCTGCAAGACTCCACTGATTGGATACTGCTGTGATCCCTGAAAGATTTCGTTCCCTCAGACATTGAGCAATTTCTTTCAGCCTCTCTGTGCGGTAATTGGAAAATCCATAATAACGGATCCGGCCTTCTTTTTTTCAATTCTTCCAGAATATCCACGATTTCCTCCGCCGGTTTCTCCGGATCATCTCTGTGAAGCCAGTAAAAATCCATCTCATCTTTTCCCAGTGTGCGGCAGCTCTCATCCAGGTCCATGCGGATATCTTCTTTGTTCACTCTGCTGCGGCCCGGATCCTCAAAGGAATAGTGCGCGCCCTTCGTTGCCACAATAACTTTTCCTTGCATGCCACTCTCTTTCAGCCATTTCCTATGATCTGCTCACTGCAGTTTCCATGTCCTTTTAGCCATTTGCAATAGACATTTGCCGTATCAATAAAATTTCCACCTGCGCGTACAAATGCGTTCAGAATCTCAAAGCTTTTTTCCAGGTCTGATTTATCTCCAAATCCTGCTGTTCCGAGGCAGATAGGACTGATGTTCAGATCTGTATTGTTCAGCTGCATATATTTCATCTACGTACCTCCCGTATTCATATATATCTTTTTCTATTATAACTTTTTTCCGTAGATCCGAACAGTATATTTCCCAACTATCCATATACTATGGCACAAAAAATCCTCCGGCACATGCATGCCGGAGGATTTGATATTCCGTTATCTTAACAATATGATTTATTTGTAAAGTGGTCCATAGTTCTTGCAAGCGCGGAAGTCTGCACCCTCTTTTTCCATACCGAATGCGTTCCAAGCTGCCGGACGATAGATATCCTTCTCAGGAACGTTGTGCATGGATACCGGGATTCTCAGCATAGAGCACATTGTGATCAGGTCTGCACCGATGTGTCCGTAGGAGACTCGCACCGTGGTTAGCACCCCAGTTGTTCATTACATCGTAAGCTGTTTTGAACGGTCCCTCTTTGCCATCGCATCTTGGAGCGAACCATGTACATGGCCATGTGTAGTCTGTACGTTTCCAGAGCTTGTCAGATACCTCTTCCGGAAGGGCTACTGTCCATCCCTCTGCGATCTGAAGAACCGGTCCAAGTCCTTTTACAAGGTTCAGACGGATCATAGTTGCAGGCATCTGAGCACGTGTTTCATAACGGCTGGAGTATCCGCCTCCACGGAAGTATCCGTTGTCGGCCATACACCACTCTGTATTGTCCATGATCGCTTTCTGGTCTGCCTCTGTAACATCCCACCACTGTTTCATAACTGGTGTTCCGTCAGCCTCTTTAGCCTGTCCGTTAGCATCCAGGCAAGCAGCACCGGAGTTGATCAGATGAAGGAATCCGCCAGCTTCTTTGGCAACACCCTCAAGGTCATATCCTGTAGCTTTCTTAACTGCCTCCGGGCTCCAGTATGTACGAACATCAGCGAAGATCTGAGCACGTCCTGTAAGAAGTTTCATGAACAGCATTCCAAGTCCGTTGAGAACATCGTTCTCTGTAGCAAGGATGTACGGCTCACGAGCGCCATTCCAGTCGAAGGATGTGTTCAGCATAGCCTCTGCGAAGTCACCGTTCGGATAGAAGTCTGTCCACTGTCTCTGGCCCTGGAATCCAGCTGCAAGAGCATTGTGTCCGATTGCTTCCTCGGAGAATTCCGGAGCAAGATTATCACAGCCGTTCATCAGCTCTTTGATGATAACTGCCATCTTAACAACAAACTCGAACTGCTCCTCTTTCTTCTCTGGTGAGAACTGAAGCTCTTCCGGGTTCTTGTCCCAGCCGATCTTGCAGGTCTCTTTTGCCCATTTGAGAGCTTTCTCAAACTCTTCGTGATCGTAGATACCCTCTGTCATACGACGGATGATCTCTACCTCATCAACAGACTCAACTCTCATTCCGAGATAGGACTCGATGAAATCAGAATCGATGATAGATCCGCCGATACCCATTGTTACAGAACCAATCTGCAGGTAGGATTTACCTCTCATGGATGCAGCTGCAACTGCTGCACGGCCGAATCTTAACAGTTTCTCTTTAACGTCTTCTGGAATGGATGTGTCGTCAGCTTCCTGAACGTCATGTCCGTAGATACCGAATGCCGGAAGACCCTTCTGTGCATGTGTAGCAAGAACGGATGCCAGATATACAGCACCAGGTCTCTCTGTTCCGTTGAATCCCCATACAGCCTTGATGGTCTGTGGATCCATATCCATGGTCTCAGCTCCGTAGCACCAGCATGGTGTAACTGTAAGAGTGATATCTACACCCTCTTTACGGAATTTATCCGCACATGCAGCGCTCTCACCAACACGTCCGATGGTGGTATCAGCAATAACAACTTTTACAGGCTCACCATTTGAATATTTCAGGTTCTCCTCGAAAAGCTTTGCTGCGGATTTGGCCATGTTCATAGTCTGATCTTCCAGAGATCCTCTTACATCGAGGGCTCCTCTACGTCCGTCGATGGTTGGTCTGATACCGATAACCGGATAGCTGCCTACTAATCTGCTCTTTGCCATAGTAACAATTACCTCCTAAATTTATATTCACTATTATAACTTACAGTTTTTTCACGTTCTGACAACTCCTGTCCGAACTATGCTTTTATTATACGATTGCATCTTTTTAAATTACTTGTGTTATAATAGCAAAAAACAGTACAATATTCACTTTTTCATATGAGTTCCTAAAAAAAACTATAAAAATTTAAGAAAGAAGGGTTGTATTTTGCACGATCTTGGAAGAAATGAGGACAGACTTCGAGGTACCTATGAATTTCCTTTTGAATTCCACCACATTGACAGCAGCCATCCACGCTATGTCATGTCCTACCACTGGCATGTAGAATGTGAAATCATGCGTGTATTACAGGGCACTCTCACCGTCACTTTAGACGAAAAAAGTTTTACAGCAAAAGCCGGAGATGTGATTTTTGTCAATAGTGGAGTTCTGCATTCCGGAATTCCTCAGGATTGTATCTATCAGTGCATTGTTTTTGATATGAACATGTTTCTGAAATTTAATTCCATCTGCACAGAATATATGCAGAAGATCAGCCACCAGGAGCTTCTGATCTATCACCATTTCACTGAAAAGCAGCCTGATATCCAGAGAGCAGTGAACTCTCTTTTTGATTCTTTCTGGCAGAGAAAGCCAGGATATGAGCTGGTTGTGTTTGGACAATTTTACCACTTTTTTCGGATTGGTTTTTGGTAATCATTACTACCTGGAAAGCCTGCGGAAAACCAGACGAGATTACAAGCGCATTGTCCAGCTGAAGCAGGTCGTGGAATTTATTGAAAAGAACTATGCCAGCCCCATTACCCTGCAGGAGCTATCCGCTTCGGTTTCCATGTCTCCCAAATATTTCTGCCGGTTCTTTTCCGAGATGACGCATCAGACACCAATGGATTACCTCAACCGCCAGAGGATCGAGCAGGCCTGCTGCCAGCTGGCTACCACCGATGATTCCATCACGGAGATTGCCTATCGGAATGGCTTTAATGATCTGAGCTACTTTATCCGTACCTTCAAAAAGTACAAGGGGATCACCCCCGGCAAATATAAAAGACGCTGAAATATTTTTCCACGTCTTAATGGCACATACCAGAGTATTACATGACAAAAAGCAGGATTTCGCACATATTGCGGATATCCTGCTTTTTGAGGAATTGGGCTGTTTTATGTAAATACAGCTTTTTCGGCCTGGCGGAGAACAGTCATGCCGGAACGGATTCCCGTTTTGCAGACGGGCTATGTTCATGTCTTTATGAATACATGCTACTCTTCTGTATGAGAAAAAAAGCCGGCAGGGCAGATTTTCTGCATGAAAAAGCCGACGCAGATCGTGAAGGAGCCTGATCTCTGTTCACGCAGTGACCAGCACCAGATTATGTCTTAATTGAAAGCGGATACGATCATCCACCTCACTGCTTGCTTCTGACCAACGGATATCTCACACAGTCGGTCCATCTACTCGAAGGGATTCCACTGCTGCATAGAACTCTGCTTGCGAAATGCCTGTACGCTGCACCGGAACGTGCAGCAGAAATATGATACAGTTAAAAACGATCCGGCCGCATTATAGCCGCCGGATGTTTCCTGCTTGTCTTATTCTAACAAATGCCTCTTTAAAATGCAAGAAATTTCAGAACATTTCGCTCTTCATTTTCCGACGGCAAAAGTCTATTTCCTACAGATTTTTCACCGCGTCTATAAACCTTTTTTCCGTATTTTTCGTACTTGTGCCTGCCGACTCCTGTCACATTCAGCATTTCCTCCTCGTTTCCGGGCTTCAGAATGCACATATGGATAAGGGTTTTGTCGGAAAAGACCATATAAGGGGGGATTTTTTCCTCTCTGGCGATCTCCAGGCGAAGAGCACGGAGCTTCTGAAAAAGAGGCTCATCCTGTTCTCCCAGCTCCCCGACTGCAGATTTCGGAAGTCTGCTCCGTTTCTCTTTTTTCTTCGTCTCCAGCTCTTTTGACATTTTCATTGTGAGGATATGCGCCTCCTCCAGAAGTGACCTGGAAGCGGCGGTCAGCTTCACAATCGTATATCCGTCATCCGTCAGATGAAGATATTCCTTCAGTACCAGATAATTAAAGATCTGCCGCAGCCGGTGTGCCGGAATCTTTGCACAGACTCCATATTCCGGATTTCCATCCATCTCATACTGCCGGATCTTCGCCGTAGATGCACCACGCAGAGTATCCAGGATCACGGTCACCCCGTATCTCTGACCACTGCTTTCCACGCACCGGATCATTGCCCTGGCCTCCCGGCTCACATCCTGCTCTTCAAACTCGGTCTGGCAGTTCAGGCAGTTTCCGCAGTAGCTTTTCCGTATTCCCCAAAATATTTCAGGATGTACTCACGCAGACAATCATGGGTAAAGCAGTAAAAGGTCATCTGCTTCAGCCTCTCCTGATCACGCTCCCGGACAAGGCGCCAGGCTGCCGCTTCCATTTCCTGGTTATCCTGTCCTCTCTCGATAAGATACTGATTGGTAACCACATCCTTCCCGCTGTAAAGCAGGATACATTCCGCAGGATCGCCGTCACGGCCCGCACGGCCTGCTTCCTGATAATAGCCTTCCATGTTCTTCGGCATATTATAATGAATGACATAACGCACATCGGACTTGTCGATTCCCATTCCAAATGCATTGGTGGCTACCATCACACGACAGCGGTCATAAATAAAATCATCCTGATTGTTCCGGCGTTCCTCATCGGAAAGTCCTGCATGATATCTGGTGGCCGTGATGCCGTCACGGATCAGCTTTCCGCAGACCTCCTCCACCAGCTTTCTGGTGAGACAGTAGATGATTCCACTGTCGTCCGGATGCTCCAGTATGTAATCGTGTACTTCCTTATATTTATCTTTCGGTGTTTTCACTGCAAAATAAAGGTTTTCCCGGTCAAATCCTGTGGTTGTGCAAAAGGGATCCTGAAGCCCCAGAAGTCTTGCAATATCCTCCCTGACCTCCTTCGTAGCTGTAGCTGTAAATGCACCGATCACCGGTCTTTTTGGAAGCTGTGCCACAAACTCTGCGATCTTCAGATAGCTTGGCCGAAAATCCTGTCCCCACTGTGATACACAGTGTGACTCATCCACTGCGATCATGGAAATATCCGCGCTCAGCGCAAAATCCAGAAACGCCTCTGTGGTAAGCCTCTCCGGTGCTACATAGATGATCGGATATCGTCCTGCCTTTGCATAGCGCAAGGCTGTGAAATACTGCCCCTGCGTCAGAGAGCTGTTGAGGTATGCTGCTGAGATACCGACCTGGTTCAGGCTTCTCACCTGATCCTTCATAAGGGAGATCAACGGTGATATTACCAGTGTGATCCCCTTCATCATCAGTGCCGGTACCTGATAGCAGATGGATTTTCCTGCGCCGGTTGCATCACTGCCAGAACATCTTTTCCTGCAAGAAGCGCATCGATCACCGCTTCCTGCCCTTCTCTGAATGTATCATACCCGAAATGGGTCTTTAAAAGTTCCTGTTTCGTCATAAATCGACATGATCCTTTCTGTTACGTTCCCACCGGAACTGTAACGCTTCTCTTTTTCATTGTCGAATCGCTGCTGTTTTCCGAATATTTTATTTTAACATATTTACAGATAAATTGCCAATTGATACAAAAAAATCACAAAGCACTTCCTCCCTGGTTTCCTGTTATAATGATATAAGAGAAAGAGTCTGTTTATACTGTTCCGCAGCAGAGGACCATGAATTCATGGAGTACCCGGGCCTCTGTTCAGTAACAGCCGGTATGCTCATAAAAAAAGGAGGGTTTGTTATGTGTAAAAGAAAAATAAAAACCATCGAAACAATTTTTTTCCTGATTCTTTTTTCCTTTATTGTGCTCCTGCTTCCCCAGGATGCTCACGCCAGAGTCCGGGTCGTGACCAAAGGAACCACTTCCACTATCCGTGATACCGACGGTGTGATCGAAGATGAGTCTTCAGACATTAATTTCCCGATCAACATCAAAAATGCAAACTGCCAAAAACGGATCTATGCCGTGACAGTCCGTGTAAGCTTTTATTCACCCAAGGGAGTCATCCCAAAAGCACCACATTTTCCATCGATGGGATCAATGTGGTTAAGCTGAGCACTTCAAATTATACACCGCTGGCATACAAGGAGACTTTTTTCACCTACGATGATAACCTGGAGGATGGCTACCTGGAGTTCGATTTCGGCAATAAAAAATGTCCAATACCGGTAGACTGTGACTATGAGGTTACCATCAAACAGGCAGTGCCTGAAATTTTTATCACCAACAACAATTATCTGAACCAGAACATCCGAACCGGAAAAACCACTTCCATCGGAATCGAGATTTCTGATCCCTATGTAAAAACCATCAGCAAATCAAAATTCAAGGTTACTTCTTCCAACAGCTCTGTTCTCAAGGTACAAAGCATCACTCAGGATTCCAAAAAAACGCAGCCGTTTCACAGTCACCCTGAAGGCTCTCAAAGCCGGATCCGCAAAGATCACTTTATCCTACCCAAAGGCCACAGCCTATAAGCTGACCGGAAAAGTAACCTCGCCTTCAAAAACCGTAGCAACCTTCCGTGCTTCCAAAACTACACTCAAGGTTGGCTCCAAGGTCAGCATGCGTTCCCTTATCAATCTGAAGGGCGGTACCAGTCTGACCATCAAAAATGCAAAATCCAGCAAGCCTTCCGTACTTGCCATTTCCGGAAACTATCTTGTCCCAAAGAAAAAAGGGTCAGCCACGGTTACCGCAAATTTAAACGGTGTCAATCGTAAGATCACTATTACCGTATCCGCACCGGCCGCCAAACCTACCGTCAAAAATCTGAAGATCCGTGTTGCCGGTATCAAGTATGGTCCCAATGACATGAAGACCTATTATACCTTAAAGTTCACCAATACTTCTGCGAAAACCATCACCACCGCAAAAGTAAAGATCACCACCGGTTCCGGTATCTATGATCAGATGTACTGGACCAAGAATCTAACACTGAACCTGAAGCCCGGAAAATCCATGACAAAAACCTATTTCATCCAGAACATGGTCCAGGCGCCAGAAAAAAGTGATATTTCCGTTAAATGTCTGAAGATTAGCTGGAAGTAAATAATTCAAAAGGGACGTGCCGCAGTATTGATTTAAAAATCATCACTGCAACACGTCCCTTTTATTTATTCTCTCTGAGCTGTCTATACGTTTTGTTTTTATCCTACAGTACCTCATTCAGTACCTGCAGTCCATACTCTGCAAGGCTGTTATCCTCTTCGCCGGTACCACCGCTGATACCGAGACCGCCGATGATGGTGTCTCCAACCTTCAGGGGTACACCGCCTCCGAATATCACAATATTGTCACTCATTTTTCCAAGGCCATAAAATGTCTGACCCGGCTGTGTCAGTCTGGAAAGCTCCATGGTGGACATCTTCACTGCCACAGATGTATATGCCTTTTTTACGGCCATATCAAAGCTTACAAGAAAAGATCCATCCATCACATGAACCGCAACCGGATTTCCATCCGGGCTGCATACCGCAATTACAGAAGGCCTGTTTCTTCTCAAAGCTTCCTGCTCGATCTTCTCGATAAGCCTCTTGGCAGAATCCAATGTGATACGACCCTGGATACCCATACGCTTCAGCACTTCCTGGATCATCGCCGTGTTTGCTGCCATACTGTCATTCTGTGCCATTGCCGTATTTCCTCCCACTGCTGTCGTCACAGTCCCATTCTGCACATCAAAAGCCTGTACATCCCTTTTCTGCACCATCTGCGAATCCTGTGCTCTTACATCCACCGCCGATGTACCCGCTGCAACATCCGCACTACTTCCAACAGTTCCTACAGCCTCTACCCCAACATTAGCTACAATCCCAGCAGTTTCTGCTTTCACAGATTTCTGAACACTTTCAGAAATATCTGTCTTCTTCTCTTCAATCTTCGCAACATCCACATACCTTGCCAGCACATAAAAATAATCTGACAGACGGTTCATATATTTCTTGGCTCCGGTATCCGATCCAAACTTCACACTGACCAGCGCAAGCTCTCTCTCAGCTCCGCGCCACAGCTCTTGTCACATCGATCTCAGCCGCAACTCGGGAATCCCCCGGAAGAATCGGAAGCCTCTCTCCGGAAAAAATCCTCTTTCAATCCGGCCAATCTCCTCCTCCAGAAGCTCCGTCCGGTCTTCACTGACCTTAAACTCCCGATTATAAGGATCAGAAACCCCATCTATGATCTTCTTCAAAGTCTCCGAGATCTTCTCCAGCATCCGGACAACATCCACATCATCAATCAGAACCCGCACAAGCCCAATATGACTCATCAGCTCCTCAACTGACCCCATCAGACAAATCCGATCATCCGACTTTGAAACATTCTTCGTATGGGAAAGATCCGTCATCCCCTTATCACCATACCCGGTATAAACCTCCATCCCAGCTCAACCTCCCAGCAACTCCTGATAAATAATCCACCATATCAGACCAATTTTACAATCCTCGAAATGCTACGCATACCACACATACGTAAACACACACCACAATCAATCCCGGCAAACCAGGCGCAGTGTCCACAAACGCGTCCACGTATTCCACGCAAACGTAA
>ENA-OQAN01000148-OQAN01000148.1-human-gut-metagenome-genome-assembly--contig:-NODE-148-length-38549-cov-3.917729_pt1 | contig 38549 bp, 38 predicted proteins | sample MGYA00242735_ERZ504527 | MGnify/ENA primary metagenome ERZ504527 (study PRJEB26092, sample SAMD00036230) | human gut metagenome | host: Homo sapiens | study: EMG produced TPA metagenomics assembly of... | reverse complement strand
CTAACAGTTCAATCATTTTCAAACATTGTTCCAAAATAGAGTGTGGAACCATTTCCATATTGATTTTTTGCAGCAGCTGCATAGCGTTCATTATGCCGGATGGTGTATTTTAATACCGGTACAGCGGTATCACAGGTGATAAGTTCCATCCATTCACAGGCGGAGGAGGTCAGGGAAAAGCAGAGTCGTCCGGATGTGAAAAATGCTTCTGTGCAGCCGCCATGACATCGCTTTGAACCGGCACGATATCCACATGATGCGGGTGTGTAAACTGATCGTAGTGAAGTCCCAGACATTCATGCAGGATATGTGGCTGCATGTCCGGATAAATCTTTAAATATTCATCGGAAAAACCGCTTCGGAATGTGGTGATCAGATGTCCGCCGTTTCTGACATAGGAATCTAATGCCAGAAGCAGAGATTCCGGTGCACTGTAGAGTGCCGGTACGATCAGACATTCATAGCTGGAAAAATCCCGTTCCTTAGAAGAAATCATATCGTATTCAATATTTAACCGGTAGAGGGCATCTGAAAACCAGCGCATCACAGTGTTGTAGCCGTTGGCTCCGGCATTTTCAAGCGGAAACTGTGTGAATCCGGTTAAAGAAGCATTATCAAGCATAATAGCGATCTTATTTTCCTTTTTCAGGTTTTTTAAATGAGAACCAATCTTTTTCCATTCGTTTCCGATCACGACAGCTTCACGGTAAGTCTCATTTTCAGAAAAATCGTGGGAGAGCACACCTTTCCAGTAACTTTCAATTGCATTGTGGATCGAATGCCAGTGCCAGTACATCACACTGTTTGAGCCGTTTGCGATATGGCTGTATGCCTGCAGGCGGAGCTGTCCCGGATAAGGAAGCCACGGAGTCAGTCCCTGAGCCTCGGTCTCTAAGATCAGATAGTTGTCCTTTTTCAGACTGCGTTGAGATATTTCCACATACGGTAATTTCTGCACCGGTCAGTTCCTCATTAGAAGGATGGTAAATATCGGCACCAGCCACTGTCATGCAGCGTGAGGCATCGTACTGGTCGACCTGGGACTGATAACCGATCGAGTGTGTGGTCCAGTCAAAATCAAAATTTTGTGTGATAAACTGATCATCCCGTTTGTACTCGCGGACAATATCAGCCTGCCAGCTCAAAAATTTAGTGACAAGTGAACGCTGAAATTTACAAAATTCAGCGGCAAGACTCTGGTTGATCGTACCTCTGACATCCGGGAAATCATCCCAGTCATTCACACGGTTGCTCCAGTAATCCAGTCCAAACTCATGGTTAAAATCATTGATATCCGGAAAATTTTCTTTTAAATAATCTACAAACATTGCCTGGACACGGGGACCGGCAGTTCCATAACTTTTGGTCTCATTGTCAAGCTGATAGCCGATCACATGCGGCACATCTTTCACATGCTCCATCAGAACGCGGATCACACGCTCTGCGTGGGAGAGATAATCCGGGTTTGTGATATCCATATTCTGGCGGTGGCCATATCGTTCGCGGCCGTTCTGGGTGATTGCCAGGATGTCCGGATATTTTTTTACCAGCCATGTCGGTACGGCATAGGTCGGTGTCCCGACGATCACGGAAATATGGTGGCGTGCGGCAGCGTCTAACATTCTGTCGATATGAGTAAAATCATACACGCCTTCCTGCGGCTCTAAAGTACTCCATGTTGATTCCGCGATACGGATGACATTCATTCCTGCTTTTTCCATCATTTCCATATCCTTTTCCACACGGTCGTATGGAAGGTATTCGGAATAGTATGCAGCTCCAAAATAAAGTTTTTCTGTTTTCATATAAAACCCCCACCGCCGGATGACAGGTTCGTATTGTCTGGCCTTAGAAGCAGATTTGAGCACTGTGGCGGTGATATCCTTTCTTAATTTAATATAAAATGATAAAATGAACAACCGCTTGCGCATTCTTATTATACCATCTGAAAATTACATGTAAACGATAAGAAACAGTTTCCAAAAAAATATCTATGATTTACTCGGATATGATAAAAAAATGGTGTAGACAGTGAACTTTTAATTTGCTAACATAAAATCAATACTGGAAGTGTATATTGCAGGGAGGGTCAAACATATGGAATTAAATCAGAATACAGAAAAACTGGACAATTATAGAAAACGTGCTGCAGAGCTGGTCGGGAAAATGACACTGGAAGAAAAAGTGGCACAGACTCTGTATCAGGCACCGGCGTGGAACGGTTAAATATAAAGGCTTATAACTGGTGGAATGAGGCATTGCACGGTGTGGCGCGGGCCGGCACGGCGACGGTATTTCCACAGGCAATCGGTCTGGCGGCAACATTTGATGAGGATCTGTTAGAGCAGGTCGGTGATGCAGTGTCGACGGAGGCACGGGCAAAGTTTAACATGCAGCAGGAGGGAAAGGATACGGATATCTATAAAGGCCTGACTTTCTGGGCACCGAATGTCAATATTTTCAGAGATCCAAGATGGGGCAGAGGACATGAGACGTTTGGGGAAGACCATATCTGACCAGCCGTCTTGGAGTCCGCTATATTGAGGGCCTGCAGGGGCATGATGAAAATTATTTAAAGGCGGCTGCATGTGCAAAACATTTTGCGGTACACAGCGGACCGGAAGCGGTGCGCCATGAATTTGATGCAGAGGTGACGGAGCAGGATTTAAGGGAAACATATCTTCCGGCATTTGAGGCGTGCGTAAAAGAAGGAAAAGTGGAGGCAGTGATGGGGGCATACAACCGGACGAACGGAGTGCCGTGTTGTGGAAACAAACGTCTGCTGATCGATATTCTGAGAAAAGAATGGGGATTTTCGGGGCATGTGACGTCAGACTGCTGGGCAATCCGTGATTTCCATGAGGGACATCATGTGACAGGCACTGCGATTGAATCGGTTGCGATGGCGATGAATAACGGCTGTGACTTAAACTGTGGTACTCTGTTTGGATTTTTAGTTCAGGCGGTGAGACAGGGACTGGTCAAAGAAGAACGCTTAGACGAGGCTGTCACAAATCTGTTTATGGCGAGGATGAAACTTGGTGTGTTCGATAAAAAAGAAGAAAACCCATACGATAAAATCCCTTATCTTGCCGCAGACAGCAGAGAGATGAAAAAATTAAATGAGGCGGTGGCAAGACGAACAGTTGTCCTGCTAAAAAATAAGGAGCATATATTACCGCTTGATAAAAATAAAATAAAAACGATTGGCGTGATCGGACCAAATGCGGACAGCAGACGCGCGTTAGTCGGCAATTATGAGGGAACGGCATCACGTTACATTACTGTGTTAGAGGGGATTGAAGATTATGTCGGCGACGATGTGAGGGTGCTCTATTCGGAGGGCTGCCATCTTTATAAGGACCGCACCAGCAATCTGGCACAGGAAAATGACCGCATGTCAGAAGTACTTGGCGTATGCAAGGAGAGTGATGTGGTTGTCGCAGTGCTGGGACTTGACGCGGGCATTGAGGGAGAAGAGGGAGATGCCGGCAATGAGTACGGCAGTGGTGACAAACCGGATCTGAACCTGCCGGGACTGCAGGAGGAGATCTTAGAGGCTGCTGTATCCTGTGGCAAGCCTGTTATTTTAGTTCTGCTATCGGGAAGTGCACTTGCGGTGAACTGGGCGGATGAGCATGTAGATGCGATCGTACAGGGCTGGTATCCGGGGGCAAGAGGCGGAGCTGCCATTGCGGATATTTTATTTGGGGAAGCAAACCCGGAAGGAAAACTGCCGGTCACATTTTACCGTACCACGGAAGAACTGCCGGATTTCGAGGACTATTCCATGCAGGGAAGAACTTACCGGTATATGGAACAGGAAGCATTGTATCCGTTTGGCTATGGGCTTTCCTACACAGAGTATGCATATCAAAATGTGAGATTTTTAGAGCAGGAACCAGTGGTGTCAGAAGGAGTGACGATCGGTCTGTCTGTAAAAAATACCGGAAAAATGGATGGGACTGAGACAGTGCAGGTCTACGTGAAGGCAGAACATTCAAAGATGCCGCATGGCCAGTTAAAAAAGATCGTAAAACTTCCACTCTGTGCCGGGGAAGAAAAAGAAATCAATATCCGGCTGGAATCAGAGGCATTTATGCTGTATGATGAAAACGGTGAAAAGATCCTGCCGTCCGGACACTTCGAGATTTTTGTCGGAGGCATGCAGCCGGATTCACGCAGTGAGAAACTCACAGGAAAAACAGTGGAAAGTCTGATGTTATGAAAATAATTGTGCGTCTCTGTAAAAAAATCGAAGAAAAAATTGACACTTACAGCATACAAAAGAAACTGATTCTTTTGTATGTCTGTTGTGTGGTCCTGCCGGTCGCCCTGACAGACAGTGTTGTAGTCGGAATGATATTTTCGGAGGAACACAATGCAAGAAAACAGGTGACAGAAAATATAGCGAGTGCGGCAGAGTACAGCATTGACAAGGCAGTAGAAGAAGCACTCACAATCTCAAAAAATATTTATATGAATAAGTATATCAACAATTTTCTGAATGCCGATTATGATTCCCATCTGGCATTTTATGAAGCGTATCAGGAGCTGATGCAGGATTCCCTGTTTGACAGTTCACTTGGCAACAGCAGCGTTGAGATCACGATGTATGCCGACAATGATACGATCGTAAATGGTGGAAAGTTCAAAAAGTTAGGACGTGTAAAACAGACGGAATGGTATCAGAAACTGCAGGATTCCGGGAACAATTTTGTATTTTGTGCCTACATGGATGAAACGCACGATACATCTCCGACGGATTTAAGAAAGGTGTCGATTATCCGGAAATTAAACCGTTATATGTTAGATCCGCATGAAAAAGTTTTAAAGATTGATCTGGATTATAATGCGGTCAATACCGGACTTTTGAGGGCAAATTATGAATCAGAGGTGTATATCTGCAGCAGTGATAAGATTATCTTTTCAAATACCGGACGAAACAATATAAAAGAATCTTTTGAGAGGTTTGATAAGGGTACCATGCAAAAGTGTTATGTGCAGGAGAAAGAATTATATGGACAGCTGATGAAGATCTATGTGCGGTATCCGGAAATACAGATCTCAAAAATTTTGTGGAACAATGCCATACCGATGATCTTGCTGGTGTTGATCAATATTTTTCTTCCGTGGGTATTTATGCAGTTTCTAAACCGTTCGTTTACAGTACGTCTGCATCTGTTGGAAGATACCTTTTCGCAGGATCATACCGGAAAATTAAAAGTGGTGGAAACAATATCAGGAACCGATGAGATCAGCCAGCTGATGCAGCATTATAATTCCATGGCAAACCGGATGAATCATCTGATCGAGACGGTTTATGAGAGCAGGTTAAAACAGCAGGAGTCGGAGATTGCCAGACAGGATGCTGATATTGCCAGACAAAAGGCGGAACTTCTGGCACTTCACAGCCAGATCAACCCGCATTTTCTATTCAATGTATTGGAAAATATCCGCATGCGGAGCATCTTAAAACATGAGGATGAGACAGCGGAAATGATCGAACAGCTTTCGCTGATAGAACGGCAGTATGTGGAGTGGGGAACAGATATTGTGAGCTTGGTGCGGAGATCGGTTTTGTGGAGTCGTATTTAAAACTTCAGAAATACCGTTTTGGTGACCGGCTAAGATACAGCATTGAAATGGAGGATGACTGCAGGGAGTACCAGATTCCTAAATTATCGTTAGTGACTTTTACGGAAAATTCATGTGTGCATGGTATTGAGGGAAAAGCGTCACAGTCATGGATCTTTGTCCGTGTATATAAAGATAAAAATAATCTGCATCTTGAAGTGGAGGATACCGGGGAGGGGATGCCGGAAGAATATCTGAATTATCTGCAGGAACGCATGGAAGAGGCAAATATCGAGATGCTTAAAGAAAAAGGACGGTAGGTGTGATCAATGCCTGCGTGAGACTGAAAATGTATACAGGAGATCATGTAAAATTTCATATCGAAAGTGAAAGAGGTGTTGGAACAGAAGTATCTGTAGTGATACCTTTGAATGCAATTTCATAAAAAGGAGAAGATAGGGAAAATTTTATGGGAGAAAGAATGGAGGGGATAGAATGCTTAAAGTGCTGCTTGTGGACGATGAGCCATTTATCGTACAGGGACTTTCTGCGTTGATTGACTGGGAAAAAGAAGGATTTGAGATTGTGGGAACTGCGGGGAATGGCAGTGAGGCAGTAGAATTTTTAAAGGGTAATCCGGTCGACCTGATCTTAGCGGATATCAAAATGCCGGTTATGAATGGTCTGGAATTTTTAAAATATATCAGGGAAACGCATCTGTCAGAGGCATTTTTTGTAATACTGAGCGGTTATGGAGACTTTACCTATGCGAAAGAGGCAATCAGATGGCAGTGTACGGATTACATATTAAAGCCGATCCAGAAAAGCCAGCTCCTTGCACTGCTTTCAAAGGTAAAACAGATGCAGCAGGATAAAAAGGAAGAGAGCGAGCGGATCCGGAAAATCGGAAAAGCGTATTTTGTGCGGCAGATGCAGACACTTTTGCTCGGCAGACAGGAGGAAACGGCACTCTCTTATGTTAAAGGACAGGTGGATTTTGGAAGAGGAATCCGCTATATCGGGATCGAATCGGAGGATGGCGAGACGGATACGGACATAGGACCGGAAAAGAAACGGCAGCTCCAGAGACAGATCTATGAAGCCTGCATGCAGTATCTTGGAGGTGAATACAGCTGTCTTACATTCTTAGACGCGGAAGGCAAGGAAGAATGTTATGATGTGGGATTTATTTTCTGTAAAAAAAATTTCGCAGGAAAAGGGACTGCGGGAGCAGGAATATATCAATCTGCTATTAGAAAAGATTCAGAAAGGCACAGTCCATCCGGTCGTGATGTATGTCGGCAGTGAGGTGGAAGATATCAGTGATATCTCAGAATCTTTCCGGTCGGCAGTGATCGCAAAGACTTTTTCCAATTTTAAGGTGATGCCGAATCTATTGTACTATTCGAAAGAGCAGGAAAATCCGTCCGGTATTGTGGTAAGCCGCAAAAAAATCGAGGATCTGCTGCGGAGTGTGGAAGAGAATGACAAGAAACGGATCGAGGAAAATGTTGCAGCGATCTATGAGGAGATGAATGAGGCGGGAATGAACCCGGAACTGGTACAGATGAACATGAATTATCTTCTGTACCGTCTGGTTTCCCTTGCGATGGAGCAGGATGACAGCGTCAATCAGGATGAGGTGTTACAGTATATCTGCGAAAAGGCGTTTCAGGTACATATGATCCGCGGAAGCCTTTCACATTTCCGCAGATTCGTCATGGAGTATGCGGATTATCTGGTACAGTTAAGGCAGAATGCGTCCCGTGGTGTGCTTCTTGATGTGGAGGAGGAAATCCGGAAAAATTATGCACAGAATCTGACGCTCAAAGAACTCGGGAAGAAATATTTTGTCAACAGTGCTTATTTAGGGCAGATGTTCCGGAAAAAATATGGTGTATCGTTCAAGGAATATCTGAATAATTACAGGATCGAGCGGCAGCGGAGATCCTTCTTAGGACGGATGATAAAATCTATCTTGTGGCGGAAGAAGTAGGATACCGTGATCTGGATTACTTTATTAACCGGTTTATCCAGAGCAAAGGATGTACGCCGACAACGTACCGCAAGAAGACACGCAGTGTAAATGAATAAACGAGGACAATAGTACCTGTGATAGAGAGTCATGACAGATTTTAGATGAAAAACTAAAATTTGTCATGACTTTTTTGATTTTTGTCCGGTTGTAGAAAAATGACAAATTGGTAAAATAAAATTACAAAATCTGATACAGATCTTACAGAAATCAGATGTGATTAAGAAGGAGGAGAAAAAATGAAACGAAGAAAAGCAGTGTCAGTATTGCTTGTTATGGCAATGGCAGCGTCAATGCTTACCGGATGTGGCGGGGGAAATACCAATACCACAGGAACAAATGGCGCAGCATCCACAGAGGGAGGCTCATCAGGGGAAAACACAAATGATTCATCCGGCGTGAAAGAGTTTACCGCATTTTTTGCAGTACCTGGTTCAGAGATCAATGATGACAATGAGATCGAGCAGAAGATCGCAGAGATCACAGGTGCAAAATGCAAGGAGACATGGCTGACCGGACAGACAGCACAGGAGCAGTCGGAACACTGATCGCAGGCGGTGAGTATCCGGATATGATCGATGGCGGCGACGGAATGAAACAGCTCTATGATGCGGGTGCGCTGGTAGCACTGGATGATTACATAGACAAATATCCAAACATCAAAGAATTTTTGACAGATGAGGAGTGGGATAAACTCCGTCAGGACGATGGACATATCTACTGGATCAATCAGTTTGGAAATATTTACGGGGAAGAAAAAGCAACCACCCACAGTGACGAGGCATTCTGGATCCAGACGAGAGTGTTAAAGTGGGCAGACTATCCTGAGATCCATACGATGGATCAGTATTTTGACCTGATCGAGAAATACAATGAAGCAAATCCGACCATGGATGACGGAACAGAAAATATCCCGTACACGATCCTCTGCGATGACTGGAGATACTTCTGTCTGGAAAATGCACCACAGTTTTTGGATGGCTATCCAAATGATGGAAGTTGTATCGTAGACCCGGATGAATTAAAGATCGTAGATTACAATACAACACCGACAGCAAAACGTTACTTCCAGAAATTAAATGAAGAGTACCAGAAAGGAATCGTAGATCCGGAGTCTTTTACACAGACCTATGATGAGTACATTGCAAAATTATCAACCGGTCGTGTACTTGGAATGATCGATCAGTGGTGGGATTTTGCATACAACGTAAATGATGCATTTAAGCAGCAGGGACTTGACAAGGAAGGCTGCAATTATGTACCGCTTCCGATCACGATCGACGAAGGTATGAAGAACCAGTGGCACAACTCCGGCGGAACATTAAATGTGTCAAGTGGTCTTGCAATCACCACAAGCTGCGAAGACGTGGAGGGCGCCCTTCAGTTCATCAATGATCTGTTAGACCAGGAAGTACATGATCTTCGTTTCTGGGGCGAAAAAGGTGTGGATTATGATGTGGATGAAAATGGTGAGTATTATCGTACCGAGGATATGAGAATGCAGTCCTCCGACACCGCTTACAAGGCATCCCACAGCTGTTTATATTCTTATTTCCCACAGTATTCCGGTACCAGCCGTGACGGCATTAATGCAATGAAACCGGAGGATCAGGCAAAAGAGTTCTATGACGGATTGAGCGAGGACGTACAGAACTGCTTTAAAGCATATGGCGCAGAGACTTATGTGGATATGCTTGGAACCAGCGAGGCACCGGGACCGTGGTATCCGATGTATTCCTATTCAAACAACATGACGACTGCAACTGAGGGCGGCATGGCATGGACAAAGATGGGCGAAGTAAAACATGAATACCTTCCGAAGGTCGTTATGGCATCTGACTTTGACAGTGCATGGGAAGAGTACATGGGTGTCTACAATAACTGTAATCCGCAGGCATTTATTGATGAGATGCAGGCAGAATTAGACCGCAGAATTGAGGAAGCAAAAAAATATCAGTAAAAATTGTGAGAAAACGGGATGGGGACTGGACGAATGACAGTCCCCATTCTTAAAAAAGAGGAGTGAAACTATGGCTTCAATAACAGTAACGAAAAAAAAACAAAAACAAAAAATCAAAGAGCCGCAGATAAAAATCACATGGAAAGAAATAAAGCGGCAGAAGGTTCTTTTAATATGGTCAGCGATCATCGTAGTGTATGGAGTGATCTTCTGTTATCTGCCTCTTGGCGGCTGGCTGATGGCTTTTCAGAATTATAAACCGAAGGATGGCCTGCTTCATTCTTCTTTTGTGGGACTTGCAAAATTCCAGCAGTTATTTTCCGATGCAACCTTTTTGCGGGTAATCAGAAATACACTTGCCATGGGTGTGATCAATCTGGTCGTCACCTTTGTGATGGCGATCGTATTTGCAATTTTATTGAACGAGGTAAAATCACAGGGAGGAAAAAAGGTCGTACAGACCATTTCTTATCTGCCGCATTTCCTTTCCTGGATTATTGTTACCGGTATTTTACATGATGCATTATCGGGCACCGGTATTATCAACGAACTTTTAGTGAACTTTGGTATTTTAGACCAGCCTCTCAACTTCTTTGCATATCCGAAATACTTCTGGCCGATCGTGGCATTTGCAAATGTATGGAAAGAGACAGGATGGAATGCGATCATCTATTTATCTGCGATCACAGCAATCGATCCTTCACTCTATGAAGCTGCAAATATGGATGGTGCGGGCCGCTGGGCAAGAATCAAATATGTCACACTTCCCGGAATTAAGCCGACGATCATGATCTTACTTTTAATGAATGTCGGAAACGTACTGAATGCAGGTTTTGAGATCCAGTATCTGCTTGGAAACGGTCTGGTACAGAGCGTATCGCAGACCATCGATATTTATGTATTAAAATGGGGCATCAGCCAGAATGATTTCTCCATTGGTACGGCAGCCGGTATTTTCAAGAGTCTGGTTAGTATCATTCTGATCGTGATCGCCAATCAGATCGCAAAACGTAACGGCGAAGAAAGGCTGTTTTAGGGGGTATTGGTATGGAAGCAGTAACAACAAAGAGAAGAAAATCAAGAAAGAAAACATCCGTTGCGGACAAAGTTTTCGTAACGTTAAATACATTATTTATGATCATGTTTGTGATCATTACGTTATATCCGGTGTTAAATACGCTGGCAATCTCACTGAATGACGGAACAGATGCGCTGCGCGGCGGGATCTACCTGCTGCCGAGAAAATTTACATGGAAAAATTATATTACCGTGCTGCAGAAAGACAACCTGATTATGGGTGCCTACATCACGGTTGCAAGAACCGTCATCGGAACAGCACTTGCACTGTTTGCCAACGCGATTCTGGCATTTATTGTCAGCAGAAAACGTTTCATGTTTAAAAAACAGTTATCCCTGTTCTGGGTGATCACCATGTATGTCAATGGTGGAATGATCCCGACCTTCCTGTTATTTAAGACACTTCACCTGACAAACAGTTTCTGGGTGTATGTCATTCCGGGAATGTTCAGCGCATTTAACATGTTAGTCATCCGTACTTATATGAATGGTATCTCAGACAGTCTGGAAGAATCCGCGCAGTTAGACGGGGCAGGTTACACCACGATCTTCTTAAAGATCATTTCCCCGCTCTGCAAACCGGTATATGCGACGGTTGCACTGTTTGTCGCAGTCGGACAGTGGAATTCATGGTTTGATGCAATGCTCTATAACCGTATGAGTGCGAACCTGACAACTTTACAGTATGAGCTGATGAAATTATTATCTTCCGTCACAAACCAGGGAAATTCCGTGGAGGCAATGAAAAATGCGGCAGGATCTGTGACACCGACTTCCGTGCGTGCCGCTGCAACGATACTGACTATGCTGCCGATCATCTGTCTGTATCCGTTCTTACAGCGGTATTTTGTGACAGGACTTACCATTGGCGGTGTCAAGGAATAAGAGGAAAGGATAAAGCTGCATGAAAAGAGGAGCGTTTGAGACTGGAACTTACCGCAATGTATTTGCGGAGGCAGGCTATGATAAGGAAACCATAGAAAAGCGGAAAAATGAGATCTTCCATACACTTTTTTACGGGGCAGAATCAGAGCGGATCTATCATCCCGTCGAGGACGATATGGCATATATCGAGGACACGGGTAACCATGATGCGCGGACAGAAGGGATGTCCTACGGCATGATGATGTGTGTCCAGATGGACCGGAAAGAAGAATTTGACCGCCTGTGGAAATGGGCAAAAACTTATATGTACTTAGAGGAAGGCGAAAATGCAGGATATTTTGCATGGTCGGTGCAGCCGGATGGAACAAAAAATTCTTTTGGCGCAGCACCGGATGGTGAGGAATTTTTTGCGATGGCACTGTTTTTCGCAGCGCACCGCTGGGGAGACGGCGAAGGGATATTCAATTACAGCAGGGAAGCGAAGGAGCTGCTGCACACCTGCATCCACAAGGGAGAAAACGGAGAGGGTGGCAGAGCCATGTGGGATGCCTCAAATCATCTGATCCGTTTTATCACGGATGTGGATTTTTCGGATCCGTCCTATCATCTGCCTCATTTTTATGAGTTGTTCGCACTGTGGGCAAAAGAAGAGGACCGGGCATTTTTTAAGGAGGCGGCGGAGGCGAGCCGTAATTACTTAAAGCGTGCATGTCATCCGGTCACTGGTCTTAGTGCGGAATATGCAGAATTTGACGGAACACCGTATCAGCCTGTTTTAGACCAGTGGGGAGGCAGACATGACTGGTATTACAGTGATGCCTACCGGACGATCGCAAACATTGCCCTTGACTATGAGTGGTTTGCGAAGGATGAGTGGGAGAGTGAGAATGTTGACCGGTTTTTGAATTTTTTCTGTGATACCGTGCAGGAGAAAGACAGGGACGGTATTTTCCTGACCGACGGAACCATTCTGGAAGGAAAGGCACTGCATCCGGTTGCGATGACTGCGGTCAATGCGCAGGCGGCACTTGCCTCAGACCAGAAAAATGCATTTCTCTGTGTCCACCGTTTCTGGGAGACACCGCTTCGCACCGGGGACAGAAGATATTATGACAACTGTCTGTATTTCTTCGCATATCTGGCACTGAGCGGCAATTATAGAATTTATTAGGAGTGCTCGTATGGAAGCAATTTTGGTAAAGGATCAAAAAGCGGCGGCATTTGTGATGGAGGATGGGACATTTGAGGGTGTCTATAGAATCACAGAAAAGGTTTGTGGGGATGTGGAGCAGGTCACAGGTGTCCGCCCGAAGATCATAAAATGGCAGGGAGAGCTGCAGCCGGCGCAGGTGTATGTGGCAACGCTCGGAAACAGTGAGATGTCAGAGGCGATCGCAGAAGAGGAAGGGATAGAACTTTCCTCTCTGTGTGGAAAGCGGGAATGTTTTCTGTTTCAGGTGTTGAAAAATGGCAGTCTGCTGATCGCAGGAAGTGACAAGCGGGGAACAATCTATGGGTTATTCCATATCTCAGAGCTTATGGGGGTATCGCCGTTTGTCCACTTTGCAGATGTGGTCCCTGCCCCGCAGAAAGAAATCATTTTTCCGAAAAAGACTCGATGCAGAGCAAAGAACCCTCCGTGAAATACCGGGGGTTTTTTATCAATGATGAATGGCCTGCGTTCGGAAACTGGACATTTTCCCATTATGGTGGATTTACTGCAGAAATGTATGACCTGATCTTTGAGACACTGCTTCGGCTGAAAGGAAATTATCTGTGGCCGGCAATGTGGACATCGTCTTTTTCACTGGATGGACCGGGGGAGGAAAATGCCCGCCTTGCAGACTGCTACGGGATCGTGATGAGCAATTCCCACCATGAACCATGTTTAAGACACAGCGAAGAATGGGATCTGGTGCGTGGAGAGGATTCTGTTTATGGAAATGAGTGGAGCTATCTTACTAACCGTGAGGGACTGATCCGTTACTGGCGCGACGGGCTTTTGCGCAGTGGAAAATATGAAAATATCATCACGATCGGCATGCGCGGGGAGAGAGATTCTCTGATGCTTGGGGAGGATGCATCCTTAGAGCAGAATATTTCCCTGTTAAAAGAGATCATCACAGAACAGAGAAAACTCATCCGGGAATGTGTCGGGGAGAATGAACCGGAAATGCTCGCACTTTATAAAGAAGTGGAGGCTTATTATTACGGGGATGAGACAACGCCTGGGCTTAACGACTGGGATGGCTTAGACGGTGTGACGCTGATGCTCTGCGAGGATAACTATGGAAATATGCGGACACTTCCGACGGAGGAAATGCGCTCCCACCGCGGGGCTTTGGTATGTATTATCACTTTGATTACCACGGATCGCCGGTCTCTTATGAGTGGGTGAACAGTTCTTATCTGCCTAAAATCTGGGATCAGATGACGATGGCATATGACTTTGGTGTGCGGGATATCTGGATCGTCAATGTCGGTGATCTGAAATTTCAGGAGTATCCGCTCAGTTTCTTTATGGATCTCGCATATGATTATGAGAAATGGGGAAGCAACAGGATTCATGCGCCGCAGGACTATCTGGCGTACTGGGTGAAACGTGAATTTGGCGGATGGTTCTATGAGGCACAGCAGGATGCAGTTTATCGGATCATGCAGCAGTATACAAAAATGAATCATAACTGCAAGCCGGAAGCGATGCGCGCAGATACTTATCATCCGGTGCACTTTGGGAGGCAGACAAAAGACAAAAGGAAAATGAAAGGTTAGAAGCGGAGACAGAAAAGCTTTTATCTTCTGTGCCGGAAGAGATGCTGCCGGCTTTCTGGGAACTGGTATATTACCCGGCAATGGGAAGTGCAAACGCATCTGATATGCAGCTTTATGCAGGAAAAAATTCATTTTTTGCAAAAATGGGAGCGGTATGTGCAAATGATTATGCAGAAAAAATAAAAGCATGTATCGAAAAAGACCGTTTACTCACAGAACGGTTTCATCAGCTTCTGGATGGAAAATGGGATGGAATGGCACTCTCAGAGCACATCGGCTTTGTGAACTGGAACGATGAGGAGTGCAGGTATCCGCTCATGACCTTCATAGAACCGGCAAATAAGCGAGGATCTTTGCCATGTCAGAGGGCGGTGATGTCTGTACGGCAGGCGGGGACTGGACGAAAAAATTGATCGTGATGCGGCAGTTTTTAGATCCGGCTGTCAGTGAAGCCTCCCTGTTATTGTTTGGCGGCTCGAAAGAAAAAGTGCCTTATCATATCGAGTGCAAAAGTCCGTGGGTTCTGCCTGGAAAAATGCAGGGAGTCACAGACCGTGAGGAAGTGCTCACGGTGCAGATAAAAAGAGATGAGATCACAGACTGGGAGAATGACCACAGGACATATGATTTTGAGGTTTGCTATGAGGGTGGAAGGATACCGGTAAAAATTTTGCTGGAAAAAGATCTGCCGGGATGTCCGGCGGAGGCATTTTATGAGACAGACGGGATGCTCTCTGTCGAGGCAGAGCACTTTATCTGCAATGAAAAGGCGGATGCGGGAGCATTTTATGTTTTGCCGGAGTACGGAAAAACGTTATCTGGTGTGAAAGCATATCCGCAGACAAAGACTTTTTTTGAAATGGCAGAGCAGATCAGACAGGCACCAAAACTGACGTATCAGATCTATGTCAGGGAGGCGGGAGAATACGAAATGATTTGCTATACCGCTCCGGCAAATCCGGTCTGTCAGGGAGGCAGTGTCTATTTTGGCTGCGCGTCAATGGAAATGCACCGCAAAAGATAGAGATGATTCCGGATGGATACCGTTCCGGCGAGCGTCCTGTGCGGAATGGGCGAAAATGGTGGTGGATCAGATCCGCGTTGTCCGTGTGCAGGTCACGCTGCAGAGCGGAGAGAATGAAATTGGAATTTATGCGGGGACACCGGGATTTCTGCTGGAAAAACTGACGTTTGTGCGCAAGGGAAAGCATTTGCCGGAGTCAGGTCTTGGACTGCCGGAGACAAGGAGGACGAACAGATGAGTGGACCTGTGGCACCGAAAGATCCGGAAAAAGACAGATCTTATTTTTACATTATGAAAGAAAAAGAAACCTTTGGCTCGCTCCAGACGCAGGGGGAGTATCAGGCAGGGGAGTCCAGTTTATCTACGAGAGTGATGGAAGGCTTGAAAGCAGTGCGGAAGTGACCGGTGAGGTCTGTGATGAAGAAATTTTAAAGAAACTTGGCACGGTGGAGGCTTTAAAAGCCTGGTGCACAGCATCGGTATATCCGTGGAGATGGAACATAGCAGAGAACCGGTCACATTTGTATTTCAGATGTACGGGAAAGAGGATCTCTACGGCGGCGGAACGCTCATAGAAACAGAACTGCGTGGGGATGGCGCAGAAGTCAGGATCACGCTTGATACGGTAAAGTGGAAAACAGATGATGATGTGCCGGGGCAGATCCGGTTTGTCTTTGAGACGCCGGAACAGTCTGCAAGGGTCAATGTCCGTTTCTTTTTAAAGGATGGATTTTTCGTACCAAAGCCGCAGGAAGAGCGCGTGGTGGATATGGAATCCCACGGATATCAGGAAATGATAGAGCGGTCACTCCTTTCTATGGGAGATGCGGGCAGGATCAGAAGAGTCGTAGAAAAAGCGCGGGCTGGGGAGCCGGTAACCATAGCATATATAGGAGGATCCATCACGCAGGGAGCCGGGGCAGTTCCGCTTCACACACAGTGCTACGCATACCGGTTCTGGAAGGCATTTGCCGGAAAATACGGAAAAAATAACAATGTGAAACTGATAAAAGCGGGAGTGGGCGGAACCCCGTCGGAGCTTGGGATGATCCGTTTTGAGAGGGATGTCCTGCGGGATGGAAAAGAAAAGCCGGATCTGGTAGTCGTGGAATTTGCAGTAAATGACGAGGGGGATGAGACAAAGGGCAGGTGTTATGAGAGCCTTGTAACAAAAATTTTATCCATGCCGGATGCACCGGCTGTCCTGTTATTGTTTGCTGTTTTTGCAAATGACTGGAATTTACAGGAACGCCTTGCTCCGGTGGGAGAGCGGTATCAGCTCCCGATGGTAAGCATCCGGGATGCCGTGACACCGCAGTTTCGGCAGACAAAGGACAGAGTTGTTTCAAAAAATCAGTTCTTTTATGATGCGTTTCACCCGACAAATCTGGGACATAAAATCATGGCAGACTGTCTGATGTATCTGATTGACCGGGCAGTCTGTGAGCCTGATATTTTAAGAAGAATGCATGAAAAACCGGTTTATGGGGATGAATTTGCGCAAGTGAAATTATTAGACCGCAGAGACGGCTATGAACGTGCAAGATCTGCTGTGGCGCATTTTCCGGTACAGATCAGGAATTACAGTGTGTGGAGATGGATGACAGTTTAACGCCGGTTCCTGAATTTCCGTACAATTGGCAGTATGATGGGGCAAATGGCAGATCAGAAGATGCATTCCAGATGGATATCTACTGCCGGTCGCTGCTTCTCATCTTTAAAGATTCCGGAGCGGTGGACGCCGGACGGGCAGATGTGTTTGTGGACGATACCAAAGTTCTGACCGCAGATCCGCATGTGAACGGCTGGACGCACTGCAATCCGGTCATTCTTCTGGAAGAAAAAGAAAGCGGATGGCATCAGGTGAGGATTCAGATGACACCTGGGGAAGAAGAAAAGAAATTTACAATACTTGGTTTTGGCTATGTGGAATAAAAAAGGCATGGCTGCCTGGAAAGCAGAGAAATTTGTGTGAAAAATAAGATTTTAGAATAGTAGAAATGGAGCGATAAAATGAGTATAGCAAAGAATCCGGTTCTGTCCGGTTTTTATCCAGACCCATCTATCTGTAGGGTGGGGGAAGATTATTATATGGTAAATTCGAGTTTTGCATATTTTCCGGGGATTCCTGTGTTTCATAGCAGGGATTTAGCGCACTGGGAGCAGATCGGCAATGCGTTGGACAGGGAAGAACAGCTTCCACTGTCCGGCAGTGAGATCTCACGGGGGATCTTTGCACCGACGATCCGTTACCACGAGGGCACTTATTACATCATAACAACAAATGTGGATCATGGTGGAAACTTTGTGATAACGGCACAGGATCCAAAGGGCCGTGGTCAGTTCCACATTATCTGGGAGATGCGGCGGAGGGGATTGATCCGAGCCTCTTTTTTGATGAAGATGGGAAATGTTATTATGTCGGGACAAGACCGAATCCGTCCGGGGTCAGACACAATGGTGACTGGGAGATCTGGATAGAGGAGCTGGATCTTCATGCAATGTGCTTAAAAGGTGCGGGGACGGCGGTCTGGAAAGGTGCATTAAAAGATTGTATCTGGCCGGAGGGACCGCACCTTTACAAAAAAGACGGCTGGTATTATCTGATGATCGCAGAAGGCGGTACGGGACCGGAACACAGCATCAGTATCGCAAGAAGCAGGTCGTTAAGAGAATGGTTCTGTGGATGCAAGAGAAATCCAATTTTCACGCACCGCAATCTTGGCAGGGATTATCCGGTGATCTATGCAGGACACGGAGATCTTGTGGATGATGCAGACGGAAACTGGTATGTCGTCATGCTTGCATCGAGGCCATGTGAGGGACACTGTAGTATTGGCAGGGAAACTTTTCTGGCAAAAGTGGAATGGGAGGACGGATGGCCCGTCATCAATCCGGGGATTGGACATCTGACAGAGAAAACAGAACTTCCGATCGGTGAGTATCGCCTGGAAAAGGAAGTGACCCACGCGGATTTTATTACATTTGATCAGAAAAAAATAGATGACAGACTCCTGTCGCTGCAGAGAAGGGATGAAAATACATATTCACTGATCGAGAGAAAAGGGTTTCTCAGGATGTATCTGAAAAAACAGAAACTTACAGAGAAAACGGACGCGCAGTATTTCGGGCTGCGGCAGAAAGATTATGATTTTACATTTTCGGCATGCATGGAATTTGATGCGGAGCGGGAAAATGAACAGGCGGGGATCGTCTGCTATCAGAATCATGCAAATCATCTTTCGATGCGCATCTGCGGTGGAAAAGAGAAGAGAAAGCTGCAGGTAATCGCACATATAACAGAAAACGATACGCTGCTTGCGGAAGAAGAAATCAATGCAAAAGGAATGCTGGAACTGTATTTGAAGGCAGCAGGACAGAGGCAGAATTTTTTGTCAGAGATGAGGAAGGAAAGGTATTAAAACTCATTAAAGACGTGAGCCTGCTGCCGTACAGTACAGAGGAAGCAGGGGGATTTGTGGGCTGCACGCTCGGTGTGTATGCGTCTTCAAACGGTGAAATGTCGGATCGTTTTGCGGATGTAGCATGGATTTCGTATGAGGGAATACCGGATTGATGCCGGGAAAAAATAGAAAAAAATAGGATTGATTTTTGCCCCTGTTTGTACAATAATAAACTTAGTTGCGCAACTAAGCGCAAAAAAGCGAGGGACGAGAGTTTATGGATAAGGGGTTAGAAAAGAATATTACGATTGCGGACGTGGCGGAGGCGCTTGGGGTATCGAAGACAACCGTGTCACGTGCAATTTCCGGTAAAGGTCGTATTGGCAGGGAGACAAGAGAGCGCGTGCTCGCCTACATAGAAGAACATGATTATAAGCCGAATGTCATTGCGAAAGGGCTTGCGCAGTCTAAAACTTATAATATCTGTGTGGTCATGCCGGGGGAGTATGATGTTGTGGATCTTACATTTTTTCAGGAATGTCTGTTTGGGATACAGGAGATTGCGGGCAGCATGGAATATGATATCCTGCTTTCTATCTGCAGGAAAAACGATATATCTTCTCTTGAGCGTATCATAGCAAACCATAAAGTGGACGGTGTGATCCTGATGCGCACTTTTGTGGAAGATGAACAGATCGATTTTCTGCAGACAAAAAATGTACCGTTTGTCACGATCGGAAGTACCAGTGCCAATTATAAAGGAGTGATTCAGATCGATCACAATCACAAGAGTGCATGCAAAGAGCTTACATCGATCATTTTGATGAAGCAGATGGACAAAATTGCACTGATCGGCGGCAATGAAGAGCATGTGGTTACACAGAGCCGTCTGCGGGGATTTCGTGAGGCATATGCGAAGATGGGGAAAACGTTAGATGTGGATCTGATGTTTTTAAGCCAGGATAACCAGGTTCTGGTGGAAAAGGCAGTCAAGGAAGCATTAAACAGACAGGCAGACTGTATCCTCTGTATGGATGACGCTGTCTGCAGCCGTGTTTTAAAGACACTGCGCCAGCAGCATGTCAAAGTGCCGGAAGATGTCCGGGTGGCATCGTTTTATAACAGCATGGTACTTGAAAACAATGTTCCCTCGATCACATCGCTTTCATTTGATGCAAAGGAACTCGGCATGGTGGCATGCCGTACACTGCTTGATCTGACGGAGGGACTTGAGGTGAAAGAGCGTACATTGCTTCCGTATGAGGTGGTGCTGAAGGAATCGACGAAGTAAATACAATCAGGAAAATACAGTTCTGAGAAAATTGAAGATCATCCTATTGGAGAGAATAAGCAATGGGCGAAACACATAGCGAATAAATGTGTTTCGCCCGTTTTTTTATGCTGAAATTGTCGGAAATAACGTGAAATGGGTGAAATAATTATAATGATTACCGGAATAACCCACAGATCAGGGGAAATGAGGGTGAAACTGAAACAATATCAGGGAAATTCGCCCAAAACAAAGGAAAAGGCAGGAAAATCCCTGATTCAAAAATATCAAAAACGAGCCAAAATATCCATAAAAAGATGATATAAGAATTGAAAATGCACGGAAAATCAATAGTTAACGGTTGCGCAAAAGTCGAATTTGAAAAAAATAAAAGAAAAAATAGAAGATGATATTGTGCAAAATGGCTAAAAAATGGTCGGATTTATTATAAAATGTGGATATTGACACAAGGATGTAACGGAGATATACTCTAACCATAGAACAACCGATTGCGCATAGCGCAACACGAAAAAGTGTTCTAAAAGAACAATTTTTTCTATCAAGGAAAAGGAGGAATTTTCAAATGAAGAAAAAAGTCATCAGCACAGTATTATGTGCAGCAATGGTAGCATCCATGTTTGCAGGATGTGGAAACAAAGCAGCCGATAACAGCAGCGCAGCAGACAATAGTGCAGCAGACAACAGCGCAGCAGAGAGCACAAACAATGCAGCAGCAACAGAGACAGGTGATGCTGCAGATAATGCTGCAGATAATGCAGAAACAGCTTCCGATGATGCAATCGCAAATCTGATCGCATCTACAGATGGAACCGTAGATATCCAGCTATGGTGTTCAGAACTTGAGGCTTATCAGAACGTTATGAAAGAGCTGACAGACAAATTTAAAGAGCAGTACTCAGATGTAGATTTTAACATCACGATCGGTGCTGTATCTGAGGCAGATGCAAAAGATAAGATTCTTGAGGATATCGATGCAGCAGCAGATGTATTCGTATTTGCAGATGATCAGGTAAATGATCTTGTAAATGCAGGTGCGCTTCAGGAAGTGGCAGCTACTTATACATATGATCCGAAAGAAACAAACTCAGAGGCAACTGTAGCAGCAGCTACCAAAGACGGAAAACTTTACGCTTATCCGTTAACAGCATCGAATGGTTACTTCTTATACTATGATTCAAACATCTTCTCTGAAGAGGATGTGGCTTCCTGGGAAAACCTTACAGCAAAAGCGGAAGAAGCAGGAACAAAAGTTGGCATGAATGTAGCAGATGGATGGTATTTGTATGGATTTTTCTCTGGTGCAGGCTGTGAACTTTCCATGAATGAAGATAACTCAAACAACTGTGACTGGAACTCTGAGACCGGTCTTGCAGTAGCACAGAGTATTGAGAATATCACTTCTTCCCCGGCATTTGTAAGCGTACAAGATCAGGATGCAATTACCATGTTAAATGACGGTACACTTGGCGCATATGTTTCCGGTACATGGAACACCGGATCTTTTGAAGCGAAATACGGTGACGGATATGCAGCATGTAAATTACCTACTTTCGATGTAAATGGAACAGCTACACAGATGGGATCTTATGCAGGATACAAATTCGTAGGTGTTAACTCCCATGCTAAAAATGTTGGCTGGTCAATGCTCCTTGCTGAGTATCTTACAAATGAGGAGAGCCAGTTAGCAATTGGTAACGCTACATCAGAGGGACCGGCTAACACAGTAGCAGCAGCTCAGATTGATTCCCCGGCACTTGCAGCACTTGCAGCGCAGTCAGAGTTTGCAGATCAGCAGGTTGTAGGCAATAATTACTGGGATCCGGCAAAGGCACTTGGACAGAACCTGGTTGACGGTGCAACAGATCTTCAGGCTGTACTTGATGATGCAGTAGCTGGTATTACACAGCCGGTAGCTGAATAATCAAATATCTGTAAAACTCAGATTTCCACATGGCTTTGGAATAACTTTTATGAGGAGGGCATTATCTCCTGCCAGACAGGACATTGCTTTCCGGCAGAGGCGGATATTTTCCTGCTGGAAACCAATGCCTTCCTTGTGACAAGCTATGTGAAATTTTTAAAAAGAGAAAAGTTTTTGCGACTTAGCCAAAAATTCTCATTCACGCGCATAGGGAGTGAATCTATGAAAACATTTTTAAACGCAATCAAAAAATACTTTGCCGATTTTGGGACAGCCGTGGCAAAGGGCGATATCTGGTGCAAGCTTTCACTGCTTGTTATGGGTGCCGGATACTGGGGACGTAAACAGATCGTCAAAGGTATCTTAATGACAGCACTTGAAGTGATAGTGATCCTGTTTACAGGAATGTTCTCTATTAATTACATTAAGGATTTAAATACACTTGGTACCGTTCAGTATGAGTCTGTATTTGATCCACTGACATTGAAAAACACTGTTAATGATTACGATAACTCGTTACTGATCTTATTATATGGTATTGTCGGAATCCTCGTAATCGTAGCATTCATATTTTTATATATAAGCAATATGAAGGCTGTATACCGCATTCAGCTTATGAAAGAAGAGGGAGAACATGTCAATACATTTGCGGAAGATATAAAATCTCTTTTCAATGGTAAGTTTTATATCACATTACTTACCCTGCCGAGTATCGGTGTTATTATGATGAACATTATACCGATCATTTTTATGTCCTGTGTGGCATTTACCAATTATGATATGGATCATATGCCGCCAAACTACCTGTTTACATGGGTTGGACTTAGAAACTTCAAGAATATGTTTACAGGCGGCACCACAATCACATTCTCCTATGCATTCGTAAGAATTCTTGCATGGACAATGATCTGGCAGTATCGGCAACATTTACAACTTTCATCGGTGGTATTCTTTTGGCAAAGCTGATCAACCATGAAGATACACATTTTAAAAAAATGTGGAGATCACTTTTTGTTGTGACAATCGCGATTCCACAGTTCGTAACATTGCTTCTTGTAAGCAAAATGTTCAGCGACCACGGTATTGTAAATACATTATGTTCCAACATCGGTCTGACAGGATGGTTACAAAGTATCGGACTTGTTTCCGGAAACTATATTCCGTTTCTCTCTAAACCGGGCTGGTCTCATGCAATGATCATTCTTATTAATATCTGGGTCGGTGTTCCATATCAGATGCTTTCCGCTACCGGTATTCTGATGAATATTCCGACAGATCAGTTGGAGAGTGCACGTATCGATGGTGCAAATAAATGGCAGATCTTCTGGAAGATCACAATGCCGTATGTATTATTTATTTGTGGACCATCCCTGATTCAGAGCATTATTGCAAACATCAATAACTTTAACGTTATTTATCTGCTGACAAGTTCCAATGCAACAGCAAACATGGCATTTGCAAACTCTAATGCAAAAGAGACAGACCTTCTCATTACATGGCTGTTTACATTGACCAACGATAACTCTAACTATAAGATGGCATCAGTAATTGGTATTATTTCATTTGCTATCTGTGCGCTTCTTACATTGCTTAGCTATACAAGAATGATCAGTGGTGATAAAGAGGAGGTGTACCAATAATGAAAAAGAAAACATGGAAAATCATTGTAAGACATTTAGTACTTGCTCTTTTGGCAGTCATCTGGCTGATTCCGATTGTATGGCTGGTTGTAACATCCCTTTCCACTACAAAGGGTGTAAGTTACCAGCACTTTTTCCCGGAACACTGGACACTGGCAAACTATCATCAACTGTTCTTCAAGACAGATACAGCAGCGAACTTTCCGGCATGGTTTAAAAATACCTTTATTGTAGCATTTTTTACCTGCATCGTTTCATCCGCTTTTGTACTGATGGTCTCTTATGCATTCAGTTGTATGAGATTCAAGGCGAGAAAACCTCTGATGAGCTTTTCTATCATTCTTGGAATGTTCCCAGGTGTACTTTCCATGATCGCTGTTTATTTTGTCTTAAAAATGATCGGACTTACCGATTCACTTGCAGGTCTGGTTATCGTATATTCTGCAGGTTCGGGACTTGGGTTTTTAGTATTGAAAGGTTTCTTTGATACCATCCCGGTTTCACTGAGAGAGGCTGCCCGCTTAGAGGGTGCTTCCGAGGCAACAATTTTTGGAAAAATCATTATTCCGCTGTCAAAACCGATGATAGTATATACGATTATCAACTCTTTCCTGAATCCATGGATGGATTTTGTTCTGGCACGGATCATGATCAAGTCGAAAGAGTCCGCAGACTGGACAGTTGCAATTGGTCTTTACAACCTGTTACAGAAGACACTGATCGGTGATTATTTCGCTATCTTCTGTGCCGGCGGTGTAATGATCGCAATCCCGATTTCCATTCTCTTCGTAGTGATGCAGAAATTCTATGTTGAGGGTGTTACCGGTGGAGCTGTAAAAGGTTAGAAAAATATTTTTAGAGGAGAAAGAAAAAAATGGATAAATTTGTACTGAATCTTATTCATCGTCCGGAGCTGGTTCCAGAGTATTCTGCGACAGTGACAGGACAGGGAAAAGAAGAGGATATCGGAGATAAAGCACTTTTAACAGAGTCTTTGGATATCTTTAAGACACAGCAGAGATTAGCTCACGAGAATGGATTAAAAGTAACCATTCAGATGACATATGCTTCACTCTTCAATGATGAAGCAGTAGAGATCGCAAAACATGACCATGAAGTATATGGTGATGAGATCGCATTATCTTTATTAGGACTTCCTTGCGAGGAGTTCCGCGAAAAATATAAGACAAAAGACTTTTGTATCTGGATGTTCTCCATGGAAGATAAGAAAGCCATCGTAAATGATGTATTCGAGAAATTCCATGACAGATTCGGTTTTTATCCGGAGTCAACAGGATCTTATTATATGGATGCTGATCTGACAAACTATATCAAAGCAACTTATCCGACTGTAAAATGTGCAGTTGCTACCTGCTGGGAGGAAGGCCCGAAGGCATATCACACCTGCAACAACTCCTGGTATACATTATTTGATGGCGGTCCATGGGCACCATGGATCCCATCGAAACAGAACACACATGCACCGGCTGCAAATAAAGAGGAAGACAGCGGTATCGTAGCAATCCCTCATCTTTCCCGTGACCTGATCGCATGTTACGATGGAAATGGTTCGAACTTCGGAACACATCCGCAGAATGTACTCCGTGGTATGATTTATGATACAAAGACATGGGAATATCCATATCTTTATAACTTAATCGACCAGTACCGTTCCTTAGAGAAATATAACAACGGATATGCATACAACATGATGTTCGTTGGACCGGGCTGGATGAACAAGATGGGACGCTGGGAGCAGCCATATGAACTTCTTTACAAATCCTACAGTGATGGCTGTGCTTACTACGGCAAACTGAAAAAAGAGGGTCAGTTAGTAGATATGACCATGTCGGAGTTCGCTGATTATTATCGTGAGAAGAAAGGTGTCAACCAGAACAATTACAACGAGCCGGAATGTGCTCTCTGGAGAGATATCTTATATGGTTCCGACAAACAGTTATTCTGGTACTGCGATCCATACATGAGAGCATGTGTCAACATGGATCAGGGCGGTGCGATCGTTGACCTTCGTCCTTATGCAGCAAAATTAGAGTGGCCGGTCGGCATCGGAACAAAACATGTTCAGGATGCATCCTACCCATTCTTAATTCAGGAGAAATACCGTGCAGGTTATTTCACCCACTATGCAGGAGAGGGAACCGTAAGAAGTGCAAAACTTTCTTACAAAGGAGAGGAAGTAGATCTTTGCCTCTGCCCGACACATGCACATTTCTCAAAGGAAGGAAAGACAAGAATCCTTACATTAGACCCGGTTACGATCGAGTTCAGGGATCTGACTGTAAAACTTCAGACAAAAGAGTACTTTGAGGAAGGTTCTTCGAACATCAGGATCGAGCGTCACATTTTAGAGATGAGTGATCCGACTGCGGAAGTAACATTAAATGAATACATGGTTGCATGCTATGGTACAACTGAGTATTCCGAAGATATGAGTCATATCACATTAAAGATCGACGGACCGGAAGAGAAGACGATCAACTATGAATACAAATGCCGTGAGGAAGGCGTTGTGGGAGCTGCAGAGGTTTCCGCAGTTATTCCTGAAATCGAGACAAGAGTATCCATGACAGCATCCGATGCAAATGCAGAAGGATATGTAAAAGAAGGATATGCATTCTCACCAATGTTCACATTGGGATACAGAAAAACAATCTCAGATAAGGAGGTATTTGCAACATGGCTCAACTTGGCAAAGGCAAATTAAATTATAGATGCCCATCCTGTTTTTTAAGAGATCTCGACATCGATATGTTCTACAATAAAGAAACCGGTATTTACAGCTGTATCCGCTGTCAGTACCGCGGAACGGAAGAGGACGTATTAGAGAAAAACGAAATGATTCGTTTCCGCTATAAAGCAATGCATGACAGAATTACAAAATTTGATTTTGACTAAATTCTGGTAACAGAAACAAAATGACTGCCGTACTGAAATATTGTACGGCAGTTTTAAAAAGAGGTAATAACCATGGGGAAAAAGAAAAAAGACACGATGGAACTGAGATTTTACGAAGTTCCGCAGGGTGAATATGTTCTGGCACTTTTAGGAGACAACTGGATTCGTGATTACGGACATGATGAAAGTAATCTTCATTTTCACAATCTCATGGAAATCGGATATTGTAAAAACGGTACCGGCGAGTTGATCTTAAATGAAGAGACAAAACGTTATGAACCGGCAATGGTCAGTATTATTCCACAGAATTACCCGCATGTGACGATCAGTGACATTGCGGAGGGACCAAGCTATTGGGAATATTTATTTTTTGATCCGATGGTCATGATCCAGGAATTGTGTCCGGATAATGCTGTCATGCAAAAAAAAGTATTGCAGATGATCAATCGTAAGGCTTTATTTTTCCATGAGTGGGAAAACCGCGGAATTTCCGTTCTTGTGAAGATGCTCATGGATGAAATGAGACAGAAAAAAATCATTTTAATGATTGTGTCAGAGGTCTTTTGATCGCTTTTTTTGCTGAATTGCTCCGCATGTGTGAGAGCGATGTCTCGGAGAATGAAGTAAAGAAAAAGACAGGTGTTTCCCAGATCACGGCGGCACTTGATTATGTAAGGTTAGAGTATGCAAACAATATCCGTGTCGAGGAACTTGCAAAGGCAAGCCATATGAGTGAGACACATTTCAGAAGAGTCTTTGAATCTTATATGAATATGTCACCGATGGATTACATCAATCTGATGCGGGTGCAGAAAGCCTGTGATATCATGAAAAAGACAAATGACCCGATGGATGTGGTCGCCCAGAAAGTAGGATTTACCACGACATCCACATTTAACCGGAACTTCAAAAAATATCTGAATACATCTCCGTATCAGTGGAAGATCAGTCCGGAAAATTATGAGAGAAAGCTGCTGAATTATAATATTTCCGCGTTGAAGGCTGGTAAACAAATGGGCAAAAATGCGTGTTTTGTGTTGAGATACAGATGCAAAATGCGCATTTTTCGTTAAAATGGAAATAAGAAAAAAGAAAAGGAGGACAGGACATGTCATTCGAAATAAAAAAGATCCATGATCCAAAGTTTTTTAAAGAAAACTGCATGGCAGCGTACTCCGATCATGTGGCGTATGCGGACGAAACAGAAGCAGAAGAAAAAAAGAGCAGCTTCCGGTTATCATTAGATGGTATCTGGAAATTCCATTATGCGAGAAATTATGCGCAGACCGTAAACGGTTTTGAGGCAGAAACGTTTGACTGCAAATGCTGGGAGGACATCCGTGTACCGGCACATATCCAGATGGAGGGCTATGATATCCCACAGTATGTAAACATTCAGTACCCGTGGGATGGAAGGGAAGATGTGTGGCGCGACACAGTGCCGAGTGAATTTAATCCGGTGGCAAGCTATGTAAAATATTTTACACTGCCGGAAGGTTTTAGAAAAAACGGACTTTATATTTCCTTTCAGGGTGTGGAGAGCGGTTTTGCATTGTGGTTCAACGGTCATTATGTCGGATACAGTGAGGACAGTTTTTACCCCGTCAGATTTTGATCTTACCCCGTATGTAAAAGAGGGCGAAAATAAGCTGGCAGTCCAGGTGTTTAAGTGGACATCATCAAGCTGGTGTGAGGATCAGGATTTCTACCGGTTTTCCGGTATTTTCCGTTCGGTTTATCTGTATACCATGCCAAAGGTGCATGTATATGATTTAAAGGTCGAGCCGGTTGTCGATGAGGCGGTTTTAAATGCAGATCTTCTTGTCACAATGCAGATGCGCGGCGAGGGAAAAGCAAGACTGACCCTGACCGGCAGCAGAGATTATTCTGTTTTGGAAGAAAAAGAGCAGCAGGTTATTTTCTTCGAGGAGTTACCGGTTTCTGAGGGAGAAGTTCATTTTGAAAAACAGGTAAATAAACCGGAGCTGTGGAGTGCGGAGATCCCGAATTTATATACGCTTACGATAGAATGTTTTGATACAGAGGGAGAAAGAAGTGAAGTTATCCGCCAGAAAATCGGATTCCGCCGTTTTGAGATGAAAGACGGCATCATGACATTAAATGGAAAGCGCATTGTATTTAAGGGTGTCAACCGTCATGAGTTCAGTTCCAAAACAGGACGTGCAGTGACAAGGGAAGAGGTTTTAAAAGACATCGTTACGATGAAACAGAACAACATCAATGCAATCCGTACCTGCCATTACCCGGATGCCTCCATCATATATGATCTCTGCGATGAGTACGGACTCTATATGATTGCTGAAAACAATCTCGAATCACACGGTTCATGGGATGCTGCGCTGCATGGATCTGTGCCGAAAGATACGATTGTTCCGGGGGACAACATGGACTGGGAACCGATGATGCTTGACCGCGTCAATTCCTGTTACCAGAGAGATAAAAACCATCCGGCAGTTCTGATCTGGTCAGTCGGAAATGAATCTTACGGCGGAAAAGTAATTTTTGACATGTCCGAAAAATTCCGTGCCTTAGATCCATACCGTCTGGTTCATTATGAGGGAATTTTCAATGACCGCAGATATGAGGCGACCAGCGATATGGAAAGCCAGATGTATACGAGCGTGGAAAATGTGAAAAAATTCCTCGCTGAGCATAAGGAAAAACCGTTTATTATGTGTGAATATACACATGCGATGGGAAATTCCTGTGGTGCCATGCACAAATACACGGATCTGACCGATACGGAACCGAGATATCAGGGCGGTTTTATCTGGGATTACATTGACCAGTCCATCTTGAAAAAAGACCGCTATGGAAAAGATTTTCAGGCATACGGCGGCGATTTCTTAGAGCGTCCGACGGATTATAATTTCAGTGGAAATGGAATCTGCTATGGCGGAGACCGAGATCCGTCCCCGAAGATGCAGGAAGTGAAATTCAATTACCAGAATATCAGTATTCTGTTTGAAAAGGAAGGGAAGTTTACCGTTGTAAATAAAAACCTGTTTGCAAATACCGACCGGTTCCGCTGTGTGGCAGTTTTACAGAAAAACGGGGTTGTTGTGAAAAAACAGGAGATAGAGACAGCAGTATCGCCGCTTAGCACGAAGGACTATGAGATCCCGTTTGCCATTTTGCGTGCAGATGATAAGGATCAGAAAAAAGACCCGGATGCAGAATACACACTCACCGTTTCATTCCGGTTAAAGGAGGATATGAGCTGGGCAGATGCAGGACATGAGGTCGCTTTTGGACAGAAGATCTATAAAAAGATCCCTGCTTTCCATGCATCCGAAAAGCCGATCCGCGTGGTTCACGGCAAGGTAAACATCGGAGTAAAAGGCGAAGATTTTGACTGCCTGTTTTCCATGTTGAGCGGGGGACTTGTTTCCTACCGCTATGCCGGAAAAGAAATGATTGAAAAGATCCCGATGCCGAATTTCTGGCGGGCACCGGTGGACAATGATAACGGAAGCATGGCTCCGGCGCGCTATGCACAGTGGAAGATCGCGAGCATGTATATCAGTCACAGAAACGGTGGGATGTTTGACAATGTCCCGACCAAAGTGGAAGAAAAAGACAATACCGTGACAGTCACTTACACCTATTTTATGCCGACAACACCGGCGGGCAAATGTCAGGTTTCCTACACCGTTTTTGGTGATGGAACGATCGAGACAAAACTGATGTATGATCCGGTAGAGGGACTTCCGGATATGCCGGAGTTTGGAATGATGTTTCAGTTCAATGCTGATTATGACAACCTGACCTGGTACGGCATGGGATCGGAGGAAACTTATGCAGACCGGAGACACGGCGCAAAACTTGGAATTTACAGCAACAAAGTGGCTGACAATATGGCAAAATATTTAGTTCCGCAGGAATGTGGCAACAAAGTCGGTGTGCGATATGCGCGCATTGCGGATGCAAAAGGCAGGGGAATGATGTTTGAGGGAGATGAATTAAGCTTCTCGGCACTTCCGTATACACCACATGAACTTGAAAATGCAGCCCATGTTTATGAACTGCCGCAGGTACATCACACGATTGTCCGTGTGGCATTGGCGCAGATGGGAGTCGGCGGTGATGACAGTTGGGGATCTTTAGTGCACCCGGAATACCATATTGATGTGACGAAACCGTTAGAATTTACGTTCCGGTTTAAGGGAATATAGAAAAGGAAGAAAATCCTCTGCTCCTGCATAGGCAGTCGCATTTTTCTTCGAAAAACAAGGAGGATTTATATGAATTTTGTAAAAGGAATGGATTTATCCACGCTTGCAGAGTTGGAGAAGTGTGGTGCGAAATATTATGACAACGGAGAGGAGAAGGATCTCTTAGAGATCATGAAATCCTATGATGTGGATACGATCCGCATCCGTGTATGGAATGATCCGTGGTCAGAGGCCGGAGAATCTTACGGTGCCGGGGAAAATGATCCAAAGACATCGCTTGAAATCGCAAAACGTGTGACGAAAGCCGGTTTTGGAGTACTTTTAAATCTGCATTACAGTGATTTCTGGGCAGACCCGGGAAAACAGTTCAAACCAAAGGCGTGGGAAAGCTATGGTGTCAAAGAGCTAGAGCAGGCAGTCTATGATTTTACGCTGGAGATGATGCATCTTTATCTGGAGAACGGTGTCAACATCACAATGGTGCAGGTTGGAAATGAACTTTCCAATGGTCTGCTCTGGCCGGAAGGCAAAGTGCCGAATTATGACAATATTGCAGCGTTTGTCAATGCCGGTATCCGCGCTGTCCGAAAAGCGGATGAAGAACGTCTTGCCGGTTCCATCAAAGGCGTATGCCCGCAGATGGAAGGTTTGTCAAAAATTCCGGTGATGATCCATCTCGACAACGGCGGCAACAATGCGCTTTACCGTGAATGGTTTGACAATTTTACAAAACGCGGTGAGGACTTTGAACTGATCGGTCTGTCTTATTATCCGTTCTGGCATGGTTCTCTTCAGATGTTAAATGACAACATGAATGATATTGCCAAGCGCTACGGCAAAGATCTGATCGTGGCAGAAGTCTCCATGGGATATACGATGGACGACTACAAGGATTATGAGAAACTTGCCGATGAGGAGCGCAAGGGTTATGCGACGAAACCGGCGCTGGTTGAGAAAATCGAATACCCGATGACCGTACAGGGACAGTATGACTTTATGGAAGACTTCTTAAACCGCATCAGCATATCGATGATGGAAAAGGGAAGGGCTTCTTCTACTGGGAGCCGGCATGGATCCCGGTTCCGGGTTCCGGCTGGGCAACGCCTGCTTCCTTAAAATACATACAGGATCCGGGACCGTGCGGCAACGAGTGGGCAAACCAGGCATTGTTTGATTATGAGGGCAATGCGCTGCCGACGTTAAAACTGATCCGTGATTTTAAGGCATAAAAAGCATTGCTGTCTGAAGATAAAAGAGTGTATAGAAAATCCTGCAATATTTATGTAAAAATGTTGCAGGATTTTTTGCACTTTGTTGCAGTTTGCGTTTCAGCCATTGCAAAGGGATTCGGATGCGTTATAATAGGATTATCAGAGAAAACGAAACAAATGCATCCTGCTTTTCCGGGAAAGGAAAACAGACGGGATGACGTGGAACAAAATAAGAACAAATGATGTATTGTAAAAAGGAGGATTTAAGATGGTTTGGGAGAACGTACTGGCAAAGTTTAAAGAGTTATTTGGCGGCGAAGGAGAGATTGGTGTTTATTTTGCACCGGGACGTGTGAACATGATCGGAGAGCATACCGATTACAATGGGGGTCATGTATTTCCTTGTGCACTGACGATCGGTACTTATGGTGTGGCAAGAAAAAGAAATGATAAGAAGCTGCGTTTTTATTCCATGAACTTTGAGCAGCTTGGCGTGTTAGAGTCATCGGTAGAGAATTTAAAACCGGAGAAAGAAGCTGACTGGACAAATTACCCGAAGGGTGTAATGTGGGCATTCGGAGAAAAAGGCATGAAAGTAGAACAGGGTATGGATCTTGTATTATTCGGAAATATCCCGAATGGTTCCGGACTTTCTTCTTCCGCATCCGTAGAGGTTTTAACAGGATTTATCTTACGCGATATGTTTGGATTTGATGTGACAAATCAGGATCTTGCACTGATCGGTCAGTATTCGGAAAATAAATTCAACGGTGTCAACTGTGGTATCATGGATCAGTTTGCTATCGCAATGGGCAAAGCAGGCCATGCGATCTTCCTTGACACTGCAACTTTAAAATATGAGTATGCACCGATCAAACTGGAGAATGCAAAGATTGTGATTTCCTGCAGTAATAAAAAACGTGGACTGGGCGATTCCAAATACAATGAGCGCCGCAGTGAGTGTGAAAAAGCACTGGCAGAGTTACAGAAAGTTGTCTCCATCGACGCACTTGGAGATCTGACAGAGGCACAGTTTGAAGAACACAAAGATGCCATCAAAGAGGAAGTGTGTGTAAGACGTGCAAAACATGCAGTTTATGAGAATCAGAGAACGATCAAAGCAGTAGAGGCACTGAAAAATAATGATGTTGCCTTATTTGGAAAACTGATGAATGAATCCCACGTTTCTCTCCGCGATGATTATGAAGTAACCGGTATTGAGCTGGATACTTTGGTTGAGGAAGCATGGAAGATTGATGGTGTGATCGGCTCAAGAATGACAGGTGCGGGCTTTGGCGGATGTACGGTCAGCATCGTAAAAGATGAGGCTGTGGATACCTTTATCAAAGAAGTCGGTGCAGCTTATGAGAAGAAGATCGGATATGCAGCAGATTTCTATGTTGTTGAGATTGGTGACGGTCCAGTGAAATTAGCCTGATGAAAAGAAGTTTTTCATTTCTGAAAATAAGAGGCTCATTGAAAATAATATAGAGACTTAAAAATATATGTCTGGCAGAGTATTGCAAAGACACGTTAAACAGTGTAGAAGTGAGGAAGAATATGATACAGGAAAAGATTTTAGAGTTGACAGAATATGGTCTGGTGACAGGACTTGCTGCACCGGAAGATAAAAGATTTACTATCAATCGTCTGTTAGAACTTTTTCAATTAGATGAGTTAGAAGATGAAGTCGCTGCAGCATATGAAAAGAGAGAGCCGATGACACAGGAGACCGCTGAGGATGCCTTAGAGGGAATTCTCACAGAAATGCTTGACTATGCGGCAGAGCAGGGACTGATGCCGGAGGATACGATCACATACCGTGATCTGTTTGACACAAAGATCATGAGCATGCTGATGCCAAGACCAAGTGAAGTCATCACAAAATTCCGTGGACTTTACAATCATCAGTCCGCACAGGCGGCAACCGATTATTTTTACAAATTAAGCTGTGATTCGAACTATATCCGCAGATACCGTATTAAGAAGGATCTGAAATGGACTGCAGATACCGAGTTTGGTACCTTGGATATCACGATCAATTTATCAAAACCGGAAAAAGATCCGAAAGCAATCGCTGCAGCAAAACTTGCAAAACAGAGCGGTTACCCGAAATGCTTACTCTGCAAGGAAAATGAGGGATACGCAGGACGTGTGAACCATCCGGCAAGACAGAATCACAGAATCATCCCGGTAACGATTAATGGCAGTGACTGGTTTTTCCAGTACTCTCCGTATGTATATTACAATGAGCACTGCATTATATTCAACGGACAGCACACACCGATGAAAATTGAGCGTGCAACGTTCGGCAAACTGCTTGATTTCGTGGAACAGTTTCCACATTATTTGTAGGATCAAACGCAGATCTTCCAATTGTCGGCGGTTCTATTTTAAGCATGATCATTTCCAGGGTGGTCATTACGAATTTGCCATGGCAAAAGCACCGGTCGAAAAAGAAATCTCGTTCAAGGGATTTGAGGATGTAAAAGCAGGCATTGTAAAATGGCCGATGTCCGTGATCCGTATCAGCGCGGAGAAAAAAGAGCGTCTGATCGAGCTGGCAGATAAAATTTACTTGCATGGAGAGGTTATACGGACGAGGCAGCATTTATTTTTGCTGAGACAGACGGGGAACCACATAATACGATCACTCCGATCGCAAGAAGACGTGGAGATTTATATGAACTTGATCTGGTACTGCGTAACAACATTACCACAGAAGAGCATCCGCTTGGTGTTTATCATCCACATGCAAAGCTGCACCATATCAAGAAAGAAAACATTGGTCTGATCGAGGTTATGGGTCTTGCAGTACTTCCGGCACGTCTGAAAAAAGAGATGGCGGACTTAGAGCAGGCACTGCTTGACGGTACGTCCATCCGTGAGGATGAAGTTCTTGCAAAACATGCAGACTGGGTAGAAGAATTCCTTCCGAAATACGGATTTACATTTGGCAGCGGTTTAGAGGGAGAGGTAACCCCGGAAAAACTGCATGAGATCGTGCAGACAGAGATCGGTCTGGTATTTAAGGAAGTATTAAAAGACGCCGGTGTTTATAAATGTACCGAAGAAGGCAGAACTGCGTTCATGCGTTTCGTAGACAAAGTGAATGCATAGGAAATCATTCCGCAAATACCAGAATGCAAAATTTGATTAAATTTTCATCTGTATTTTTTGTCCGGCAAATTTTTGTATGCTGTGCCAGGACGAAAGAGATAGGTGATTTATTTGATCAGAATGTATATGGATTTAAAATAAATATGTGATAGGCATGATAGGCAGATGTCAGCATCTTCAGTGAGGATGCTGGCATTTTCTATCTACCGAAATTGATTTTACACTCAGGCATTGTTTCGCGTTTGTCAGCGGTAAAATTTGTACCGGATTCTTGGAAAACAGCATTTACTTCTTTATGGTGCTGTGGTAAAGTATTTAGAGATCATGTTACAGGATGCGCCCTGTTTTAGCGAGGCTGGTGTGGTCTGTAACATCCGAAATGTACACGAATGGAGATAGAACTATGGTTTCAAAAAGAATACAAAAAGCACTGCTTGGAAATTCCGCGATCCGTGCAATGTTTGTGGAAGGAAAAGCGATGGCGGAAAAATATGGGGCGGAGAATGTCTATGATTTTTCACTCGGCAACCCTGCAACACCGGCTCCGGCAGCATTAAACGACAGTATCAGAGATTTGTTGGATGAGGCAGATAAGAAAGGAGCGGCAGGTTCTTTAGAATTGCACGGATATATGGAAAATGCAGGTTATAAAGATGTGCGTGAGGCGATCGCGGCAAACTTAAATAAACGTTTTGGTACCGCATTTGACGATCATAATATCGTGATGACAGTCGGTGCAGCGGGAGGCCTCAATATTATTTTTAAAACGGTCTTGGATCCTGGTGATGAGGTGATCGTGTTTGCCCCGTTTTTTGGTGAGTACCGTCAGTATGCAGCCAATTTTGATTCAGAGATTGTAACGGTAAATCCGGATCTTAAGACTTTTCTGCCGGATCTGAACGATTTTGAGGCAAAGATTACGGAAAAGACCAAGGCACTGATTGTCAATACGCCGAACAATCCGACCGGTGTCATCTATAAACCGGAGACGATGGAGGCGATCGCTTCTATCTTAGAAAAGAAGCAGAAAGAATTTGGACATGACATTTACCTGGTTTCGGATGAGCCGTATCGGGAACTGGTTTATGATGGAAATAAAGAGGATTTTCTGACGAAATATTATAAAAATACGATTGTTGGATATTCGTTCAGTAAATCGCTGTCACTTCCTGGAGAGCGTATCGGTTACGTGGTAGTTCCGAACGAGGCATCCGATGCTGAAGAACTGATCCGCGGTATTGAAATTTCAAACCGTACGCTTGGATTTGTCAATGCACCATCTCTGATCCAGAAAGCGGTTGCAAGATGTTTAGATGAGAAAACAGATGTTTCTTTCTATGATGAAAACCGAACAATGTTGTACGATGGCTTAACGGAACTTGGATTTACCTGTATCAAACCGGAAGGAGCATTTTACCTGTGGGTGAAATCCCCGGTCGATAATGAGGAAGAATTTGTGGAAGAGGGAAAAAAGCTGCATCTTCTGATGGTAAAGGGAAGTGCATTTGGATGTGGTGGATTTGTACGTCTTGCTTATTGTGTTTCCCATGAGACGGTCAAAAATTCACTGCCCGCTTTTGAAAAACTTGCACAAGTGTATGGACTGAAATAACGCAGTGTAAAAAAGGAAAATTGTAGAAATCAACGTAAGCATGGAGGAGTAGAATGAGCAGCTGGGAGTCTTATGTAAGAAAAGTAGTGCCTTATGTTCCGGGAGAACAGCCACAGGAACAGCGTATGATAAAATTAAATACAAATGAAAATCCATATCCGCCGGCACCGGGAGTGATCCGTGCACTGAAAGAATTTGATACAGACCGGCTTCGGTTATATCCGGAACCGACCTGCAAGGTTTTGGTGGATGCAATCGCAGAGTATTATGGATTAAAGAGCAGTCAGGTGTTTGTCGGTGTGGGATCGGATGATGTGCTTGCCATGATCTTCATGACTTTTTTTAATTCCAAAACACCGGTCTGGTTCCCGGATATCACATATTCCTTTTATGATGTCTGGGCAGACATGCTGCGTATTCCGTATGAGGTAAAGCCGTTAGATGAAAATTTTCAGATTGTAAAAGAAGATTATTATGGCGAAAATGGCGGTGTGGTTTTTCCAAATCCAAATGCACCGACGGGAATTTTAATGCCGTTGTCTGAAATAGAGGATATCATACAACATAACCGGAATGTCATCGTGGTGGTGGATGAGGCATATATCGATTTTGGCGGGGAGAGTGCACTTCCATTAATCGAGAAATATGATAATCTGCTGGTAGTCCAGACATTTTCAAAATCGCGTTCCATGGCAGGCATGCGTATCGGTTATGCGATGGGAAATGAGAAACTGATCAAATATATCAATGATGTGAAATATTCATTCAATTCCTATACCATGAATCAGACAGCGCTTGCACTTGGTGTGGAAGCAATCAAAGATAAAGCCTACTTTGAAGAGACAAGACAGCGTGTAATAGCAACCCGTGAATGGACGAAGCAGGAACTCACAAAACTTGGTTTTTCATTTGGCGATTCCATGAGTAATTTTATCTTCGCGACACATGAGCGCGTACCGGCAAAAGAACTGTTTGAGGCTTTGAAAAAAGAACACATTTTTGTGCGGTATTTTTCGAAGGAACGAATCAGCAATTATCTCAGGATCAGTATTGGAACGAAGGAAGAGATGGAGGAGCTGATCCGTTTCCTGAAAAATTATCTGCAGTGATAAAAAGTGAACTGGTCATAGTTACAAAAACTGGAAACATAACCAGAAGCCACTAATTGGATGGATAAAAAGTATCGTATCCGGTATTTTCAAGGTACAGTGGAGCCGCCTGCTTTTGAGCCAGCCGGTTTGTGCCGAAACGAAAGAGAATGAGACCGCTAAAAGTACAGATCACTCCGGTGGCAAAATAAAGAACGAAAAAGAGTGTGCTGTTGCCGGTCGGTAAAATGCCGCTTATAATGGTTCCCCAGAAGTTAAACATCATATGAAACAGGATAGACTGATAAATACTGCCGCCTTTTTCACAGATGTAACCTAAGACCATGCCGAGGAAAAAGGCATAGATTCCCTGGATCATATTCATATGAAAAAGTCCAAATAAAAGCGCCTGCATGATATTTGCTGCCCAGAATGGGAACACTCTTTTTGCCTGATGCATCGTGACACTGCGAAAGAGAAGCTCTTCGCCGATCGGGGCAAGCAGGATGGAATAAAAAAACATGGAAACGGTCAGTCCACTGTTTATTCCGGTACTTTCCATTAATTTTTCATATGCCTTCATCCACTGCGGAAACAGCGAGGCTGTGAAAGAGACCAGATAGGTCGAAAGGCACTGAGTACCGGGAACTAAAAGGATGATCCCGACAATGGAAAGCGGATGAAAACTTTTCGTGGATGAATCAGATAGATTCCATTATACCGGCATGATACCAGAAGCCAAATGCTCCGATACAGAGCAGGGAAATACAATCAGTGATAAGGTATTTATACGTGTCGTGGAACCATAAATCTAATGTTT
>ENA-OQAN01000147-OQAN01000147.1-human-gut-metagenome-genome-assembly--contig:-NODE-147-length-38667-cov-2.112195_pt1 | contig 38667 bp, 52 predicted proteins | sample MGYA00242735_ERZ504527 | MGnify/ENA primary metagenome ERZ504527 (study PRJEB26092, sample SAMD00036230) | human gut metagenome | host: Homo sapiens | study: EMG produced TPA metagenomics assembly of... | reverse complement strand
TAGCCGCATGGCGGGGCGATGGAGCGGCTCTATAAAAGGAGGGACGCATCCGGGCGTATCGGGGTTTACGAGTTTCTCTAATGAACAGCCTGCAAGACCTTTTCTTGCAATAAACGAAAATAAACCCGTCGTAAACCAGCTTGAAACGCATCCGTTTTTCCAGCAGCAGGCTGCCAATGCTTTCTTACAGCAGGAAGGCATCCAGCACGAAGCATGGGCGCCTTTTGCTGAAGGCAGAATGACATATTCAATCATCCTACATTGAAAGCGATAGCAGAGCAACACGATAAGGGGGTCGGAGCCGTGATTCTTCGCTGGCTGAACCAGCGCAACATCGTAGTTATCCCGAAATCCGTACACTAAGGAACGGATGATTGAGAACTTCAATATTCTCGATTTTACGCTGTCCAAAGAGGAAATGGATGCCATCGCCCTGCTGGAGACAGGGAAAAGTCCTATCTACGATGACATGGATTTACTTACGGTAAAAGGTATCGGGTTGCACAAAATCCATGAATGATTTCAAAAAACAAATAGAATATTAACCCTTAAAACAGAATCATATGCAGACTGTAAAATTGAACAACAGCATCGAAATGCCGGTATTAGGATATGGTGTATTTCAAGTATCGCCCGAAGAGTGCGAGCGTTGCGTACTCGATGCCATCGACGCGGGTTATCGGTTGATAGACACGGCGCAGGCGTATTATAACGAAGAGGCGTGGGTAATGCCGTCGCAAAATGCGGCGTGTCCCGTGATGAACTTTTTCTCACGACCAAAGTGTGGATTACCAATGCCGGAGAGGAAAAGGCAACCCGCAGCATCGACGAATCGCTCCGTAAGTTGCGCACCGATTACATCGACCTGCTGCTTATCCATCAGCCGTTTAGCGACTATCCGGGAACATGGCGGGCGATGGAGAAAGCGGTAAAGGCCGGAAAAGTCCGTGCCATTGGCTATCGAATTTCTATCCCGACCGCTTCGTGGATATGGCCGAATGTGCCGAAATAAAACCTGCCGTAAACCAACTAAAAACCAATGTATTCAGTCAGCAGTGGGATGCTGAAGCTGAAATGAAGCCCTATGATACACGTATCATGGCTTGGGCCCCACTGGCACAAGGCGATCCCGACCTTCTGACCAATCCCATACTGACGGCTTTGGCCGAACGATACAATAAAACGGTACAGCAAGTCGCCCTGCGTTACTTGGTGCAACGCGGCATCATCGCCATCCCGAAAAGCACGCATATCGAGCGAATGAAACAAAATCTGGATGTATTCGATTTTACACTTACACCGGAAGATATGGAAAGTATCCGTCCGCTCGACAAACCTGCCGACTTCCGCTGGTCGCACCGTAATCCCGAACTCGTAAAATTCCTTCTGAATTACGACAAGCAATTTAACCCTAATAACAAATAATAACCCATGTATAAGTCATTGAACAACAAAGTCGCTCTTGTAACCGGAGCCGGGACGGGCATCGGAAGAGCTATTGCCCAACGTCTGGCCGATGAAGGTGCTAACGTATTGATTGTAGGCCGCACGGAAACGACACTTGTCGAAACGGCTGCTTACAGTGATAAAATCTCCTATCTTGCCATCGACCTCGAATCGGAAGACGGGATACGCACTATCATCCGTACTGTCGGAGAACGGTACGGTCGTCTCGACATTCTTGTCAATAATGCCGGATGGGCACCCGTCACCCCGTTTGCAACGATGAAAATCGACGAATACGACAAGGTATTCGCCATCAACGTGCGTGCCGTTGTCATGCTGACACAAGCCTGCCTGCCGATGATAAAGGCAGCAAAAGGCAATATCCTGAATGTCACGACAACTATGACAACCAATCCTATCGCGACAATGGCGAACTATGCCGCCTCGAAAGCTGCCGTCTATACATGACACGTGCATGGGCGAAAGAGTTGGCAAAAGACGGCGTGCGTGTCAATTCACTCGGCGTGGGGCCCATCGAAACCCCTATTTACGGCAAGACCGAGCTTTCGGACGAGGCCGCGAAAGCCCACAAGGATATGGTAACGAAGAGCGTGCCTCTCGGTAGAATGGGGACAGCCCGAAGAGGTTGCCGCCGTCGTCGCTTTCCTGACGAGCGACGAAGCCAGCTTCGTAACCGGAGCCGACTATAAAGTGGACGGTGGTGTAGGTGCATAAAACAAATAACAATAAAAAGAATGAATATGAAAAATGTATTGATTATCAGCGGCCATACAAACCTTGCCGCATCTGTAGCCAATAAAACGATTCTCGAAACCCTGAACGAACGGCTGCCGGAAGCGAAATCGTAAAGCTGGATGAACTCTATCCCGATTTCAAAATCGACGTGGAAGCCGAACAGCAGAAATTGCTCCGGGCAGACATCATCGTATTGCAGTTCCCCCTTTTCTGGTACTCCGCACCCTCCATATTGGAACGCTGGATGGAAGAGACTTTCCGTCACGGATTCTCGCACGGAAATACCGGAGACAAACTCAAAGGCAAGAAACTCGTTCTCTCCTTCACAACGGGAGCACCCGAAGCATTGTATAGCCACAAGGGGGCGATGGGCTACACCATAGACGAATTTTTAGCTTGCTACAAAGCAACCTGCCGACTGACGCACATGGAGTATAGCGGCAGTGTTTATACCTGCGGCGTAAGTTACGGCAACCGTACCACACCGGAACTTATCGAGCAACAAAGAAATATATCAGTAGCGCACACCGAACGTCTTATCGAATTACTCGAAACGCATCTAATGTTGAAGACAGACTACATAATTTCGATGATATAGTATTCAGTTGCTTCCTACCCGATGACTGGCTGAATGAATTTCGTATGCCGCAACACGTACTCGTGTATGTTTATGCTGGTTTTCTAATAAAACGAACATTTATGATACATCATACCATGCGGATCGTTTGGTGGAATCCGCCACCCAAACCGTCACAGAAGAACTGTTCCGCGACTTCGGCAATACACTCCGCATCCTCTGCGACGAAGACGTTCAACAGTAAACATAAGCCTTTTTATCCATACAACTAAGGTCTTTATTCCTATTATCTTCTATAGTCTTCCGGTGCAGACCGTACAGTCCACTATAGCAGACCGTACAGTCCATTACGGCAGACTCTACAGTCCATTATCAATGACTGTAGAAGGTTTCAGTATAAAAGCCCTTAATCATCCGGAAGAAAACACTTAGCCAAAGAGAAGATGGCACTTAAAGAACCGCTTTATAACCAGACAGGTCCCTTTTCCGGGAAAAAACAAAGAGGATGTGTCCGGGCCGAAGTGACAGCCACAGGACACATCCTCTGTTTTCTAATGAGAACAGTACAAACTGTGCTTAAATAATAGAAGTACGCTTGGTAAATTCTATAATTTCAGGAATATAACCGAATGCCAGACCGGTCACCGTATCGGCACAACCATAATAAACGGCTACCCGTCCCGTTGCCGGATCATGCAAAGCCGCACAAGGGAAGCATACATTGGGCACATCACCCATACATTCGTAAGGTTCACGCGGAGAGAGGAGATAAGGTCCCGAACGGAACTTCACCTTCCAAGGCTCGTCCAAATCAAGCAATGCCGATCCAAAGGCATAGACATAACCATTGCAAGAACGAAGCACACCGTGGTAGAACAACAACCAGCCTTCACTGGTTTCGATAGGAATAGGACCGGCACCTATTTTCAAGCACTGCCATGCACTCTGTTCAAAAGGCGCAGGCGACATGACATGCCGATGGCGTCCCCAAAACTCCAAGTCGGGCGACTCGCTATAATAAATATCTCCGAAAGGAGTATGCCCGTTGTCACTGGGACGGCTCAACATGGCAAAATTACCATTAATCTTGCGAGGGAACAGCACGCCATTACGGTTGAAAGGCAGGAAAGCATTCTCCACCTGGTGGAACGTCTTGAAATCCGTAGTCCATGCCACGCCGATGGTGGGCTGGCCCTTATATCCGTTACACCAAGTCACATAGTAACGGTCATCGATAAAGCAGACACGCGGGTCATAACCATATACCCATTCACCTATCTCGGGAATATCACACTGAAACTGCAACTTCTCCGGATTGATGTCCCAATGAACGGCATCCTTGCTGAATCCCACATGAAGCGCCATCCGGCGGTTTGTATCATCACAACGGAACACTCCGGCATACCCTTCGCCGAAAGGTACTACCGCACTATTGAATATACTATTGGATGTAGGCAGCAAATCACGGGGAATAATAGGATTCGCACTACATCTCCACATTACATTTTACACCTTCGGGACGCTCCTCCCACGGCATACCGGGCAACGGATTGCCCGCAATCTTCAATTCACTCATATTCTCTTTTTTGTTAGGTTAATAGTTTTTCTCTATTTCTTGTCTTCGTGTGTGAAGGGTACAAACCAGGTCATCAGAAAGGCCGGAATGGTAGCCACCAGCACAAAGATGAAAAACAGTTTATAGCCCAGCCAGTCGCTGACATATCCGGACATCATGCCGGGCAACATGACACCCAGATTCATGATACCCGATGCAAAAGCATAATGCGCCATCTGATGAGGACCGGCAGCCACTTGCTGCATCATGAACAAGGTAAGCCCACAAAGCCGAAACCATATCCGAAATACTCCAGCACAATGGCCCCTCCGATAAGGGCGCACTCTGCGGTTGGAAAATGGCAAGCAGCGTGTAAGCCATAAAAGGCAGATTGAACACACAACACAAGGAGAACAAAGTCTTTTTCAATCCACGTGCGGAAATATAATATCCACCCAGCAATGAACCGAGTACGAAGCTGCCGCTCCGAAGGTTCCATAATAAATACCAATCTCCTGTTCTGTCAATCCCAAGCCACCCACATCACGACCGGCTTTCAGGAACAAAGGTACAATTTTCATCACAAACCCTTCGGCAAAACGATATAAAATAATAAAGCAAATGTAGTAAACAATATGCTTTTTCGTAAAGAAGTTCCGGATGACATTCCATAACTCGGTCATACTCTGCGAAAAAGAGGTGACCGAATGGGCGTGCTTGCCCGAAGGTAACATACGGGTATGATAAATTCCCAAGGCGAACATCACTACTCCGAGGATAATCATAATGACCGTCCAGGAATAAAGTACCGCATCTTCTGCAGGCCCTTCGTATTCATCTTTCAGAAAACCGGCCAGATAGACCAGCAAGCCTGTACCGATAATCTTCGCCACATTATAAAAAGCTCCCTGCCAACCTATATATTTAGCTTGTTCCTGCGCATTCAACTCGTCCATATATACTCCGTCACAGGCCACATCGTGCGTTGCTCCGCTAAAAGCGACAATGGCGAACAAGGCAATAGTGACCGCAAAGAAAGACGGAAGATGAAGCGACAAAGCGATCAACCCGAAAGTAACTCCCGACACCATCTGAGTGAGGACGACAAAGAATTTCTTGGTACGGTACATCTCCAGCAACGGACTCCAAAGGGGTTTCAGTGTCCAAGGAAGCATGATAAGGGAAGTCCAGAAGGCTATTTTCGCATCACTGACTCCCAGACCTTTGTACATCAGTACGGCTACCATATTGAGGACAACAAAAGGGAGCCCCATACCAAAATAAGCGGTGGGACCCAGAAAATAGGACTACGGCGTCTGGACGAAGTTGGGGTTTCGGTTGTTTTCATTTATATCTAAAGTTTTAAGGTTGTTGAATTCGGCTATAACCGAAGATAAACTTCATCTCCTTCTGAGAGGGGATGAAGTTACCTTTCGGAATCTATTAATGCAATAGGACGAAGCATTTGGTAAATCAGTCAGTTACAGGAATAAAGCTTACCGCTTGTCCACCACCTTTTGCCATGACTACAGACAAGGTATCGGCTGCTGTCACCTCTCTGTCCTTAATCTGATAAGAAGTAGGATTTGTTTTCCAGTCGGCATCTTCTCCATCAGCATAAATCACCGCATGGTATTTTTTATCTTTTTCAAGAAAATCCAAAGGAATGGTCAGCGTACGTGCTTCCTCATTGGTCGTAGCTCCTAAGAAATAATTATCTTTCGCTTTCCGTACTACGGCTACAAACTCTCCCGGTTCGCCCTGCAAGGCTTCAGACCAGTCACAGTCCGCATCAAAATCCCGGAAGAACTGGAAAGCAGGATGCCCTTCATAATTCTCAATCATATCCGATGCCATTTGCAATGGAGAATAAATGATTACCCAATTGGCAATCTGCTTTGCCAAGGTGGTATTCACACGGCTGTTTCCTTTATCCAAGTCATTCCATTTCTTGCGGCGGGGAGAATTGCGTGTCTTTTCATAAAGAATATCAAAAGTACCCGGCGTATAATCCATCGGACCGCCCAGCAAGCGGGTAAACGGCAATAACTCGTGATGCTCGGGAGGATTACCTTCACTCCATCCGTTCCACTCCATACCGCGGGCGCTTCCCGTGTCATCATATTGGGGTAAGTACGACGAATTCCTGTATCTTTGATAGGTTCGTGGGCATTAACGGTTGTATGATAACCGGCGGCAGTCTGCACCACCTTGCGGTAATGGCGTACATTGAACTGTCCATGATGGCTGTGACCGCCGGGCAGTCCTCCGGCATAACCGGTCTTCACGCTGTGCACTCCCAAGTCGGCATACCATTTGTAAGCATTGTCCAACTGGCGTTCGTAATTAAAGATATTGCCACCTGTTTCGTGGTGACCGATTATTTCAATCCCTTTCTCCTTGGCATAACGTGCCACCTCTGCCATATCAAAATCGGCGTAGGGTTTGGTATAGTCAAAAGTCTGCATACCGCCCCAACTTTCCCAGCCTTCATTCCATCCCTCGAACATTACCGCTTCTATGTTATTGGCAGCAGCAAAGTCTATATAACGTTTGGCATTAGCGGTGGTGGCGCCGTGGCGTTCATCCATCGTCCACGTTTCGACTCCCAGATGCATTCCCCACCAGATACCTACGTATTTCATAGGACGTATCCAGCTCAAATCCCCCTCCAGCACACAAGCTCATTCAGATTCAGTATCAGGCCGGAGTTTATCAGACCTACCGCTTTGGGAGCTATCTGAATACTGCGCCACGGAGTCACGAAAGTCCCTCCGGCAAAACGGGCTTTCACCCCATCGGGCCAGGAAGCCAGTTCCGATTTGAAGTGACAACCTTCGGTATGCTTCAAAGTCATTTCGGGGAAATCGGTCAAAGCTGCTTCGTGGATACTGGCATATACCCCGTTATCTGTTTTGAAAGTCATCGGGGTATTGGCATTATCCACCTTGCTGACGGGCAGGGTGCGATACAGCAATTCGTAGGTTTCAAAACTGGCGGGAATAGACCATGACTTGCGTCTTGTGCCAAATTAAATGAAGTGAGCTCATCCATTACGAACACACTGTCCACTTGGGGTACTTGATATTCATAGCGGAAGCCCAGGCCGTCATCGAACACGCGGAAACGGAGGGTCAGCTGTGTATTTGCCTGGTCTTTCAAACGCACGGCCATTTCGTTATAATGGTTCCGGATTGATTTATTTTCTCCCAAGGTTGGGTCCAAGTTTCATCCTTTGTGGTGTACTCGGTACTTTCTATCAGAAAACCTTTGGAAAGATTTACCCCGTCACGGCCTTCAAAGCCCATAACGGAGGGGGTGATGAATGGATTCCCTCCTACAGAAACTCCGTAGGTCATCTCTCCCGCTTCATTGAGATTGAATACTAATTTTATATTGCCATCCGGCGATGTCAATTCTGTGGGGCGAGAACACCCACCAAAACACGACTAACAAAAATAATACATAGTAACTGTATGCCTTCATAATATTAAATTGGATTAATGATACAAATATAAAACAATTAAATAAGGTATTACACTTATCGAAGGAGGAAAATTATTTTAAATGGGAGAGGGAATGATAAGCTTATTTGTACTGACAGCATTTATTTTTGTACTTTTGTCACATATAACAACAAAGTGCAAATGAATATAAATCAGAATTATAGAGAAGCAGTAAAGGCCATAAAAGAAGCTATCTTACGAAGCCAGTACCGTGCAGCCGCATCAGTAAATAAGGAACAATTATCTCTTTATTACGGCATCGGACGTTACGTGTCGGAAAATTCCCGTACAGGCTTTGGGGGAAAGGTGCCATTGAACAAATATCTTCTCTGTTACAAAAAGAATTGCCGGGGCTGAGGGGATTTTCAGCAACAAGTATAAGAAATATGCGTATTTTTTATGAAGAGTGGGATAAGGTTTTAAATCATCCGCCATTGGCTGATGATTTGGTGTTGAATGAAAAAATTGCTTCTTGTAGCAATTCATCAGCCAGTGGCGGATGAATTTAATTGGTCAGACTTCTTTTCAATCGGCTTTAGTCACCATACCGAAATAATATCCAAAGCCAAGACTTTAGAAGCAAGACTATTTTATATACATGAGTGCGCCATTCGCTATTGGAGTAAATACACGTTAAGGGATTACTTAAAAGCAGATCTATACAGCCATCGGGGAACTTTACCCAACAATTTTGCACAAACATTGCCTGATACTAAGCAAGCGCTAAAAGCTGTTTGTTCATTCAAAGATGAATACTTGCTTGATTTCATCAATGTGGAGGAACTGAATGAGCAGGAAGAAGACTTAGACGAAAAAATAGTAAAAAAGGCAATTGTTGCCAATGTGAAGAAGTTTATTATGACCTTCGGACAAGATTTCAGCTTTATAGGCAATCAATATCGCATAGAGGTTGCAGGAGAAGAAATGTTTATTGATTTGCTCTTTTTCAATCGGGAGCTTAACTCCTTAGTCGCAGTTGAGCTTAAATCCGGAAAATTCCGCACTTCTTATTTGGGGCAGTTGAATACTTATCTATCCGCTTTAGATACATATATCAGAAAACCGCACGAAAACCCTTCTATCGGAATAATTCTTTGCAAAGAAATGAACCAAACCTTTGTAGAGTTTGCCGTTCGTGATTATAACAAGCCGATGGGAGTTGCCACTTACCGTGCATCTAAAGATATGCCGGAACGACTTCGTAACGCTCTGCCAAACATTGAAGATTTGAAAAAGTTATTGTAATACAAACGCCGATAAAGCCCTTTTGAAGACTCTACCGGCGTAAGTTCACCTATTAAAAAATCAGAATTCCAAGTCAGCCAACTGAGGATTATGATCGGAAAGCAAAGCTTCCGGTACTTCAGCCGGTATCTCACAGTTCTTTACCAGAACTTGCGGAGTGACAAAGATGAAATCAATCTTTTCACAATCCTCGGCCGGAATACGGGCAAAATCATGAAAAGTATAATCAACGCCGGTCACACGGGCAGCCGTCTTATAAGCATCCTTCATCACAAACTCGTTGGTAGTGATCGTTTCGTATGCATCGCTCGCATCGGTCACATTAAAGTCACCCGTAACCACTGCGGGGCGTTCGCCTACGATCTCTTTTATCTTACGGATAATGAGCAATGCGCTTTGACGGCGAGCCTCTTCACCTACATGGTCAAAATGAGTATTGACAGCCATGAATATCTTTCCGGTGGCCTTGTCTTTAAATTTCGCCCAAGTGGCGATACGGACACAAACCGCATCCCATCCCATCATCCTACGCTATCGGAATTTTCGGCCAACCAGAAAGTATTGGAGTCCAACACCTCATATTTGTCCTTACGATAGAATAGCGGCGCATATTCACCTGCTGTTTTCCCGTCATCACGTCCCACACCGATACCATCGTATTCGGGCAAGCCTGCACGAAGATCCTGAAACTGGTTATGCAAAACTTCCTGCATACCGACAATATCCAGTTCACGGTCCTTAATAAACTGGCACACACGGTCTTTCCGATATTGCCAATTGTTCAAACTGTCTTGCGGATTGTCATAACGGACATTAAAAGTAGCCCAACGAACGTCGGTCTTCTTCTCTTCCGCACAGCCGCCCAATAACAGGACGGCTGCCAATAAAAATAGAATTTGCTTCATTTTGTTTCTTTTTATGTTCCCTAGGATACAAAGATAGCAATTTCTATCGGAAATTATTCGGAGTATGCCACTGACCTTTATCATTCATCGTATCGGCCACATCCCACCATACACGGCTACCCTGGTTCACATTGCCCGGTTTATTAGGGTTACGGGACTCGCTGTTAGGATAGTTGATGCGTTTGATAAGCTTGCCGGACGCCACTTCTCCATTGGAATTGTTTCCATTAACCGGAGCCAGCAGATAACGCGGATAGTCGGTACGACGCACTTCTGCCCATCCTTCATTTCCATTCGGGAAAACGGCAATCCACTTCTGAGTAATAATCTGTTCCAATTGTTCTTCCTTACTACCACCGGCAAATGCTTTTACGCCATCCAGATGACTGATGTATTCATTGGCCTTGTCCGCATCAATTTCATAATAATCCATAGATGCCTTGATACCTTTCAAATAAAGAGCTTCAGCAGTTTCATCCACCAATAACGGCCAGCGCAATGCTGCTTCCGCTTTCAGGAACAAACTTTCAGAATACCCCATCCAGACTATTTCACGGGCCAGATTCCACCAATAATCCTTGTTCATGGCATCAGATGACAGAATACAACGGTTGGCAGAGTATCTGTTCAGATAAGAGCCACCTACATTGGTTTCTCCATTCATCACCCCGTTGAAATCTCTCTTCAGATTCTCTGTGGGAAGCGGACTGGTAGTCAACGAATCAAACGGAGTAGGACGGAACCATAAAACTTCACAACGAGGGTCGAGATAACAATTCTCAGAATTCTCATTGAAAGTAACGGCATCGGCTGCCGCACCTTCTTTCAAGGCCTGATTCTTATAAGCCCGTTCCATTTCTTTCGACAATACAGCATTGCCGGTCCAGCTGAACAACAATGCGTATATATTTTCATTACCGCCGGCGATATACTGACGTTTTGGAGTCTGCTTCATATTGTCATCCTGGCTTTGCATCAGACCGGCCGGATCTGTCAAAGCTGCTTTTGCCTGAGTCTGGGCCAATTCCGGATTTACATTGGATACACGCAAAGCAAGGCGCAAACGCAGTGTGTTGGCAAAACGACGCCATTTGTCCACATCACCTCCATAGCATTTGTCATTGTCACCTAAATCATACTGACTGACAGCAGGAAGATTTTCCTGGTGCAACTCTGTTATAGCCTGATCCAACAGCTGGAAAAGGATATTATAGACCTCTTTCTGAGGCGTATAAGACACATTTTCTTCCGGCGGCATAGCTCCCTTCACATAATAAGCGACGGGAATATCTCCGTAAGTATCTGTCTGCATGGACAACAAGAAAGCATAATAAATGCGGGTAATATAGAATGCCGTATGATAATAATCCTTATTACAGAAATAGAATGTCTTGACCAACTGACTGTATTCCGAAGTGCTGCGGTCATCATAGAAATGCTTCCATCGGCTGGCCGACCATCCATCCGTATAAGAATAGGTAGGCGCCTGATTCACAAACCGCTGACATTGTTTCCCCAATAACCGGCATAGATATCATGAGTCAGATTGGTCGTTGTCTGATAATCATTGTAAAGACCTTCGTAAGTGAAGTTGGCAAAAATACTTCCGATAGCGCCTTCCATCCCTTTCAAACTTGCCATGGCATTGTCTGTCAAGGTGTAATCAATGTCTATTCCATCGGCCGATACATTCTCCACAGTCGGGTCGTAAATCGGTGCGTAAGGATTTGTATTCAATTCCTCAAAATCATGGCATCCGGCCAGAGCCAGCAATGAGCATAAGGCTACGGATTTATATAATTTGATTTTCATTAATCAGTTTTTCCTTTTAATTAATTAGAAACCTAAGTTGATAGAAATACCGAAAGTACGTGTAAACGGCAACGATGCATAGTCAATGGCTTGTGAGAACATCGTAGTGTCATAGCCGCCTTCGGGGCTTGTACCCGGCGTGTGCTTCATCAGATAACACAAGTTACGTGCTACAAATGAAACATTCAGCGAGTTGACAGGAGTCTTCTTCAGCATAGATGAAGGGAATGAATAGCCGATTGACAATTCTTTCAGTTTAATGAATGAAGCATCGTAGATGAAATCCTCAGCCTGCAATGAGCCGTAGTATTCTGAGGCGGAAACCTGTTTTGTATTCACCTCGCCTGATTCTGTCACACCGGGGAATACCATCATATAGTTGTTTTCCTCACCACGGTTCAAGGTACGCTTAGCCAAACCGTTTCCGGTAGCCAGCATCTCGGAATAAGAGAAGATATCACCACCGAATTTCATATCAAACAGTGCAGACAGTGTAATCCCTTTATAAGTAAAGGTAGGAGATACAGACATGGTCAGCTTAGGCTGGATATTACCGATAGGTTTGTTCACATATTCAGACTCATTGGTCACAGTCATGGGCAAACCATTTTCATTTACGATAATATCACCGTTTTCATTGCGCTTATAAAGCGATGTAGCATAAATCTCGCCTAATTTGTGTCCGGCGCGTGTACCTACTTTTACAGGGAAGTTTCCATCACCGTTAAAGAACATATAGTTCACATTTTCTTCCGGAGCCAGTTCTTTCACTTTCGATACGTTGTGAGCCATATTCACATTCAAATCAAAAGCGAAATCCTTTGTTTCTACCAGAGTGGAATACAACATAAATTCTACACCTTGATTGGTTACCATACCTGCGTTTACCCATTGGCCACCACTCCAGGGAGCTGCTGCGGGCACTTTCATAATCTGGTTCTTTGTTTTGCTGTAATAGTAAGTAAAGTCAAAGCCCAGACGGTTGTTCAAGAACTTCATGTCCAGACCTGCTTCATAAGAGGTCGCGATTTCAGGCTTCAACTGATCGTTCATCTTCACATTATCCTTGGTCGGAGTCAATACACCATTATCGAATTTGAAAGAGTAGGTGTTGTATAACTGATAAGGGCTTGTGTCCTTACCTACCTGTGCGGCAGACAGACGTGCTTGGCAAATGTTACCCAACTTGGCAACGGTTTGTCGATGGAGCGCAAAAAGTCGGAAACTACGAAACTGAGGTTGGCAGACGGATAGAAGAAAGAATTGTTACCTGACGGAAGAGTGGATGACCAGTCGTTACGAGCTGTCAAATCCAAAGACAGATATTCCTTCCATGCCATCTGTACAGAGCCGAACACTGAGTTCATGGCACGCTTGTAACCATCCTCACTACCGGTTCTCAACAAATTGGCCGCATTCAGCATCCAATTACCTTTATCCACCATATTACCTACGCCCACACCCAAAGTTTCCGAACGCTGGTACATAAAGTTACCACCGACATTGAAGCCCAGACGGAAGTTATCAGTCAACTGACGGTCACCCATCAAAATGACTTCAGCATTTGACTCGAAGAAGTTTTCTTCACTACGATCCATTGAGTCATTCGTAATCATGGAAGTATTGGCTTCTCCATTGATACCATCACCCGCATTGGTGCTTTGCACTCTGGTGCGGTAGTAGTCAAAAGCGTATTTGGCAGACAGATGCAGCCAATCTGTGAAATTGATTTTCATGCTATAATATCCGAAAGCACGCCAGCGTTCATCTGAATTCTGACGCTGATGCAATACATAATAAGGATTACGGATACTGGCAGTAGGTCCTGTCCAGTTCACATGCGCATGAGTTTCATCAGAATATTGTTTCAAGTCATCCAGACGGACGTTGTTAGGGATTCTCATCAACTGGGAAATAGCACCGTAATCACCATACAGTGGACGGTTATCGGCTTTTGTACGTGAAAGAGAAATCTTTCCGTCCATAGACACCCATTTGTTCAATTCCGTTCCTGCATTCAGGTCGGCATTCACACGGCTCAAACTTTCAGTGGGGAATACACCGTCATTATCTGAGTATCCGAAAGAAGTACGGAAATGTGATTTCTCTGTACCGTTGCTGATAGATACGTTATGCGTATGCGAGAAACCGGTATCAAAATAATCTTTCAACTTATCCCCATAGTTAGAGTAAGCGTAAGTTTCTCCGTTCCAAGCCTCTTTCATGCTTCCATCCAATACCGGGCCCCAGCTTCCGCTATCCGTTTTGTCATACACCGCAGTCTTGGCATCTTTTGTATCAATATGTCCTTGTCCGTAACGGCGTTGCATATCCAATGTCTCGCCGATAGCTGTCCAAGTGAAGTTACCACTATAACGGATTCCGAAACCATCTTTCTTACTGCCTTTCTTTGTCGTAATCAAGATAACGCCATTACCTGCACGCGAACCGTAAAGAGCAGCCGCATTCGGACCTTTCAATACCGAAATGCTCTCGATGTCATCCGGATTAATGTCCATGGAAGCGCTACCACGGTCCACACCACCATAACGAGATGCGTCGGATGTAGTGTTGTCGCTGAAAGGAACGCCATCCACAATCCATAACGGCTGGTTGTTATCGGTAAGAGAAGAGTTACCACGAATGGTGATTTTCGTAGAACCACCTAAACCTGTAGCCGAAGTATTCATCTGAAGACCTGCCACCTTACCTTGCAAGGCACTGGTCACAGACGGGTCACCTGTCTTGTTCAGTTCATCACTTTTCAGTTCCTGAACCGCATAACCCAACATCTTCTTCTCACGTTTGATCCCCAAAGCGGTTACCACCACTTCGCCAATCTGCTGTGTGTCTTCCTGCATGGTTACGTTCAGTACATTCTTGCCATCGGGCTTCAGCGTTTCCGAACGGTAACCAATGTATGAGAACACAATCTCGCCATTTCCGGGAACCGACAAAGAATAGTTACCTTCAAAGTCAGTAATCGTACCGGCTGTAGGGTTTCCTTTCACTTGTACGTTTACACCAATCAAGGCCTCTCCTGTCGCATCAACCACTGTTCCGGTCACTGTATGCTCCTGTCCTGTCTGTTGAGGTGTCTGAGGTTCTCCGGGTGCTGATAGATAGACAATATTATCCTCTATCTTGTAGGTAATTCCTTTGCCTTGCAAAGCTGCATCAAGTACAGACTGCAATGAACCGTTCTTTACATCAATGGCATTCACCGGCGTTTCAGCAGTTTGTCATCATAGAAAAACTGATAGTTAGACTGTGATTTGATGTTCTTGATTACCGCTCCAAGAGTTGTCTTGGGAGTTGAAAGAACAATTTGTGCGCGGGTCCATTGCATGGGTGCAGCCACAAACAAAAGAATCAAAAGCGCCCTGAGTAATTTGGGCTTTCTCATTAATTGATTGCCTTTCATAATTTATTAAATTAGTTAACACTGACTTATTTTTCTCCAGTGAAGGGGTTCTCATGCCCCTTTCGAGAATAAAAACAGGCAGCTAAAAGAAAACACTTACTCCATCTCGTTCTTTTTTCTAAATTTTCTAGAAAAAACAGAGGAAAGGCAAAAGTAGTGATATCATCGGACTTTGACGTATAGAAGAAATATTTAAAAACAAAAAGGGGATGTACTCTTGCAATGCTGCCAAAAGAGAACATCCCCCTCCAACCTCTCTTTACAAGAGAGAAATGCATGGTGAAACTTTTATTTCATTGTTTCGTCTTTTGAAAATGAATAAGGCAAATCACTTTCTTGTGTTCCACGTTGCATATTCGGACGGTCGGTCATCTTGAAATCGATAACACCACCTTGTAACAATTCATTGTGTTTCAAATAATTCTTGGTATAAACAGTACCGTTTACACGCATTTCATCTACATATCGGTTGGTATCGCTATTATCCGGTGCGGTTATTACCAAGTTCTTTCCGTTTTCAAAATGCAGTGTCGCTTTCTTGAACAACGGAGCACCCAGAATATATTCATCTGTACCGGGACATACCGGATAGAATCCTAATGCAGAGAATACATACCATGCCGAAGTCTGTCCATTATCCTCGTCACCGCAATATCCGTCAGGTCCGGCTGTATACATACGGTTCATCACCTCACGCAACCAATATTGGGCTTTCCAAGGCTGACCCGCATAATCATACATATAAATCATGTGCTGAATGGGCTGGTTTCCATGTGCATAGTTACCCATATTCATAACTGTCATTTCACGGATTTCATGAATCACCTGTCCATAATAGCTATCATCAAAGATAGGGGGAACCGAAAAGACAGAATCAAGCATGGTAACGAACATTTCCTTACCTCCCATCAAGTCAATCAAGCCTTGGGATCATGGAATACAGACCAAGAATAGTGCCAGCTGTTTCCTTCCGTAAAGTCACCTCCCCACTTCAACGGTGAGAATTTAGGAGCGAATTTGCCGTCCTTCTGCTTGCCGCGCATCAGCTTGCTTTCCGAATCAAACAGGTTCTTGTAATTCATGGCACGCTTGGCAAAGAGTGCGATTTCCTTCTTCGGACGTTTCAATTCTTTCGCCAGCTGATAAATACACCAGTCATCGTATGCATATTCCAATGTACGGGCTGCATTCTCATGAATCTTCACATCACAAGGCACATAGCCCAGCTTGTTATAATATTCATATCCCAGACGTCCGGTAGAAGAAACTTCAGGATGTACAGCTTCCGTTCCATGAATCAGTCCTTTGTATAATGTTTCCACATCTTCCACACGTACTCCTTTCAGATAAGCATCGACCAAGATAGAAGCTGAATTATTGCCGACCATGCAACCACGATGACCGGGGCTGGCCCATTCGGGGAAGAAGCCGCTTTCCTTATAAGTATTAATCAAACCTTCCTGTATTTCCTGATTTACCGAAGGATACATCAGGTTCAAGAAAGGGAACAAGCAACGGAATGTATCCCAGAATCCTGTATCCGTATACATATATCCCGGCAATGTTTCCCCATTGTAAGGACTGTAATGAACAGGCTGCCCATTGGCATCCAGTTCATAGAATTTACGCGGGAACAACAAGGAACGGTACAAGCAGGAATAGAAAGTACGGTATTGATCCAATGTTCCACCTTCCACTTCTACTTTACCTAAGACCTCATTCCAGGCATCTTTACCTTTCTGTACCAATACTTCAAAACTGTCTCCACCCAATTCCTTCAGATTCTGAATTGCTTGTTCAGGACTGATGAATGAAGAAGCGACACGGGCATGAACTACTTCGCCTTTCTTTGTCTTGAAACCGATAACGGCTCCGGTATGGAAATCAGTCTGCTCCAGTTTACCTTCTTTCAAGGTTACAGGAACACTGCCGTCCGGTTTTTCAGGCTGTACATCGTAGAGAACGTAGCCTCATAAGTAAACGGCTTATCAAACTCAATAACGAAATAATTCTTGAAGTTGGCAGGAACACCACCACTGTTGCGAGTGGTATAGCCACAATTTTGTTTTCTCCGGGAATCACCTTGATAGATGAGCCACGATCAAAAGCATCAACCACTACGTATGAGTCATTTTCAGGAAAAGTAAAGCGGAACATAACGGCACGTTCCGTAGGAACCATTTCAGTCACCACATCATGTTCTGCCAAATAAACCTTATAATAATAAGGTTTTGCAATTTCAGCTTTATGAGAGAACCAACTTGCACGCTTGTCTTCCTCAAATTCCGGTTTTCCAGTTACGGGCATGATGGAAAATTGACCATAGTCATTAATCACGGACTGGGCTGATGGGTTTGTTTAAAACCACGGATTTTATTAGCCGTATAGACATACTGCCATCCGTCCCCCATCTTTCCTGTCTGGGGAGTCCAGAAATTCATACCCCATGGACGGGATATGGCAGGATAAGTATTTCCTGTAGAGAGTTCAAAGGAAGACTGTGTACCTACCAACGGACTCACATAGTCTGCATAATCCTTTGCCTGCACAAACAGTGTAACACACAGGACTGCAACTGATAGAAATAATTTTTTCATGATATTGTTATTTGGGTTAAGTTATACTTTTTAATTCTTTATCTGTTTTCCCCATTCCGTCGGTACGGAGCTCATGGTAATCTCCATCGTTCCCCCACGTACTATGTCATTATGGGTAAAGAAAGGAACATCCAGTGGTTTTCCGTTCAACAGAACCGACTCAATGTACTTATTGGTCTTCGAGTTGTTGTGGGTACGGATAACGAAAGTCTTGCGGTCGGGCAGATTAATCGTCACCTCCTCAAACAACGGACGTCCGATAGAATAAACCGCTTGCCGGGACATACCTGATAGAAGCCCATGGAGTTCAAAATATACCATGCAGACATCTGACCGCAATCTTCATTACCCGACAAGCCGTCAGGAGCATTGAAATACTGGTTATGCAGCACACTGTCAACCAATTCCTGAGTACGCCATGGACGGTTTACATAGTTATACATGTGAGTAATGTGATGACTCGGCTCATTGCCATGCGCATACTGGCCTATCAGTCCTGTGATATCAGCAGAGGTAGCCTCTCCTTCCAACTGGGAAGAAACCGTAAACAAAGAATCCAGCTTTCCAACGAAAGCATCCTCTCCACCCATCAACTTCACCAATCCCGGAATATCATGCGGAACAAACCAAGTCCACTGCCATGCAGTTCCTTCACAATAATCATCATTACGGTGATTGGAAGAACGGGGATTGAACGGGGTACGCCATTCACCTTTACTATCCAATCCGCGCATGAAACGGGTGGCAGGATCAAAATAAAATTCGTACGCATCCGCAAAACGGGCATATTTCTCCTTGGTTTCAGTATCTCCCAGCTGTCTGCCAACACGGAAATACACCAGTCATCGTATGCATATTCCAACGCTTTCGCAACCGATTCATTCTCACGATCACACGGGATATAGCCAAGGGTATTCTTATAGTAACGAGCTTTAGGCATTACATAAGGAATCAGCCAACCGGGAGCGACAATACCGGTCGTATCATATTCCGCCGCACGCAAACATGCCTTGTAAGCTTCCTGCACATCAAAATCGCGATATCCCTTCACATAAGAATCGGCTACCAACGAAGCCGCATGATACCCTACCATCGTTCCGGTATAATTGGATACACAATCCCATTTCGGGAAAATACCACCTTCTTGATGCTTCTTTATCAATGAACGGATAAATTCCGTATTCAACTGAGGATCGACAATAGTCAGTAACGGATGTAACGCACGGAAAGTATCCCACAAAGAGAAAATGGTATAAACCGGATGTTTCATGTCGGTGGTATGCACTTTCAAATCCATTCCCAAGTAACGCCCGTCTACATCAGTAAACAGATTGGGACTTAGGAAAGCATGATACATAGCCGTATAGAAAATGGCACGCTGGTCTTCATTATTGGTTTTGACTGCAATCTTTGACAGGCATTCATTCCATTTCTTCTTAGCATCGGCACGCACTCCATCAAAATTCCACCGGGCATCTCAGCCTGGAGGTTCTTATAAGCACCTTCCGTATCAACAGAAGAGATAGAGAACTTAGCCAGCACTTGTTCGTCTTTCGCCGTTTCAAAATGCAAAAGCATTTTGCATACAGGAATCTGTTTGTCATTTTCCTGAACAGTATCCGTGTACAAAGTATACGTGAAGGGTTTGGAAAATACGGCATAAAAATAAAGATCCTGCCGGTATGCCCAATAGGCACTGCGTTTGCGCCCCCGCAACACAGTATCATTCACAGCCTCCACTTCCATGACCTGATTGATTTGTTGCTGAATATTATAGTCCATATCCAAGATAAATCCTGACTCCTTACTTTCCGGGAAAGTATACCGATGCATTGCCGCACGCTCTGTTGAGGTCAGTTCGGCTTTTACCCCGTATGTATCCAGGAAGACAGAATAATATCCCGGTTCGGCATGTTCCTTTTCATGAGAAAAAGCCGATGCGAAAGGACGCTTCTGGCTTTCTGTTCCCAAGAAATCAGTGCGTTGCACACCTACAGTCGGCATCAACAGGAAATCTCCGAAATCCGCACACCCAGTACCACTAAGACGTGTATGGGCAAAGCCATTGATCGTAGTATCTTCATAATAATATCCGGAACAGGAATCCCAACCGTCAATACGAGTATCTGGTCCCGGCTGTATCATGCCATGGGGAACCATAGCACCCGGATGGGTATGTCCATGGCCTCCTGTACCAATAAAAGAGTTGACATAATGGGTGTAATCATTCATTTCATTGCCCTCAGAATCACATGCGGTGAAACACAATAACCCTAGAAGACAGCCGCTTAAGAGCATGTTGATTTTCATAGTTCTTTATTTAAAAATTATTTCGTTTCCGATGAGATAAATATATTGTTATCATCTACTTTCTTATAATTGAAAGGAATAGAGTTACGCAAAGAATTCAGCACAGACTCTATATTATCTTTCTTTTTCAGCACTCCTGAATAAGTATTGGTACTGTCTACATCCGGTGAAAGGATAATCTTCACCCCATAGAACCGTTCCAATGCTGCCGCAATCTGGAAAATAGATGATTTTTCAAATGGAATCAAATCATTATGCCAGACTATCTCCATCTTGGGATCGACCTGTTTTACCTGCATCCGCCCTGTCACCCTGTTTAAAACAGCCTTTTGTCCCGGTAACAAAGTAATTCTGCCTTTATCTGATTTATCTTTTACCTCAACTTCCCCCTCTACCAGAGTCGTTTCAGCAAAACTGTTATCCGGACGGCATTTTATATTGAAAGAAGTTCCCAAGACCCTGACATCCATTGCCTGGCTTTTTACCGTAAAAGGTTTCTCATGATTACGTGCCACTTCAAAATAAGCCTCCCCATCCAGATATACATGACGTTCTTTACCTTCAAAAGCACGCGGATATTTTAAAACAGACGACTGGTTCAACCATACTTTTGTCCCGTCAGGCAACAACATCTCACGCACTTGTCCATGAGCAGCCGATGCTACCACCAATTCCTCCGCTTTATTCCGGAACCAATAGGCCAATCCCGCAGCCAGCACTATCACGCCCACTATAGCAGCTGCATAACGCAACACACTCCTAAGCTTGAACACCTCCTGTCTCTTTTGATTTTCCTGTTCCAATCTTCTACCACCTGCGCTCTGCCTTCGCTACCAGATTTTCCTCCTCAAAGGGGAATTTACCTAACTGATAAATCTCCTCCATACGGAATAACTCTCCGGCATTCTCATCAGATTCTTTCATCCATTCATTGATAAGAACAAAATCCTCCTCCGAGCATCGGTTTTCCAAATACCTGATAATAATATCTTCGTTAAGTTTACTCATCTTTTTCCCTATTCATATAGTAAACAATTCAACTTGTAAAAACACTTAGCAGTTTTGCTGAAAATATAATCAATGACAATAATAAATGGCTGAGACGTTCGCGCAAAAATTTCAAGGCCTTATACATATGTGCCTCTACGGTACGTAAAGAAATACCAAGAGTATCAGCAATTTCCTTGTTTTTCATATCATGAAGATAACTCAGTTTGAACACCTCCTTACATTTATCCGGCAATTCATTAATCGCTTCAAAAATTTCCTGACGTAATTCCTGATTCTCTATCTTTTTAATAACTTCAGCATGATCCGGCTGGTAATATTGCAATTTTCGTTCATAGATTTCTATCATTGCCGCACTGTAGTTGTTCTCTATAACCTGATGCTTCAATAAATTTATAGCCTTGGTATATACAGAACGATAAAGGAAAGCTAAAATCTGCTCTCCTATGACGACTGAATCTCTCCGCCTCCACAACTCCACAAAAACATCCTGCACTACATCTTCGGCTTCTTCGGTACCGACCAGCCGTGTCGCATAAAACAACAGCTTAGGATAGCATTGACGAAAGACGGCCTTATAGGTGTCATCAAGTTCCTCGTTCATATTATATAATTCACCTTTTGTATGAGGAGGGAGCCAATGTTCCAAATAACGATCCAATCATCTACTGCAGGGGTAGAAGCTTCCGCTCATCATACAATTTTCACGCAGATTCAACCGCCTCTACAGCAAAACGATAACAACAAATATCACTTTTAACTCACCTCCTGTACAATTCTTAATAAGTTGAACCAATTATTATCTATACCAAATATTTCCCGGTTCCGGACCCATTTCAAATTCTACAGTAGCACCGTCCATTATTTGCCGGTGTGTGATATAGCTCTTATCGTATGGTTGCCCATTTACTTTCACCGACTGGATATAGATATTTTCACGACTTACTCCAGGGGCCAGTACTGTGAACGTTTTTCCATTATCCAAATGCATCTGTATTTCGGAGAACAACGGCGTACCAATCTCATATTCACCACTTACCGGATTGACAGGATAAAATCCCATAGCACTGAATACATACCAAGCAGACATCTGTCCACAATCCTCATTACCACACAGTCCGGCAGGTGCATTGAAATAAAGGTCATGCATGACCTGCGCCGCATACTTCTGAGTTTTCCAAGGCTGACGTACCTTATTATATAGATAAATCACATGATGGCTAGGCTCATTACCATGAGCATACTGACCAATCATACCTGTACTGAAAAGAGGCAAATCTGCATTACTAGCCGGGATATAAGTAAACATACTATCCAACTTTTCTGTAAAACGATCCTTACCACCAGTCAAGGCAATTAACCCCTTAATATCCTGCTGTACAGACCAAAAGTACTGCCAACCGTTACTTTCACAAATATGGGCAGTGTAGTCATCCGGGCTGAAATTAGGTTGGAATATTCCTTTATCATCTATCGGCTGCATGAAGCTTGATGCCGGATTGAACACATTGCGATAATTCTGAGAACGCTTGTAGAATTCGTCCGCTAATTGAGTCCTCCCCATCTTCCGGGCCATTTCGGCTATGCAATAATCATCAAAAGCATATTCTAATGTCTTGGAAAGCGACCAATTTTCCGCATTATATTCATCCTTTATATTATAAGGTATATATCCTAACTTTTTATACAGACCAATGCCGCGATAATTATCCAAATTAGCAGTAGTCACACAAGCCTCCAATGCCTTCTCAGCATCAAAATCACCAATACCTTTCAAATAAGCATCAACAATAACAGGCACAGCATGGTAGCCAATCATCATATCAGTCTCACTTCCCCAAAAGTTCCATACCGGCAAACGTCCGTTCTGTTCATAAAAAGCAATGAATGATTTCACCATATCATTGACACGTTGAGGTTCCGTATAAGTAAATAACGGATGTGCGGCACGATAAGTATCCCACAATGAAAAGGTTCCATAATTCACCCAACCATCCGTCTGATGAATTTTCTTATCGGGACCATAATAAGACCCGTCCACATCACTGTAAATAGTCGGGGCAATCATAGTATGATACAATGCTGTATAGAAATTGACCTTATCGTCCTTGTTGTCACCTGTTATTTCTATTTTTCCTAGCTGGCGGTTCCAATTATCTTTAGTTTCAGCCAAATATTTATCGAAATCATTGTGAGGTGCCTCAGCCGCCATGTTTTTTAGCGGCACCTTCCATGCTCACTCCCGAAAGAGCAGTACTCAGAACAATCTGTTCTCCTTTTTCCGTATCAAAATTAAAGCGGGCGATATAAGCCGTACCTACACGTTTACCTTTCAAAGTAATGGCAGTAGTATCCATCTCTACCGAAGCAAACGGTTTGGAGAAACGAGTACGAAAATACACATGCTGGTCTCTTGCCCATCCTTCAGAAAAACGATATCCCTGAATAGTGCATGAGTCAATTATTTCAATATAAGAATCATTGGTAAAATCCCAATTCATCGCTTTCTTCAGATTCAGAAAGACAGCCGACTCTCCTTCAGGAAATGTATAACGCTGGATGCCGCAACGCTCTGTAGCAGTTAATTCCACATTGATATCATAATCTTTCAGCAACACGCGATAGTAACCTGCTGAAGCCTCTTCATCCGCATGAGAGAATTTGGAATAGATGCCTAAAGGTGCTTCCGCTTCCTGATAAGGCAAAGTAACAGGCATAAAAGAGATATCATACAAGTCTCCGGCTCCCGTCCCCGACAAATGGGTATGACTGAATCCGGCAATCGTACTGTCCGGATAAAAATAGCCGGAAATACGGTCCCATCCGGGCAAGCCGTTATCCGGACTAAGTTGTACCATTCCGAAAGGCGCTTGCGCTCCCGGATAAGTATTGCCGGTAAAATCGGTTCCGATAAACGGATTCACCAATTGGGTATAATCGGTTGACGGCTGGGTTTGTTTATTGGACACACAGGCTCCAAATGCCACTAAAGAAATGAATAGCGCGAGAACAGGTGTTTTCATACTTAAGAGTTTTTCATTATTACTTTGTTACAAAAATACACATTATAATAATACGAACAACCTTATTATGAAAAACACTTAGCTTTAATTCATTATTTTTTCGTATTTAAATAGTAAAGAAGGGATTCTTTCACCTTTTCATCCGAAGTTACAATCAAAAATTCACCGCCTCTTTTATCATACAGAAAGCAATAGGTCTTATAAAGAGCTATACCTGCTATCTCTTCCCAAGGGAATGTCTGTTTCAGTTTCGCCTTGTCATATGTCAACCCTTCCGGAGTTATTTCCACCCAAGTCTGCCCTGCAATACTCCGCTTATAAATTTTAGGCATTAAGGAACAAATGGACACTTGATAAATAAGCTATAACAAAATGTTATAATTATATAATTTCTTCTTGTGTCAACTTAAACTGATAAAGTTATATAACATAATATTATAGTCTATCTTTTCTTTGTATTTATTTGCATATTTAACTTTTATCGTTATATTGCAAAAGAATCAAAGAAAAGGAGGCTGTATGAAAAAGTCAATGAATTTTCTAGAGTTTATACAGATTGTAAAGGATGAAAATGCTTGTTATGATCTGTACGAACAATGGAAATGGGGTGACAAAGTTGTTTCTCCATTTGATCCCACCTCCAAGGTTTATAAGTGTAAGAACCATAAGTATAAATGCAAGAATACAAACAGGTATTTCACAGTAAAAACAGGAACGTGTTTTGCAAATAGTAAGATTCCTTTTACTAAATGGTTCTATGTTATGTGGTTATTTGCTCAAGGAAAAAGAGGCATATCTTCCTATCAGGTATCTAGAGATATTGATGTTTCTCAAAAGACCGCATGGCGTATGTTACATAAGATACGTAAGGCTATGACAGGAGAAAACGACTACTATCTTGAAGGAGAAGTTGAGATTGATGAATCATTTGCAGGTGGAAAAAATGCAAACCGACATAAGGATAAAAAAGTGGAGAGATGCCAGGGGAGAAGTTTTAAAGACAAAGTTCCTGTTTTTGGACTAATAGGCAGAAATGGGGATTTGGTTGCCAAAGTAGTAAGCGGAACAGGTTCATCCAAGCTGCTTCCAATTATAAGAAAGTATGTTGAAGAAGGAAGTACAATATATACTGATGGATGGGATTATGGCGAAGTATCCGAAATGTACAACCAAATATCTGTAGATCACGGGCATAAATATTATGGTATTACTTATTACAATGATAATAAAGAAACGGTGATGATTACTACCAATACGATAGAAAACGCTTGGTCTGTTTTCAAGAGGATATACGCCACATATTATCATATAAGCAAGAAATATATGCAACGCTATGTAGATGAATTTGTCTTTAGATTTAATACCAGAAAACTTAGCGATTCTGACAGATTTAGATTACTTTTGCAATACTTAGATATAGGAGATTACAGATATGCAGGATGATAAGAAAGATAAGCCAAAGGACGAAAAGAAAAAGAAGAATAAATACATCGTAAAAGATGGAGATGGGAACATCATGGATGTGGAAGTTCCTGAATCATGGATAAAGATTCTGGAAGCAATGAATAAGGGGGAAAAGAAAAAATGAATACCTTTTCTAAAGGAATATTATAGTAATATAGAATATGCCCTAAAGTTTTTAGGTAAAATAAAAAAGGCACTGAGTTTTCAATGCCTTATCTATATTATAAACTATTTATTTCTTATTTCTTCTTTTTAATATTGATGGATATTTCTTTAACAACAATGAAAAACGAGTGAAGTAAAAATGAAGATAATAACACTGCAATAGATGAAGATATATAAATCCATCCATATCCATTAGAACTGTATGAATTTAATTCTACAATTCCTGTAATAAGAAGTGCGATAGATCCTAAGATATTAATGAATAATATAAACCCAGATATAATTGATAATCTGTTTTCGTATTTAAACTGTCCATCTTCTGATGGGATGTTGTTAGGTGATACGTTGTTTTCCATACTTACATGTTTTTTTCTAGTGTTAACTGCTATTACAAATGCAGTTACAAAAATTATTAATATTACAATTAATTCCATTGTTTAATTATTTTCCCCATTCATTTATTAATTTAATTTCTTCAACAGGATGATCTGGAACTTTCCTACCAACAAATGAAACTAAAGAATTAGCAGCTACTTTTATAGAAGATGTAAAATCCGCATTTTTATCTTTTTTTGAAGCTACATTAAAGGCTCTCGCTGCCAGCATTATTATTTTAGGGTTAACCTTCAAATCAACTAGAGCATCATGTATTCCATCTTCTTTTATCATATATATATACTCGTAGTCAGTAATTAGAGTATCCACCAAACTCATTTTGCGCTCTCATTGTGAATTTGGCTACATACAAAGAATCAAATTCAAACTCTTTTTCAAATTTTGATATACTGACAGAACTAGGATTATTGGCAAGCTCTTTAATTGTTGCCATCATTTGTCGTTTAGCTTTTGATTCTAGATTTTCTACTATTGTTTTCTCTTCTTGTTTGTTTTCTATTTTATTGTTTGAAGGAGATGAACAACTACTTACTAGAATAGCAGGAATTAACAATAACCACTTCATAATTTAATAGATTTATAATTCTGCAACAAAAGTATAAATAATAAATTCCAAGCATACTCAATCTAAGTTATATTTATGTAATATTAACTACTAATCATTGATATGTAAATTTATATTTTTATATTTGCTGTAACAAAATGGATAAACAATGTTAATGAATTTAATAATAGTCGAAGGGATTTTGTTATTTTGCAGTATAAGAAAAAAACAAGAGGAGGTTGTATATGGAAGAATGTAAAAATATATCAACTATAGATTCTATAATTTATCAGATTATATTTTAAAACATTATGGGCCAATGTCACACTTGAAATTGCAGAAATTATTATTTTACTGCGATGCTTATCATTTGGCATATTTTGATAAAGAACTTATTACTGATAAATTTGAAGCATGGGTGCATGGCCCCGTTAGTCGTAAAGTTTACGATAGTCTTAAAGACAAATCTATGCTGTATGCGGAATTGAGCTATTCAAATTCTACCGGAAAAGATGTAGATAAGGAATTTGGAAAGCTAACACAAGACCAACAAACTTTAATTGTTTCTATTTTGACAGACCTATCTACTTGGACGGGATTGGAACTGGAAAGAGCTACGCACAATGAACGTCCGTGGCTTGAAGCACGTATTGGCTATGCAGAGGCAGATAAATGTCATGAAATAATTTCAAAGAAAACGGTACAAGCATTCTATAAGAGTGAACAAAATGCAGGGGTATAAAAAGAAATCCAAATTAGCCGAACCATACAAGAAGAAGCCAAGTGTGAATGATGAAGCCCGGACTTCAAACTTTAAAATTTCATTTCAATATCTTGATACAACTCAAAAATTTGGTTCATCTTTTAAAGACTGGCAAAATAGTGGTTTACTTAGTTTTGCTTTAGAAACTTTACAAGGTTATTGCTGTTCTCCTTTATGGGAACAACTTGATGGAGATAAATTCACAACTTACAAATCTTTTCCATCAATGATAAAACTCTTTTTAAATATCCGAAAAATGTTCCAGAAGATGCACAGTGGGCTAGAATACATATTAATGGTTTATCTGTTATTGTAGGGCATATTGTAAAGGATACTTTTTATATTGTTTTTTTATGATTAAAAACGCATAAATTCTTTTTAACTAAAAAAGATAGAGGTGAAAAATAGGACTTAGTATTATTTAGATTAAGTTTAGTTTTATATCATTACAATCCATATTTTTATTGAATCAATTTTCTGATTATTAGGAAAAAGACACAGAATATCTAGTAGAAATAATACACACTTCATCAAGAATTAAGCGAAAAATGGTTTTAAAAAAAAGGGAGCATAACCACACTCCCTTTTTTGTTATCTTAGCAACTTGAAATATGGAACAAGTATAACCATTTGTTATAACGATTTGTAATGGTGTCTATTTGTTCCTTAATACCAAATTTTATTTAGTCTGACAGGCAGCATAATCAAGATATAGATAAGACACAAGAACCAAATCAGCAGCGGGCTGAACAGGCTTTGCTCTTCGGGAACAATATAGTGCCCTGTACACAATGCAATACAAATATAAATGATAAACAACAAAGAAAAACTGAAATGACGGATGTCCCACAATTTATACAAAGCATACTTTTTCAGGCTGATATTATAATCACAAACCACGACACCTGGTTCCCGTGTCAGTTTGCTTTTCGGTATGCTGAAGATACGCAATATCTGGATTCCCCGCTTCACGCCGTACCCGAATAATAAAACCATCACACCAAGATTTATCAAGATCCACCACCACAATGATTCGTTTGCCAAAGCCGGTTGCCCGACAAGCACCATTGATGCAAAAGTGATACCCGCCACCAATAACAACATACTACAAATTACAGTTAAAATCCATCCTCTTGTTTTCATAATAACCTTTTTACTTTATTCCATGACGGGAAACAAAGATAAAAGATTATGGCTAGATAACAAATAAAGAGCCGTCGAATTATTAATCACAGACCATATTATACATAAAATTGCCTGAAAGCAATCTTATTTGCCATCCTTCACACCTCGAATTTAAATTGTTGTTTGGTTAGGAAGTTAGAAGTTTTTTCGTATGTTTATCGCAAATATTAATGAAAAACACATTTCTATCTATGAAAAAGAGTGATATTCTGTTCTTTTTATTTATAATAGCATTGTTTCTGCCCTTTTTTATTAGTGATACCATTTATGAATGATACAAATCTTTCAATGCAATCCATGGTATGGTTATGAGTTTTGTGAAGTTCGCCATTCTAGCTACTTTGGGAGACAAAATTCATCTCTTCCCTACCCTACCTTTCCAATACTTTCCCTACCTTTGTGCCATAAGTACGTATGACAAATACCAATATGGAACAACAACAATCATCTTATAAAGAAAAAGAACGTATAGACCTTCACGAGCCGCGACGCTTCAAAGTTATCATTTTCAATGACGACTTTACTACAATGGAATTTGTTGTAAAGATATTAACTACCGTTTTTTTTCAAATCAACGATGGAAGCAGAAGCTTTGATGATGCAGGTACATAAAAGTGAATCGGCCGTAGTAGCATCTATACGTATGATATCGCCCGGTCAAAAGTACAAAAAGCCACCCGTATGGCTCGTGAAGAGGGATTCCCTCTCCGACTCACGGTTACACCGGAAGAAGAATAAAAAATCAAGAATAAGATATGGATATACCAAATACCGATTCGGTGAACTACGCTTTCGCTTCTGCGCAGAGCCAAGCGATGCAATATCGGCATGAATTTATCACGCCCGAACACTTATTGAGCGCATTGCTGAAACAAGTTCCTTTTCAAAAAGCATTGGCAGAGTGTTTTTGTACCCCGGAAGAACTGTCCCAGTCCATTTCCGAATATCTGTCAAAAGAAGTGGAACGAGTTCCTCAAGAAATAGAATATGAATTGGAAATTTCAGGTCAACTCTCCGAGCTGCTGCAATATGCCTATATGACAATCAGCCATTCAAGCGCAGAAGAAATGGATGTTCCTCATCTGGTACAAGGAATGCTTCAACTGGAAGATTCATGGGCTGGCTATCTGTTAAAAAAAACAGTGGGCGAAGATATGCCGGAATTCCTCAGCACCCTCATTTCAAATTACGAGCACATGAATCAGTTTCAAGAGGAAACTTCCTCTGAGCAAGAGAAAAGCGAGCCTTGGCGTAACTATGTTACCTGCCTCAACGAGGGCCTGCAAGACCGGAATCCGCTTATAGGCAGGGATGTGGAATTGGAACGCACCATTCAGGTTCTCTGCCGCAAAGAAAAGAACAATCCTCTGCACGTGGGCGAACCGGGAGTGGGAAAAACCGCACTGGCCTACGGACTGGCCGCACGTATAGAAGCAGGCAATGTTCCCGAACGTCTCACAGGTTGTCGTATCTACGAGCTGGATTTAGGCAACTTATTGGCCGGTACACAATATCGGGGTGAGTTCGAGAAAAGGCTGAAAGCCATTATGGAAGGAATACGGAAAGAAGGACACGCCATCGTATATATAGATGAAATACATAACCTGATAGGCGCCGGACGGACGGGAGACGGTTCGATGGATGCCTCTAATATGCTCAAGCCTTATCTGGAAGGAGGAGAGATCCGATTTATCGGCTCCACTACTTACGAAGAATTCAACCGCTATTTTTCGCGTAGCAGAGGATTAGTACGGCGTTTCCAACAGATTGACATACAAGAACCGGGAATCGAGGAAACCATCCACATAGTGGAAGGGTTAAAAGAAAAATACGAAACGTTCCACGGAGTGATTTATGAAGAAGGAGTGATAGCGTATGCCGTTACAGCCGCCGCACGGTACATCAGCGACCGTTTCTTGCCCGACAAGGCCATAGACCTGGTAGACGAAGCCGGTGCTTATCGTGAGATCCACCCCACAGATACAGAAAAACAAACGGTGGACAAAGCATTGATAACCGATATACTGGCACGTATCTGTAAAGTGGATGTACTTGCCATGAAGGAAGAAGACAATGCCACATTAGAAACCTTGCATGAACGCATCAGTGCAAAGATATACGGTCAGGAAGAAGCTGTCTGCCAAGTGGTGGAAGCCGTACAAATGGCCAAAGCCGGGCTACTGGACGAAAACAAACCACTGGCAAGCCTTCTCTTCGTCGGCCCCACCGGTGTGGGAAAGACAGAGGTAGCCAAAGTATTGGCTTCCGAACTAGGTATCGCCCTGCAACGCTTTGACATGAGCGAATATACGGAAAAGCATACAGTGGCCAAACTCATCGGCTCACCTGCCGGATATGTAGGTTATGAAGACGGTGGACTGCTGACAGATGCTATCCGCAAAACTCCCAATTGTGTGTTACTGCTTGACGAAATCGAGAAAGCACATCCCGATGTGTTCAATATTCTGCTGCAAGTTATGGACTATGCCGTACTGACGGATAACAAAGGACGAAAAGCGGACTGCCGTCATGTGATACTTATCATGACCTCCAATGCCGGAGCGCAATTCGCACACCAAGCCTCTATAGGTTTCGGCGGACAGGTTGCTGCTGGAGAGGCAATGTTGAAACAAGTTAAGAAAACTTTCAAGCCTGAATTCATCAACCGGTTGTCTGCAACAGTTGTTTTCCATGATATGGATTACGGAATGGCTTCTCTCATCCTAAACAAAAAAGCTCGGCGAACTGAGAAACAAGCTGTCGGCGCGTCATGTAGAAATGGAACTCAGCCTGGAAGCCTATAAACATCTGCTGAAGCTAGGTTTTACCAAAGAATATGGGGCCAGAGAAATGGACAGGGCAATTGCCTCGCATCTGAAACCACTGCTTATGCGTGAAATTCTATTCGGAACATTAAAAACGGGAGGCAAAGTGGAAGTGACAGCAGAGAACGGACAATTGAGCTTGCAAGTACTCAAAAAGCAACAAGCCTAAATGAAACCAGTAACTCCTCCGTAGGGGCAGACATACGAGTCAGCCCTACAGGAGACTGTATGTGAATCACACAAATAAAAAACATTATGGTCTTTCAACTAACTCAAAAACTTGTTTTCCCCAACCCTTACTATGGCGAGCCGGACGGACTATTGGCTGTGGGTGGTGACCTCTCTGTAGACCGCCTCATCCTTGCCTATTCCAATGGCATATTTCCTTGGTATGCTTTCCGTGAGAAACAGATACAATGGTGGTGTCCCCTGAAACGATTTGTGATTTTCCCTAACGAGATTCACATTTCCCACTCCATGCGTACCCTTATGAACAAAGGACGATACGGAGTTAGTTTTAACCAGGCATTTCATGAAGTGATTCAAACTTGCGGTAATCTGCGGATGGAAGAAGCGGGAGCATGGTTGGGAGAGGATATCATGAAAGCCTACACCCGCTGCATGAACAAGGTTTTGCAGCCAGTGTGGAAGTATGGGAAGAATCTTGCCTGGTCGGCGGGCTCTATGGAGTCACTTTGGGAAAGTGTTTTTTTGGTGAAAGTATGTTTTCTTTGGTTCCTAATGCGTCGAAACTGGCGCTTATCTATCTGGCACAAACATTTCAAGAATTGGGAGGGACCTTGATAGATTGTCAATTTGAGACACCACACTTAAAGTCAATGGGTGGAAGGTATATAGACTATGAGGAGTATATGAGGTATGTGCAGGAACCTTTCGAGTCTCTGTAAATGTCTCTTTTTACCAATTTTGATTATCAAATCATCAGTCTGAAATAAAATATAGGATATAGAGCTAAGATTATCAAATATATTTGCTAACTTTGTTTTCGACATTACAAACAGAACTATTTACCAAGCCTCAGAAACAATATGAAAAAGAGATTCTACTGTTTGCTACTTACCTTCTTTGCTTTGTCTTGCTCCAAAGAAGAGGCCGATATGGATGGTGACAAAAATAAAGAAACAGAAAATAAAGACATAAAAATTATATTAGAAGCAGAAAAAAGTTCTCAAAACATATTTGCTCCTATTGTGTTCTACCAATCTTTTGATTTTGGTAAAGATGCACCTTGTTTAAGCGAAGTATATGATTCCATAGTGTGGAAATCATCTCATTCCCCAAATAGTTTTAAAGTATTCAGTCATTCAAATTACGCCAGATATGTGGAAACAACATTCTTCAAATGGGCACATGTTTATTACTCACCCGGCACATACAAGACTTATCTGCTAGGTTACAAAAACAATGAAATAATCTATAGTAGTGATACAATATCCATTGATATCACAAATAAAAAAGATTTCCTAGCTTTCAATTGGAAAGACGTAACCGACTCCAGTTTTATCACAGGCTATGCAAATAATCTAGACGAATATCATCTGAGTACACAGACTCATATCCATCAAGGTATTCCATCTGTTGTGCTGTATGCTAGAAGTGAGAAATATGAAAAAGGGGGATCTATAAAAAGTAAACAGATACTGTATGACTACATAAATTCATTTTTCTCATTACCTAATTATACCGCAACCTCAGACGAATCTTTGAGAAAAGAATTCAGCACTATATTTTCATTTCAAGAAGAGAATGCCATTCCACTAAACATTTGGCTTACCCCCAAAGCTAAAATTGTACTCCTCAGAAAAGATTTCAAGGGACTAGAGAGCGAATACAAAATTTATGCCGAACCAGGAGATTTGATTTAACCTGCAAAACACAATTGTTTAACTAATGAAACATCAACTCTGTATATAGCTACATTCAACAAATAGCACTACCTCCCCAAGCTATTCAGCTATTCTGACGGATCTTAAACAAGATTCGTTACAGAGTTTTATACCCCTATTATCAATTCATACAGATTATGCACCATCCCCAAACCGATAAGTGCATAAGCATGGTGTATACATTAAATTAAACAATGAATTATACATATAGACAAATATGGCTCATCAACTTTCCCATAATGATGAGCGTTTTAATGGAGCAATTAATCAATATTACCGATGCCGTCTTTCTGGCCATGTCGGTGAAGTGGAACTTGGCGCATCTGCTTTAGCAGGAATATATTATCTGGTAACTTATATGCTAGGCTTCGGTTTCAGCATAGGGCTGCAAGTCATGATTGCCTGCAGGAATGGAGAACAGAACTATGCCGAGACAGGACGTACCTTCTTTCAAGGACTCTTTTTCCTTTCCGGACTAGCGCTCTCTTTATATTTGTTGATACAGGGCCTTTCTCCCTTCCTTTTGAAACAATTAATTACCTCACCGGAAATCTATCAGGCCATAACGGACTATCTGGACTGGCGCAGTTTCGGACTTTTATTTTCATTTCCCTTTCTGGCACTCCGGGCTTTTTTTGTGGGAATAACAAAGACCAGGACTTATCTTGGTCTGCAATAGCAGCCGTACTTATCAACATTCCTTTCAATTATCTATTGATATTTACCTTAAAGTTTGGGATAGCAGGATCGGCAATAGCCTCAACGCTGGCAGAAATGGTATCTTTAATCATTCTCCTTGTCTATATGTGGAGAAAGATTGATAAAAACAAATATGGACTACAACCGGTAGTTGATGGAAAACTATTGAGAAGACTGTTTTACCTGTCCGTATGGAGCATGCTGCATTCTTTTATCAGCATGGCGCCATGGTTCCTGTTCTTCGTCGCCATCGAACATTTAGGAAAGATGGAACTGGCCGTATCCAACATTACCCGCAGCGTTTCCACCCTCTTTTTTGTGATTGTCAGTTCTTTAGGAACCACCAACAGTTCCTTGGTAAGCAATCTTGTAGGAGCTGGACAACGAAAAGGTGTTTTTCCTATCTGCCACAAAATCATCAAAATGGGATATGCCATCGGTCTTCCACTGGTAGGAATCGCATTGCTTTGTAATTATTGGATTATCAGATTTTACACCAACAATGAAACACTGGTGCAACACACTGTCCCCCCTTTCATCGTTATGCTGTTTAATTATGTATTCGCAGTGCCCGGATATGTTTACATCAGTGCTGTCACTGGAACCGGAAAGACAAAAATTGCCTTTATCTTTCAAATGGTTACCATTATGGTATATCTTCTTTATCTTTACTGGCTGAGCCACTGTATATATGCACCTCTAGCGGTATATATGACAACAGAATATCTGTTTGTCATCATGTTAGGAATACAATCTGTCATTTACTTGAAAAGGAAGCATTACTAAGTTCCTTGCCACACCCTTTCTCCCGATTCATTCCGGCAATAAATAGTTATTTATAACTATCTTCAGTTTGAAAGCTTTTCTCTACTTTTGCAAACTCACCATAAAAGATAGCGTATGAATATTTTCGACATTGCCAAACAGAATCAGGAGAAAGCCTGGCAAGTTATCAAAAACACGAACATCATCCAGATATGGGAAGATGCCGGTGCAAAAATTAATCTGGTAGGTTCACTCAGAACAGGGTTACTGATGAAACATAGGGACATTGATTTCCATATTTATTCATCACCCTTGAACCTAGCGGACAGTTTTCTGGCAATGGCCAGACTAGCAGAGAATCCGTCTATCAAAAGAATAGAATGTGCCAATCTACTGCATACCTCTGAAGCCTGTATTGAATGGCATGCATGGTATCAGAATGAAGAAAACGAACTTTGGCAGATGGATATGATTCACATCCGGGAAGGTTCACGTTATGACGGTTATTTTGAAAAGGTAGCCCAACGCATTTCGGAAATTATGACCGATGAAATACGGGAAACTATTCTAAGGTTAAAATATGAGACACCGGAAACCGAGAAGATTATCGGAGTGGAATATTATCAGGCAGTCCTCCGAGATGGGGTACGGGATTATAGCGGATTTAAGGAATGGAGAAAGCAGCATCCTATTACGGGAGTAGTGGAATGGATGCCTTAACCCGATGAAATCGGGCAATCAGCTTAACAGCCCCGACTCCTGTCCCAGGCGTATCGCTCCAAAGAGTTGTGTACTCCCAGCTTACGCAACAGATTTTGCCGGTGAATATGGACGGTATGAATACTGATACATAATTTATCGGCAATTTCTTTGCTTAAGAATCCTCGTTGGATGAGGCGTAATATCTCCATTTCACGTCCGGTAAGACTGACAACCGGATTCATTATCACCACACCGGGTGAAAACATTTCTCCATTTCTCAGATTCAGAACAGTACATTCCACCAGTTCTGATTCTTTCTGACCGGGGGCCATACTCATATTCCCTATAATGAGCCATGCTTTTCCGTCATGGCTCTGTTCCAAAACTTGATGCCTGCTTGTTACACGCACATAGTTACCACGAGCATTGAGTATACGAAAACTATATACATTACAATAGTCATTCCGATGTTCCAAAGGCTGGTTATAAATGAACTTCCCCAACCTGACTTGCAAGTCTTCCAATAGGGAACGATCATGCGGATGAATACGCGACTCCAGATAATCACCCTGTTTTTCCAATGTTTCTATCTTGTGCCTGTCATACCCCAACCAATCGACAAAACCCGTAGAAGCATACGCATAACATCCTTTATATACATCCACCACGAAAGAACAGCCGCCATTGATTCTAGATAACTTCCGGAGCATGGATTTATCCCGTTCCCATACTGCATAATCTATGTTTTTGCAAGACAAATGTTGCTTTGCCCACAATTCCTCACGGGTGACATCTGTTACACTCATATTCTTACTCTTTATCAAAGTAGTACTTCAAGAGGATAGATCTTCTCAGCTTACTCACTTACTTTTTTCAAAGTAAAACAGTCAATATCCGGAGCCCAGCAAAATGAACTTCCCATACGTACCTTATTATACCCTGCTTTCAAATGCACCGGAACAGTAATCGAAGCTATTTTTTGAGTTTCATCCGCCGACAGCGAATCAAGAAGAATCCTTTTTTCATTATTCACACAGACTTCCAGCTTACGGTCTGCTTTAGGCACATAGCGGATAGTCATTTCGTATTTACCGCCTTGCTCACTGTACACCTCTTTCCATTCTGCAAAATTCTCTTTTCGCCCTCCCAGATAGCTTACCTTCATGCCTCCGGATGCTTCATGTAACGGAACATATACGATGCTTTTCGGAGTCTTTCCCAAATCATTGAAACAAGGCAGATAAGCCCATTCCGCTTCATAAACAGTCGGTTCCAACCTCTTTTCGGACTCCATACGTAAAATCAGCACACTATGGGGAGGCAATTCCCGATTCAGAACACCCCCTTTTATCTCCGGTAAATCCTGCTGTTTCATCAGGTCTCGTACCTTAACTTTTCCTCCTAATTCCAAAATATTCATCGGAACTGTAAAGTTACAAATCGTGTCCGAAGGATTGTATAAAGCAACCGCACGTACATTACCACGCTTCCGTTCTATATCTTTCACCAACACATACCCTTCATTTTCATGCTGAACTACGTATGCCTGTAATCCTAAAGGGTCTTGGTTCAAAGCTATCAGTTCTTTATTTTTCAACAGTTTTAATGACGCCTCCGGAATGGTTGTCAGATCACATCCTATCAACAAAGGTGAACTCATGATGCACCACATTCCAAAATGCACCTCTTCCTCTTCAGGCTTTAGCCCCCGGCCTATTTCCAACATATCCATATCATTATAATGACCTTCTCCCGCATAGGCAGACAGATAAAGATTTTTATTGATAATATACTTTACTGATCCCCACTCCGGACGGATATCCGCACTGATTCGCCATGAACGAGCAATGTTTCTAGCCCAAGTACCCGGGAAAGCCCATCGACAGATATTAATAGAAACATGTCCGCAACCCAGATTATCTATAGCCTGACGAATCTCTGTATATCGCTTTTCCTCTTCCAAATTCAATTCCTGACCGGCTCCGCAATAATCAATTTTGATAAAATCAAATCCCCACTCTTTAAAATACAACGTGGCATCCTGAAATTCATGTCCATACAAACCGGAACCTATTCCGTTCATATCTTTATCCCAGATAGAACCACAAGTATTGCTTCCCGCATCCGAATAAATGCCGGCTTTTAATCCTAAAGAATGAATATGATCAGCCACCCCCTTCAATCCGTTCGGAAAACGTTCGGGATGTGTTTGCATCACTCCTCTTTCATCCCGCCATCCAAAAAAACCGTCATCTACATTCACATAGGAATAGCCCACTTCTTTCAACCCTTTCTGCACCATAGCATCCGCTTGTCTTATTATTAAGGTGTCATTGATATGAACCCGATAGGTATTCCATGAGCTCCACCCCATAATAGGAGATTCAAAAACTGTCGTATTTTGGGCGAATATGCCGGAACATAGACCAAAAGCTAAAGTCAAAAACAAATTTCTCATATTCATTAATTCTCATTTTTTACTTAAAGAAATCATCAAGAAGGTATATCTTATGATCCTAATGGTTAACAGGAAAATAAAATCAGTTTTATCATGTAGAGAGCAAAGATAACGAAAAACTCTTACCCCACCATATACTATCCCGGAATTTTTCGGCAGGCAGGATAGCGGCATCATAATCCGGGAATTAGTTGAACTTTAAATATAAGCCAAACTGACAAATATCTAAAAATACTGATAGGAAAGATATAAAAGAAAGCAGGTAATTACATATGTAATTACCTGCCTAATGCGCTTTTAAGTAAAGTTATGTACTTTCTTTGGTGGTGCCACAGGAATCGAACCGGGGACACAAGGATTTTCAGTCCTTTGCTCTACCAACTGAGCTATGGCACCAAGTCAGTGGTTAAGCACATAGGAACTTACTTCTCAGCACATTCAATAAAAAACCTTAGCTTCTCGTTTTGTGGTTGAAAGGTAGACATATTTTTTTGATTCTACAAATTTTCTACAAATTTTCTGTGAAATTCTTTTTGATTTCAAAAAATGCCTTACCTTTGCACTCGACAAAACAGAAACGGAATGTAGCGCAGTTGGTAGCGCACTACGTTCGGGACGTAGGGTCGGGCG